>Ga0182741_1005967_pt1 | contig 10929 bp, 9 predicted proteins | sample eDN5th37CBELigOP_FD_128874 | JGI IMG/M metagenome (GOLD analysis project Ga0182741, IMG submission 128874) | Enriched Organic Plus compost microbial communities from Emeryville, California, USA - eDNA 5th pass 37_C BE-Lig OP (version 2) (version 2) ...
CGGACCGCCGCGAGCGCCGCGCGACCGGCATCCGTGGAGATCTTTCGAGGCACGTCTCCACCGTAGTCGGGCGTCGCCCGGCGCGAGGCCCGCCGATAGGCTGGGCAGGTGAGAATCCTGGTCCTCGGCTCGGGCGCGCGCGAGCACGCCATCATCCTCGCCCTCCGCTCCGAAGATCGTGAGCACGAGCTGTTCGCGGCGCCCGGCAACGCCGGCATCGCGCGCGACGCCGTCATCGTCGACGTGGATCCGCTCGACGGCGCGGCCGTCACCCGGTACGCCAACGAGGCGCGCATCGACCTCGTCGTGATCGGGCCGGAAGCACCGCTGGTCGCGGGCGTGGCCGACGCGCTGCGCGAGCGCGGCATCCCCGTGTTCGGCCCCGGCAGGGCAGCGGCGCAGCTCGAGGGCTCCAAGGCGTTCGCGAAGCGCATCATGGACGCGGCCGGGGTCCCGACGGGCCGCGCGGTGCATGCCCGCACCGTCGCCGAGGTGGAGGCCGCGTTCGACTCCCTCGGCGCCCCCTACGTCGTCAAGGCCGACGGCCTCGCCGCCGGCAAGGGCGTCATCGTCACGAGCGACCGCGCGGCGGCTCTCGCGCACGCCGAGACCTATCTCCCGCACGGACCGGTCCTCGTCGAGGAGCACCTCAGCGGCCCGGAGGTCTCGCTGTTCTTCCTCAGCGACGGCGACCACGTGCTGCCGCTGAGCCCCGCGCAGGACTACAAGCGTCTCGGCGACGGCGACACCGGCCCCAACACCGGCGGAATGGGTGCGTACTCGCCGCTGCCGTGGCTTCTGGAGCGCTTCGGCGGCGAGGAGGACTTCGTCGCCGAGGTCACGCGCACCATCGCGGAGCCCGTCGTCCGTCAGCTGGATGCCGAGGGCACGCCCTTCATCGGCCTGCTGTACGCCGGGCTCATCATCACCGACGACGGCGTCAAGGTCATCGAGTTCAACGCGCGCTTCGGCGACCCGGAGACCCAGGTCGTGCTCCCCCGGCTCGTCGACCCGCTGTCGGAGCTCCTGCTCGCCGCGGCATCCGGCAACCTCGAGCAGCACGCGCGTCCGGCGTTCGCCGACGCGGTCGCGGTCACCGTCGTGGTCGCGAGCGAGGGCTACCCGGAGAAGCCGGTCACGGGACGCGCGATCGAGGGACTGGACGCCGCCGCCGAGATCGCCGGCGTGCACATCGCCCACGCGGCGACGGCCGAGCAGTCGGGGAGCCTCGTCGCCACCGGCGGCCGCGTGCTCAACGTCGTCGCCCTCGGGACCACGTTCGCCGAGGCGTCGGAGCGCGCCTATCGGGCCGTCGACCGCATCCGCCTGGAGGGCTCGCAGCACCGCACCGACATCGCCGCACGCGTCGTCGAGCGCTGAGGCGCGGATGGGGCAGATCGCAGTCGTCGGAGGTGGCATCGTCGGAGTTGCCATCGCGCGGGCGCTTTCTGCCCGGGGGGATGGGGTCACTCTCTTCGAGAAGGAGAGCCGTCTCGCGCAACACCAGACGGGCCACAACTCTGGGGTGGTGCACGCGGGGCTTTATTACACGCCCGGATCGCTCAAGGCGCAGTTGTGCGCGGCAGGACGGGTGTCGATACGCGAATTCTGTGACGAGAAGCGTCTGCCGTATCGAGAGGTGGGCAAGCTGGTCGTCGCGGTGCATGAGGACGAGCTCTCTGCGCTCGCGGAGATCGAGCGCAGGGCCGCGGTCAACCGCGTGCCGGATCTCGAGCGCATCGACGATGCGTCGCGGCTCCGCGAGATCGAGCCGCACGTGCACGGCGTCGCGGCCGTCCGATCGCCGCGCACCGCTGTCGTGGATTACGCCTCCATGACGGAGGCCATGGCGCAGGACGTCCGGGAGTCAGGCGGCGACATCCGGCTCAGCCAGAAGGTCGTGGACATCCGATCCGAACCGCGCGCTGCGCGCGTCATCACGTCCGTCTCCGATGATGTCTTCGACCGAGTCGTCGTGTGTGCAGGTCTTCATTCGGATGTCCTCGCACGGCTCGTAGGCGCCGACCCGTCGCCGAAGATCCTCCCCTTCCGCGGCGAGTACTGGTCACTGGCACCGGACCGCACAGACCTCGTCAGAGGCATGATCTACCCCGTACCCGATCCGCGGTTCCCCTTCCTCGGCGTCCATTTCACACGCGGCGTCTATGACGACGTCCATGTCGGGCCCAACGCGGTTCCCGCACTGGCTCGCGAAGGCTACAACTGGCTGCAGTGGTCGGCCAAGGACACGTGGGAGTCACTCCGCTGGCCAGGCGCGTGGCCCCTCGTCAGGCAGCAATGGCGAATGGGCGTGGACGAGATCTCCGCTTCGTTGATCAAGCCGCTCTACTTCCGGAAGGCGAAGAGGTTCATCCCGGAGCTGCGCATGTCGGACCTCACGCATAAGTCGTCAAGCGGTGTCCGCGCTCAGGCTTGGGGACGCCAGGGCGAGCTGCTGGATGACTTCGCCGTGGATCGAATCGGGCGTGTCACGTTGCTCCGCAACGCACCGTCACCGGCCGCAACAAGCTCGATGGCCATTGCCCAGTACGTGCTACAGCACCACCTCGGCGCGTGACGCCTGACAGATCGGTCGATGCCACTGGGCGCCGGCGGCCCTCCGCACCGGCGCCCAGGTCGGGCGCAGCGCTGCCAGACCGGCGTATCAGACCTTCCTGCGGGTGTGCGCGGGGCGACGCAGGAACAGCACCGCGACCACGCCGATGAGGATGACGGCGGCCGGCAGCAGCACCGACTGCGACATCGCCGCCGAGAATCCGTCGACGACGAACGGCGGCAGCGGTCCGTCCGCGAAGCCCTCACCCTGCGCGGCGGCTCCGGGCAGGTTCGCCTCGAGGCGCGCCTGCATGAACGCGGCGATGGCCGCCGAGCCGATGACCGAGCCCACCGTACGGGTCGTGTTGTAGATGCCGGCGCCCGCGCCCGCCTGCCGGGGCGGCAGGCCGCGGGTCGCCGTGGTCGCGAGCGGCCCCCACATGCCGGCGTTTCCGATCCCCATGAGCGCGGAGGGCAGCAGGAACATCCAGATCGGGGTGTCGGCGTTCATGAGGGCCGAGTACCAGAACAGCGACGTCGAGACGAGCAGCAGCCCCGGAACGAGGAGGAACCGGGGGTCGGTGCGGTCGAGGAGGCGCCCGGCGAGCGGCGCCAGCACACCGGAGAGCACGGCCATCGGGACGAGCAGCAGGGCCGCCTGGGTCGGGGTGAGGCCGCGTGCGAGCTGGATGAAGAACATGATCGGCAGCGACATGCTCGTGACGGTGAACCCGACTGCCGAGATGGAGAGGTTGGCGATCGAGAAGTTCCGCTCGCGGAACAGGTCGAGCGGGACGAGCGGCTCGCTCCTTGTCCACCGCTGCGAGAGCACGAAGACGACGAGCACGACGGCCGCGATGATGAGGCCCCACACCGAGACCGGTCCCCAGATCTGCCCCCAGTCGTAGTGCTCGCCCTCCTGCAGGCCGAAGACGATGAGGAAGAGCGCGATCGCGCTGAGGAACACCCCGAGGATGTCGAACCGGTGCGGGTGGGTGGGCAGCTTCGGGACGAGGATCAGCGCGAGGACGAACCCGATGATGCCGACCGGGATGTTGATGTAGAAGATCCACTCCCAGCCGAATCCGTCGACGAGCAGTCCGCCGGCGAGCGGGCCGACGAGCGTCGCGACGCCGGCGGTGGCGCCCCACAGCCCCATGGCGGCGCCCCGGCGCTCCGCCGGGAAGGTGCGGGTGATGACCGCCATCGTCTGCGGCGTCATGAGGGCGGCGCCGAGGCCCTGCACCGCCCGCGCGACGATGAGCATCGTCAGCGAGCCGGACAGTCCGCACACGAGCGACGAGACGGTGAAGACGGCCAGACCGATGAGATAGATGTTCTTCGGCCCGAACCGGTCGCCGAGCCGCCCCGTGATGAGCAGCGGCACGGCGTAGGCGAGGAGGTAGGCGCTCGTGACCCACACGACGTTGTCGAGGTTGTTCGTGTCCGGATCGAGGGCCGCCTTGATGGCGGGGTTCGCGACGGAGACGATCGTCGTGTCGACGAGGATCATGAAGAACCCGATGACGAGCGCCCACAGCGCGGGCCAGGGGTTCTTCGGCCCCTGCAGGCGGTGCGAGCCCGTCGTGGCGGTCGCCGCCGGGGTCGCGGTTCCGTCCGGGACGGGGGCGGGGGACGGTTCGGTCATTGCCGTGCGGCCTTTCGGTTCTCGAGGTAGCGGGCGGTGGGGACGAGATGCTCGTCCCCCCACGCGAAGGAGGGCTGCGCGATGCGCGCGAGGGCGGCATCCGTCCAGACGAGGTCGGCGTGCAGGATCAGCTCCTCGCGCTCCACCTCCAGGAGGAACTGCTCGGGCACGCCGTCCGCGAGCGCCGTCTCGCGGCCCTCGCGATGCTGCGCGTGCGCCTCCGCCAGCAGATCCCGGCGCTGCCGCAGCAGCGCGAGCGCCTCGTCCCGGTCCAGATTGTGCGCCTCGGCGAGGGCCACGCGGAACTCGGCCGTCCGGTCGATGCGCGGCAGTTCGCGGCGCACCCATTCGACGACCGCGGCCTGTCCCGCAGGGGTGAGGCTGTAGGTCGTCCGCTCGGGGCGGTTCCCGTCGCGGTCGATCCCGATCTCGGCGAGAAGGCCCGCCTTCTCCAGGCGGCCGACCGTGTGGTACATCGTGCCGTTGGTGATGGGGACGAGCCGGTCGTCACGCCGCTGGCGGAGCAGCCGCATCATCTCGTACGGGTGCATGTCCCCTTCGCGCAGCAGCGCGAGCACCATGACCCCCAGCGGGGTCAGCCGATCGACGGCGTCTTTCACAGGCATCCAAGGGGAGGGGAACGGATAGTCCACGACGATTAGTCCAGATGGACTATATGGGATGCCCGACCCCGGCGCTACCGTGACGGCATGATCACCGGCATCCACACCCTCGTCTACAGCGACGATCCGCCCGCGACCCGCGCGTTCTTCCGCGACGTCGTCGGGTGGTCCTTCATCGAGACCTCGCCCGGCTGGCTCATCTTCTCGCAGGGCCCGTCGGAGGGCGGCGTGCATCCGCGCACCTGGCCCGGGCAGGACGAGCCCCACGACCAGCGCCACGAGCTGTCCCTCATGTGCGACGACCTCGACGCCACCATGAGCGAGCTCGCATCCCGTGGGGCCGCGTTCGCGGGCGACGTCTGGGAGCGCGAGTACGGCCGCGGCGTCGAGCTGGAGGTCCCGGGGCTCCCGCCCGTCATGCTCTATCAGCCCTCGTACGCACCCGCATGGGAGGTGGACTGACGAGGACCCCCACCGCGTCGCGTCCGCGGGTCTGGGAAGATGGGCGGGTGACGGATGCCTCTCCCTCCCCGCTCGATCTGCCCGGCTGGCGCCACGTGTACTCCGGCAAGGTACGCGATCTGTACGTGCCGGACGACACCGCAGAAGGCGCCGCCCCCGAGCGCCTCCTCGTCGTCGCGAGCGACCGCGTGAGCGCGTTCGACCACGTGCTCTCCCCCGGCATCCCGGGCAAGGGCGAGCTGCTCACCACGCTGAGCCTGTGGTGGTTCGATCAGCTGGCCGGCGCCGACGGCGGTCCCGGCATCCCGAACCACCTCGCGGCGAGCCGGACCTGGGGACCGACCGACGACACGATCGACCTCATCCCCGACGCCGTGGTCGGGCGCGCGATGGTCGTCCGATCGCTCGACATGCTCCCCGTCGAGTGCGTCGTGCGCGGCTACCTCACCGGCTCGGGCTGGGCCGAGTACCGCGCGCAGGGCACCGTGTGCGGCATCCCCCTGCCGGACGGTCTGTCGGACGGCGACCGCCTGCCGGAGCCCCTCTTCACGCCCGCCTACAAGGCGCCGATGGGCGAGCACGACGAGAACATCTCCTTCGAGCGCACCGTCGAGCTCGTCGGCGCCGAGCGCGCCGAGCAGCTGCGCGCCCTGTCCCTCGAGATCTACGCGCGGGCGGCACGCACCGCCGAGGCGCGCGGCCTCATCCTCGCCGACACCAAGTTCGAGTTCGGCATCGACGCCGACGGGGTCCTCACGCTCGCGGACGAGGTCCTCACGAGTGACTCGTCGCGCTATTGGGATGCCGAGGCATGGCGCACCGGGACGACGCCGGCCGAGCGCATGGCGAGCTTCGACAAGCAGATCGTCCGCGACTGGCTCGCCGCGCACTGGGACAAGACCGGCAATCCTCCCGAACTCCCCGCCGACATCGTCGCGCGCACGACCGAGCGCTACCGCGAGCTCCTGGAGCGCCTCACCGCGTCGTGACACGGCGGTGTGCGCGTCGTGATGCGGCGGTGCCGCCGCGCGCTCCCGCGCATTCAGCGAACTCCCAGGTAAGGTGACTCCGGGCCCCTGCCCGGGGGCCGGATCCGCACGGATCCGCACTGATCTCGCAAGGAGCCGCAGCGATGCCCATCTGGAGCCTGCATGGAAACGGCCGCACCGTCGAGCCGGGGAAGGTCGTCGCCCCCCGTGAGCGACTGAACTGGGGCGCGACGGTCGCGATCGGCGCCCAGCACGTCGTCGCGATGTTCGGCGCGACGTTCCTCGTCCCGCTGCTCACCGGCTTCCCGGTGTCCACGACGCTGCTCTTCTCGGGCATCGGGACGCTCCTGTTCCTCCTGCTCACCGGCAACCGCCTGCCCAGCTACCTCGGCTCGTCGTTCGCGTTCATCGCGCCGATCACGGCCATCAACGCCGGCAAGGCCCTCGAGACGCCGGAGCAGATCACCCAGGCGCTGCTCGGCGTCGTCGCCGCCGGTGTCGTGCTCGCCGTCGTGGGCTTCATCGTCCAGGCGGTCGGCACCCGCTGGATCGAGAAGCTCATGCCGCCGGTGGTCGCCGGCTCGATCGTCGCGCTCATCGGCTTCAACCTCGCCCCCGCGGCATGGAACAACTTCAAGCTGCAGCCGGAGCTGGCCACGGTGACCCTCATCGCCGTCGTGCTGTTCAGCGTCCTGTTCCGCGGCTTCCTCGGGCGGATCTCGATCTTCCTCGGCGTCATCGTCGGCTACATCGTGGCGGCCTTCACCGGGCAGGTCGACTTCAAGGCCGTCGGCGAGGCGGACTGGATCGGCCTCCCGCAGTTCCACATCGCCGGGTTCACCGACCCGGGCGCGTGGGGCGTCGTGCTGATGTTCCTGCCGGTCGTCCTCGTGCTCATCGCCGAGAACGTCGGACACGTGCGCGGCGTCGCCACGATGACCGAGGACCCGTCGATCAACAGGCACACCGGCCGCGCCCTCATCGCGGACGGCGTCGCGACGACGCTCGCGGGATCGTTCGGCGGTTCGGGCACCACGACCTACGGCGAGAACATCGGCGTCATGGCCGCCACCCGCGTCTACTCGACCGCGGCGTACTGGGTCGCCGGCGCCGTCGCGATCCTCCTGGCGTTCTCGCCCAAGGTCGGCGCCGTCTTCAACACCATTCCGCCCGGGGTGCTCGGCGGCGTCACGACGGCGCTCTATGGCCTCATCGGCGTCATCGGAATCAAGATCTGGGTCGACAACCGCGTGGACTTCTCCCGCCCGGTCAACCAGTACACCGTCGCCGTGTCGTTCGTCATCGCGATCGCCGGCTTCGCGATGGGCTGGGGCAGCTTCCAGCTCGGCGCCATCGTCATCGGCACGATCGCCGCGCTGCTCATCTACCACCTCGGCAACCTCGTCGCCCGCTGGCGCAAGACCGGCGCCGACGACGGCGGCCCGCTGCCCGCCGTGGGTCAGCTCGGCGGCGACCCGCAGTAGGCGCCGCGTCGCGGCATCCGCTCGTCCCGGACGGGGTCGGCCTCAGGCCGGCCCCGTCCCGCCGTCTCCGCCCCTGTCCTGCCGCGTGCCGCGCGCCGCCCCGCGCTCCGGTCCTCCCGCGAGAGCACGACCTCACGCCGAATGCACGACATACCCGCGCGACGACGCCGTGCACTCGGCGGCAAGCCGTGCACTCGGCGCCCTGGCACTCGCGCACGACAACGCGCACGCACCGCAGCCCGCACACCGCACGCACCGCACACCGCACGCCCCGCCCCGCACCGCGCACCGCGCGACGCACCCCGGTGCGGGCGGGAATGAAAAGCGGGAGGATGCCGTTATGCCCAAGCATGGAAGAACTTGCCGTGGCAACTAATCGCCTCGCCGCCGACACCGCGATGGGCGCAGTGACGCTCCTCGTCGGCGACCTCGACCTCATGACGCGCTACTACCGCGACGTCGTGACGCTGCAGGTGCTCGCCGAGGGCACCGACACCGTCACCCTCGGCCGCGGGGGCGTGCCCATCGTCATCCTGAAGCACGAGCCGTCGCTGCGCCACGCGCCGCAGGGCTCGGCCGGCCTGTTCCACACCGCCATCCTGTTCGAGTCGCAGACGGCCCTCGCCGCGGCGCTGTACTCGGTCGCACGTCTCGCGCCCGGCACCTTCACCGGCAGCGCCGACCACCTCGTCAGCCAGGCGTTCTACTTCACCGACCCCGAGGGCAACGGCGTCGAGCTGTACTGGGACCGCGCCCGCACCCAGTGGTCGTGGACGCACGGCCAGGTCGAGATGGACACCCTCTTCCTCGACCCGAACGCGTTCCTCCGCGAGCACCTGACGCCCGAGGCGCTGGAGGGGTCCACGGCGGCGGAGGCGGCATCCGTCGGCCACGTCCACCTCTCCGTGGGGGATGTCGCGACCGCACGCGCGTTCTACGTCGACGCCCTGGGGTTCGACGCGACCCTGGAGATGCCCGGAAGCGCGCTGTTCGTGAGCGCCGGCGGCTACCACCACCACATGGCGATGAACGTGTGGAACTCGCGCGGCGCGGGACCCCGGATGCCTGCGCTCGGCCTCGGCCGCATCGACCTCGCCCTCCCCGACGCCGACGCGCTCGGCGCGCTGCACGAGCGACTCCGCGACCACGGGTTCGCGGTGCGCGACGACGGCCGCACGCTGAGCGTCGACGACCCGTGGAACAACCTCCTGCAGGCGACTGTCGCCTGACCCCCGGCCCCAGCCCGAGGGTCAGGCAGACTCGCGGATCACCAGATCGGTGTCCAGGATGGTGACGCGCCGCGGGTCGCGGCCCGACAGCAGCTCGAGCAGAACCGCCGCCATGACCTCGCCCTGCCGCAGGGAAGGCTGACGCACCGTCGTGAGCTGCGGCGTCGTCGAGGTCGCGACGGGAGAGTCGTCGAAGCCGATGATCGCGATGTCCTCGGGCACGCGGATGCCGGCTGCCGCAAGCTGCGTCAGCGCGCCGCTGGCCATGAGGTCGCTCGCCACGAAGACGGCGTCCGGGAGGTCGCCGTGGTCCAGGATCCGCTGCATCGCGTCGGCGCCCCCCGAGCCCGTGAAGTTGCCGTCCTCCACGGCGAACTCCGCGAGTCCGGCACCCGCCATCGCCTGGCGGTAGCCGCGCAGGCGGTCGATGCCGGCGGGCATGTCGTGCGGACCCGTGATCGTGGCGATGCGGCGGTGCCCCTTGTCGATGAGGTACTGGGTGGCCTCCCGGCCGCCCGCGACGTTGTCGACGTCGACGTAGTAGTCCCGGTCGCGCTCGCGCACGGGACGGCCGCCGAACACGACGGGGACGGCGGTCGCGATGCGCTCGACGTACGTGTCGCTCGTGTGGTGCGACACGACGATCGCGCCGTCGGCGTTGCCGCCGCGCAGGTAGCTCGTCGTCTTGTCGCCCGGGTCGTCGGACGCGATGAAGAGGTTCAGCACGTAGTCGGACCGGCGCAGCCGCGAGTGGATGCCCGTGACGATCGCCGCGAAGTACGGGTCGCCGAAGAAGCGCGTCGTGTCCTCCGGGACGACCAGCGCGATCGCGTGGGTCTGCCGCCGCGCCAGCGACCGCGCCGCCCGGTTGGGCACGTAGTTGAGCGTCTCGATCGCGCGGCGCACGGCCGCGAGGGCCTCGTCGCTGACCGCCGTCGACCCGTTCACGACGCGCGACACCGTGGATCGCGACACCCCGGCGAGGGCGGCGACCTCTTCCAGGGTGGCAGGCGAACGGACGGTGTCGGTCATGGCTTCTCGGGTTCTCAGCCTTCGGCGGCGGGCGGGACGTCGATCGACCGCGTGGCGATGATGCGACTGTACTCCCGACCGCTGTCCTTCACCGTGCGCTCCTGGGTGTCGTAGTCCACACGGACGATCCCGAACCGCTTGGCGTAGCCCCACGCCCACTCGAAGTTGTCCAGCAGCGACCAGTAGAAGTAGCCGCGCACGTCCACGCCCTGCTCGATCGCGTCGAGGACGGCGGCGACGTGACGGCGCAGGAACTCGGTGCGCTCGACGTCGTGGACGCGCTTCTCGCCGCCCTCCTCGACGACCTCGTCGTCGTAGGAGGCGCCGTTCTCGGTCATGCACAGGACGGAGCCGGCGGGCTGCGCGTACTCGCTCCACACACGGGCGAGCAGGCGCGTGAGCCCCTCCGGCTGGACCTCCCAGTTCATGTTCGTGCGCGGCAGCCCGCGCTCGACGGCGTGGATGTCCTGGCCCGCCGGGAACGGCGACTCGCCGCGGCGCGACGTCGGCGCATCGCCACCGGGCGCCTCGACGGCCGGGGCGTGCCCGGTCACGAGGTCGCCCTGGTAGTAGTTCACGCCGAGCGTGTCGATGTGCGTCGAGATGACCTCGAGGTCACCGGGGCGCACCGCCGCCTCGAACGCCGCCGTGCCCTCAGGATCGACGGCGCGGAAGTCCTCGACGATGTCGGCGGGGTACTCGCCTCGGAAGATGGGGTCGAGGAACCATCGGTTGTGCTGACCGTCGAGGCGGCGCGCCGCATCGAGGTCCACCGGGTCGGCCGGGTCGGCCGGGTCGGCGACCGTGAAGTTCAGCGTGATGCCGAGGTTGAGCGACTCGTCCCGGCGGCGCAGCTCCCGCACGACCTGACCGTGTCCGAGCAGCAGGTGGTGGGATGCCAGCATC
>Ga0182741_1005974_pt1 | contig 10923 bp, 8 predicted proteins | sample eDN5th37CBELigOP_FD_128874 | JGI IMG/M metagenome (GOLD analysis project Ga0182741, IMG submission 128874) | Enriched Organic Plus compost microbial communities from Emeryville, California, USA - eDNA 5th pass 37_C BE-Lig OP (version 2) (version 2) ...
CGGTGCAGGCCGCCCTCGGCGCGCAGCCGGCCGAGGGCCGGGAGAGCGCCGTTGGCAATCCCCGCATCGAAGCTGTCGGCGCGTGCGCCATCGGCCACCAGTATTATCAACGACATCGTAACGACCTTCGGAGCACCGCCGCCCCGCTGTCAGTTCCTCGGTACCTCCGCGACCAGCCGCGCGCTACCTTACGGCCGTCGCGGTTACCGCTCTCGTAAACGGAGTATGGAGAAGTCTAGCACATGAACGGATCGACGCTCTGAAATGGCGACCAGAAAGCGGAAGCCGGCGAACGGGAAGAAGAACGAAGTAACGACGGCCACGGGTCGCCCCGCCGATCGCGCGGTGCGCGAGGAGGCGGAGAAGGAGTCGCGCGAGGGGCTGCGCGAGCGCACCGAGGCCGGCCACCGGAAGGCGGGCCGGATCCCGCCCTCCGACGGCAACGGAGCCCGCCAGAAGGGCGCCGTGAGAATTCTCGACCACCCGCCGATCGACCAGTCGCTGCGCGACTACATCTCGCCGTCCGTCACGGAAGATCAGAAGCTCCTTCGTCCCGCCGGCGCGGCCGCGGCAACGGATTTCACCCGTACCGATCCCTGGCGCGTGCTGCGGATCACCTCGGAGCTCATCGAGGGCTTCGATACGCTGGCCGGGGTCACCAAGGGAGTGACGATCTTCGGCTCGGCGCGTACGGGCCCGGACGACCGGCAGTACCAGGCGGCCCAGGAGACGGCCCGTCTCTTGGCGGAGGCCGGTTTCTCGATCATCACCGGAGCGGGCCCCGGGATCATGGAGGCCGCCAACAAGGGAGCACGCATGGGCGGCGGTCCCTCGATCGGCTGCAACATCGAGCTCCCGTTCGAGCAGGGCGCCAACCCGTACGTCGATACGCTCATCAACTTCCGCTACTTCTTCGTGCGGAAGACGATGTTCATCAAGTACTCGGTGGGCTTCATAATCTTCCCTGGCGGCTTCGGCACCCTCGATGAACTGTTCGAGGCGCTCACCCTCATCCAGACGGGGAAGATCTACCACTTCCCGGTGGTGATGTTCGGCCGTCACTACTGGGCGGGTCTGGTGCGCTGGCTCCAGTCGCGCGTCCTGCTGGAGAAGAAGATCTCCACCGGCGACATGGACCTCATGCTCCTCACCGACGACCCGGCCGAAGCGGCCCGCGCGGTGGTGGAGGCGTACGAGGCGCAGGGGGGCAACGGCGTCAGGAGCTGACTCGATACACTCCACCGGCAGTCGCCGGGGAGATGCATCGAGTCAGATTCCGACCGGGTTCCTACTCCTTCTCGTTCTCGTGTATCGTAGCCAACCCGGTGATCTCGAGTCGGCGGGTCCTGGCGGGGAGCTTCAGGATGGCGACGTCGCCGATGCCCTTGCCCACGAGCGCCTGGCCGATGGGTGAAGCCATGGTCACGTGCCCATCCTCGAAGTCCGCGGCGTCGCCGAAGACGAGGTTGTACACTTCGATGTCGCCGGTACCCACGTCCTTCACGGTTACGCGAGAGCCCAGCCCGACCTTGTCGGTCGGGATCTGCGAGATGTCCACCTGCGACAGCTTGCTGAGACGCTGACGGAGCTGGCCAAGCCGCGCCTGAACGAACTGCTGACGTTCGAGGGCGGACTTGTACTCGCTGTTCTCGCGAAGGTCGCCTAGCTCCACCGCCTTACGGATCTCTTCCGGCAGCTTGACGTTGAGTTCGTGCTGAAGAGCGATGACTTCCGCCTCCAGCTTCTGCTTCAGCTCTTCGATCATTGGAAATCCACGGCGCAAAAAGTGGAGCGCCCGGCCGGTGAGGCCGGGCGCTGCGGACCATTCCTTATTCTAGGCGCTGAGAGGGGATGTGTCCAGCCGGGAAGCGGGAGGTGAAGGCGGAGTGGAGCGCGGGAAGCAGACTCTCAACGGCTCGCGACTTTCCGCGTTCCGCTCCGTATTTCCTCTTTCTTTCGCTCCGACCTCCGCTACTCGCCGAAGATCCCGTTCACCTCCCTCCCGTACTTCGCGAGCTCCGCCTCGATCCGTTCGCCGGTCCAGCCGAGGAGCGGGGCAGCGACGCGGGCCACGGCGGGGGCCGCCGCCATGCCGTGGTCGTGGGTGTCGTAGGCCACGTGCAGACGGCGGATGAGGATGTCGCCCAGGGTGAGCGCCATCTCCTGCTCCACGGCCCAGTGGATCTCGGCCGCTATGTAGGGAAGATCGGGTGAGACGCGCGCCACGAGGGCGTTCTCGCATTCGACCAGCGACCAGATCCGGCGCCACTCGGTGCCGTAGGCGGACACCAGGTGGTCGGCCACATCGGGCACCCCGATCGTTTCCCGGGCGTGCGCCATCTCTTCCTCGAGGCTCGCCATCGCGCCGCCGGGGAGTGGAGTGCGGGCGGTGGCTGCATGAGAGATGGGGATGCCCACCGAGCGAGCGATCTCGTCGACCACATCTTCCGCCATCGAACGATAGGTGGTGAGCTTCCCGCCGCTGACGCTCAGGAGCCCGGGCGTGGTCCAGTGGACTGCGTGCTCGCGCGAGACGCTCCCCGGCGCGCCCGCGCCATCGCTCACCAGCGGCCGTATCCCCGCCCACGCGCTCACCACGTCGCCGTTCACCAGGTGTGCCGAGGGGAAGAACGAGTTGGCGGTGCGGAGGAGGTAGGTGATGTCGGCGGCCGCCGGGAGGACTTCGCCGGGCGGGCCCGAGTAGTCGGAATCGGTGGTGCCGATGATGGTGAGGCGGCCGGCAGGGAGGATGAACACCACACGCCCATCGATGGGCGAGAGCAGGGTGAGCGCGCCGTTGTTCCCGATCCGCGAGCGCGCGATGGCCACGTGCACGCCTTTCGTGCCCCGAACCGCCGGCGGCGCCGCCGGGTTGGCCAGCCGCCGCACACCGTCGCTCCAGGGTCCGGTGGCATTGACCACGGTACGCGCGCTCACGCTCACGCTGCGGCCGGTGAGCGCGTCCTCGGCGCCCACGCCGTTCACCAGCGTCCCATCCTTCGACATCGAACGAACCTCGAGGTGGTTCACCACTACCGCTCCCGCCTCGGCGGCGGCGCGCACGTTGGCGATCGTGAGGCGGATGTCGTCGGTTCCGGCGTCGAAGTAGTTCATCCCACCCTTGAGCCCCGCCTGCCGCAGCGCGGGTTCCTCTCGCAGGACCGCCTGCCGGTCGAGCGAGCGGTGGTTGGCGATGTTTCTGAAGAGGGCGAGCGCATCGTACATGAGGAATCCGGCGCGGAGCTTCCAGCGCGGTATTCTCGACCGCTCGAAGATCGGCCAGAGGAATCGCAGCGGCCGCACGAGGTGAGGCGCGATGCGCAAGAGGATCCGCCGTTCGCGGCTGGCCTCGTAGACGAGATGCAGCTCGCCGTGCTCCAGATAGCGGATGCCGCCGTGGATGAGCCGGGATGACCGGCTCGACGTACCGCTCGCGAAGTCGTTCTTCTCCACGAGTGCCACGCGCATCCCGCGCATCGCCGCCTCGCGTGCGACCCCCGCGCCGGTGATTCCCGCGCCGATGATGAGTATGTCGAACGGCTCCTCCACGAGCGCGTTCAGATTCGACTCACGCATGGCCGGCGACAGCGGATATGTCACGCGCATATCGGCGCTGTGCTGCACGGCGGGACCCGCCTGCGGCATCGCAACATTCGTCTCCACGACCACCACCCCGGTAACTGCCAGCCAGACTCAGGCCGGATACGCACGTTTCATGCTAAGTGATTGAAGTCGTTCGGGATGGAATGGATGAGACAGATACTCTCCCGGCGCGCCGCGCGCCAGTGGGGAGCGCCACGATCAGGGTGCTGCCAGGGCGCCGCTCGCGACATTCCATCCACACATCACCCGGTCTATGTTCCACCCATGGCTACATACGGGACCAACGGTCGCCGAGTGGCGGTCGTGGCGGGGCTGCGTACGCCGTTCGCGCGTGCCGGCACCGATCTCAGCTCGCTCACCGCGCAGGAGCTCGGCCGCGCGGTCGTGGCGGAGCTCCTCCAGCGCACCGCGCTGGATGGCGAGGAGATCGACGCCCTGGTCTTCGGAACGGTGGTCCCGTCGGTGCAGGCGCCGAACATAGCGCGTGAGGTGGCGCTCCTGCCGATGCTCCCCAAAGGGATCCCCGCGTACACGGTGAGCCGCGCGTGCGCCTCCGCCAACCAGGCCATCACCGATGCGGCCGACCAGATCGTGCTGGGACACGCGAACGTGGTGATCGCGGGCGGCGCGGAGTCGCTCTCCAACATACCCGTCCTCCATTCGCGCCGCTTCTCCGACACGCTGGTACGCGCCTCGAAGGCGAAATCGGCGGGCGCTCGTGTGAAGGCGCTGGCGCGCACGCGGCCGCGCGACCTCGTGCCGATCACTCCCGCGATCGCCGAGCCGTCCACCGGCGAGACGATGGGAGAATCGGCCGAGAAGATGGCCAAGCTGAATCACATCTCGCGCGAGGAGCAGGACCAGTTCGCCCTCCGCTCGCACCGTCTCGCCGCGGCTGGGACGCAGGACGGCCGGCTCGCGGCCGAGATCATGCCTTTCTACGTCCCGCCGAAGTACGAGATCGTCGAGACGCGCGACAACGGTATTCGCACGGACACCAATCTCGAGGCGCTCCAGGCGCTGAAGCCCGTCTTCGACCGCCGCTACGGAACGGTGACGGCGGGGAACTCGTCGCCGCTCACCGACGGGGCGGCGGCGGTGATCCTGATGAGCGACGAGCGCGCGGCGGCACTGGGCTACGAGCCGATCGCCCACATCAGGTCGTACGCCTACGCGGCGCTCGACCCCGGGGAGCAGCTCCTGCAGGCGCCCGTGCTGGCGGCGCCCGTGGCGCTCCGCCGGGCCGGACTCTCGCTCCGGGACATAGATCTCGTGGAGATGCACGAGGCGTTCGCCGCGCAGGTGCTCTCGAATCTGGAGGGCTTCGAGAGCAGGGCCTGGGCGGCGCGGGCCGGCTTCTCGCAGCCGGTGGGTCAGGTGGACCGCTCGCGACTCAACGTCATGGGCGGCTCGATCGCCATAGGACACCCCTTCGGCGCGACCGGTGCTCGCATCACCATGACGCTGGCGCACGAGCTCCGCCGCCGCGGCGGCCAGTTCGGCCTCATGACCGTGTGCGCCGCCGGTGGGATGGGCTTCGCCATGGTTCTGGAGGCGGCATGAGCATCGCCACCATCCCGTACGCCTCGCGCGCCATTTCTGTAGACGTCGACAACGGGATCGCGGTCGTCACGCTCGACGTGCCCGATGAGTCGGTCAATACACTCGGCCCCGCAGTGGTGGAGGAGTTCACCGCGCTCCTCGACCGGATCGAGCGCGATCCCGCGATAGGGGCCGTGGTGTTCACCTCCGGGAAACCCGAGAACTTCATCGCCGGCGCCGACATCCAGCAATTCACCACCATCACATCCGCCAGCGAAGGCGAAGCGCTCAGCCGGAGTGGTCAGGCGGTGATGGACCGGATCGAGCGGCTGCGCGCGCCAGTGGTGGCGGCGATCCACGGGGCATGCCTGGGAGGCGGCCTCGAGATGGCGCTGGCCTGCGCCTACCGCATCGCCACCGACCATCCGAAGACGGTGCTCGCGCTCCCCGAGGTGACGCTCGGCGTCATCCCCGGCGCGGGCGGCACGCAGCGGCTTCCGCGCACGGTGGGGCTGCGCAACGCGCTCGACATGATCCTCACCGGGCGGAACGTCCGCGCGAAGAAGGCGCTCCGCATGGGGCTCATCGACGAGCTGGTGCATCCGTCGATCCTGCGCGATGTCGCGGTGGACCGCGCGCGCCAGCTCGCCGCCGGGAAGATCTCCAGGGGCGGCCGCAAGCGCCGTTCGCGCGGCATCGCGGACCTCGCGCTCGAGGGCAATCCCCTGGGGCGGCGCGTGGTGTTCAACAAGGCGCACGCCGGCGTCGTGGAGAAAACGAACGGTCATTATCCCGCACCCTTCGCCGCGATCGAGGCAGTGCGCGCGGGCTACGATCAGGGGAGCGAGCGCGGCTTCGCCGAAGAAGCGCGGCTCTTCGGCGAGATGGCCGTGACCGAGGTCTGCAGGCAGCTCATCTATCTCTTCTTCGCCACCACGGCGCTCAAGAAGGACAACGGCGTCGGCGTTCCGGTGGACGCGCTCCCGGTGGACAAGATCGGCGTGCTCGGCGCCGGCTTCATGGGCTCGGGAATAGCGAGCGTGGCCGCGGGGCGCGGCACGGTGGTCCGCCTCAAGGATGCCGACACGGCCCGGGTGGCCCACGGGCTCAGGTCAGTCTACGAGGTGCTGCACGAGCAGCTCGTGAAGAGGCGGATCACTCCGCGAGAGCTGGACGACCAGCTCTCGCTCGTGGGCGGCACGGCCGACTACTCCGGCTTCCAGAACGTGGATCTCGTGGTGGAGGCGGTGTTCGAGGATCTGGCGCTCAAGCAGCAGGTGCTGCGCGAAGCCGAGGAGGTGATCCCCGGCGATGCCATCTACGCCTCCAACACCAGCACCATCCCGATAGCGCGCATCGCGGAGGCGTCGAAGAGAGCGGAGCAGGTGCTCGGCATGCACTTCTTTTCGCCGGTTCCGAAGATGCCGCTGCTCGAGGTGATCGTCACTCCGACCACCACGGCGGTGGTCACCGCGACAGCGGTGGCGTACGGGAAGAAGCTGGGGAAGCACGTGATCGTGGTGAACGACGGTCCCGGCTTCTATACCACGCGCACGCTCGCTGCGTTCATGAACGAGGCGGGGCACCTCCTGGACGAAGGCGTGGCCATAGATACGCTCGACCGTGCGCTCGTGGATTTCGGCTTTCCCGTGGGGCCGATCACGCTCATGGACGAAGTGGGGCTCGACGTGGGCGCCAAGGTCGGGCAGGTTCTCCTCGAGGCATTCGGTGAGCGGCTCTCGCCGGCGGCATCGCTGGCGCGCGTGGTGGCGGCGGGGCGTACCGGGCGGAAGGGCGGCAAGGGATTCTACCTCTACGAGTCGCCCGGCGGGAAGAAGCGGGGCGTGGACGAGTCGGTGTACGAGCTCCTCCCGACGGGTTCGAATCGCGTGGAGGTGCCGGTGGCCGAGATGCAGCAGCGCTGCGTGCTCGCCATGGTGAACGAAGCCGCGCGCTGTCTGGAGGAGGGGATTCTCCGCTCCGAGCGCGATGGCGATGTTGGAGCGGTGTTCGGAATCGGTTTCCCGCCATTTCGCGGAGGCCCCTTCCGCTACGTGAAGACGGTGGGAGCCAACAACATCGTCCGGCAGCTCGAGCTCTACCACAATCGCTTCGCGCCGCGCTTCGAGCCGGCGCGTGCGCTCGTGGAGATGGCCGAGAAGGGGCGGGGGAAGACCGAGCCGGTATGACTGCCGGGCGCGACGCGGCGCTCTGCACCGTCGAGATGACACCGCGTCGACCTGGGAGACGAACCGGATGAGGATGGGACGCGGTGCGGCGCCGATCGCCGCCTTTCTCCTGATACTGGGATGTTCCACCGCCACGCGGCCGCGCACGAGCGGAGGCGAGGTGCCGGCTCCGGATGCACGCCTGCCGCTGACGCGGGCGGAGCGGACCGGCTACACCGAGACATCGCGTTACGACGACGTGATCGTCTTTCTCGACAGCCTCGAGACGCTGGGCGCTCCCTTCTGGCGGGGGAGCATAGGGAAGAGCGGCGAGGGGAGGGAGCTCCCGCTGGTGGTGCTCTCGAATCCGAAGGTGTCGTCGGCCGCGGAGGCGAAGCGGCTGGGGCGGCCGATAGTGTACGTGCAGGGGAACATCCACGCGGGCGAGGTGGAGGGGAAGGAAGCGCTGCTGATGCTCATCCGCGACCTCTCCTTCGCACGCGGCGCGGGGATTCTCGACTCGGTGGTGCTGCTGGCGCAGCCGATCTACAACGCCGATGGGAACGAGCGCTTCGCGCCGCAGGAGAAGAACCGGCGGTCGCAGAACGGACCGGAGCTCGTGGGTACGCGCGCCAACGCACGGGGGCTCGACCTCAACCGCGACTACATCAAGGTGGAGGCTCCGGAGACCCGCGCCTCGCTCGCGGCCATCAACGAATGGCAGCCCGACGTTTTCGTGGATCTGCACACCACCGATGGCAGCTATCACGGCTACGCGCTCACCTACTCGCCTTCGCTGAACCCGGCGGCCTTCTTCGGTGGTGTCTACGCACGCGACTCGCTCCTGCCCGTGCTGCGCCAGCGGATGCGCGACCGGCACGGTTTCGAGATCTTCGATTACGGCAACTTCCAGGACGAGTTCGGGCGCGGCGATCTCACCGACACGGTGAAGGCCGGCTGGTACACGTACGAGCCGTACCCGCGCTACGGCACCAACTACTTCGGCCTGCGCGGCCGCGTGTCGATCCTCAGCGAGGCGTACTCGCACGATCCCTTCGAGCGGCGGGTGAGATCCAGCTATGCGTTCGTGCGGGAGATCCTCTCTCTCGCCGCCGAGCGCGCGACCGAGATCAGCGCGCTGGAGCAGCGCGCCGACTCGAGCGTGGCGGCGTGGGCGAGCGATCCGCGCAGCGCGCGCCCCATCCCGCTCCGCTCGCGAATGACCACGCATCCTCTGGAAGAGGAGGTCGTGTACGAGGATCTCGTCCGCACGGGCGATTCCTCGCGCACCCAGCCGGGAGTGCCGCCGGGCTACCGCCGCACCGGACATTATCGCACGGCGAAGATGAAGGTGTACGATCGCTTCGAGCCGACGCTCGAGCGGCGGCCACCGTCGGCGTACGTGCTGCGCGCGGATGACAGCGTGGCCGTGCGGCTGCTGCGCGAGCACGGAGTCGAGGTACGGCGCGTTGCCGCGGAGCGCCGACTGCGCGCTCAGGTCTTCACCATCGACAGCGTGGTAGCCGCGCAACGGTCGTTCCAGGGGCACCGCGAGGTGCGGCTCGAAGGGAAGTGGGAGGAGCAGAGCCGCGCCGTGCCGGCCGGCTCCTGGATCGTCCCGGTGGCGCAGCCGATGGGCGTGGTGGCCTTCTACATGCTCGAACCGGAGAGCGACGATGGACTCGTCGCGTGGAACTTCTTCGATCCCGAGCTGGCGGTTGGCCGGGAGTATCCGGTGTACAGGGTAATGGATGCGATACCCTGACAGCCGGCAGGGCAGGTGATAGCTTCAGGTTGCAGCGCGCCTCACCCATGGCTGCGGCAGGCCGATGCCCAACAACCGAACCAAATGCTCCGTCAGACACTACTCTACCTTTCCAACCAGCCGAAGATCTTCAAGTTCGTTCGCAACAACGGACTCGCGAAGAAGTTCGCTTCCCGCTTCGTGCCGGGCGAGCAACTGGAGAGCGCGCTCGAGATAGTACGTTCGCTCAACGGCCGCGGTATGAAGGCCTCGCTCGATCTCCTCGGTGAGAGCGTCCGCAACGAGAGCGAGGCGCGCGCGGCGGCGCAGGAGTACATGAAGATCCTCGACCGCATCGAGGAGGAGCGGATCGACGCCAACGTCTCGCTCAAGCTCACGCAGATGGGGCTCGACATCTCGGAGGACCTCTGCGCGGAGCTGATGCACGACATACTCTGCAGGGCGCGCGACTACAACACCTTCGTGCGGCTCGACATGGAGTCGAGCGAATACACCGAGCGCACGCTGCGGATGTTCGAGGACCGCCTCTATCCCAACTATCCGGAGAACGTGGGCATAGTCCTCCAGAGCTACCTGTACCGCACGCAGGCCGACGTGGACCGCGCAGTCGAGCTCCACTGCAGGGTGCGGCTGTGCAAGGGAGCTTACAAGGAGCCGCCCGCCGTGGCGTACCCCGAGAAGCGCGACGTGGACACCAATTACGTGCGCTGCATGCACAAGCTCCTCCTGGAGGGCAACTATCCGGGGATCGCCACCCACGACCCGGCGATGCTCGGCGAGGCGAAGCGCTTCGTAGCCGACCAGCAGATCGAACGCTCCCGCTTCGAGTTCCAGATGCTCTACGGGATCCGCCGCGACCTGCAGGACCAGCTCATCCGCGAGGGTTACAATCTCCGGGTCTACGTTCCCTTCGGCACGCAGTGGTATCCCTACCTGATGCGCCGCCTCGCCGAGCGTCCCGCCAACGTTGCGTTCATCGCCGGTAACATCGTGCGCGAAGCGGTGCGGAAGTGAACGCGGGAGCGGCCTGACTCCGATGTTCATCCCTCCAGACCACTCCAGGGGGGACGAGAGCACCATCGGCGGCTACATGGCGGTGCATGCGCGGCCTGCGGCGTTCGAGGGGAGCGATGGCGCGGCGTACAGCGTGGAGATCGAGAGCGACGAAACCGACGACCCGGCGGCACCGTGGGGAGCGTTTCTCCTTTTCGTGAAGTGGTCGAGCGGGGAGCCGCGGGTGAGCGGGCATCTGGAAAGCGACTTCCTGGCGCGCGGGGAGAGCGAGGCGGAGGTTCGCGGGCTGGTGGGGGGCTTGCCGCTGGCGCGGGTGCGCGAGATACTCGAGATGTTGATACGCGAGCGCGCTCCCCGGCCCGAACGGCCGTGGTGGGAAGCGATGCGCGACGAGGACGATGACGGGGGAGACGCGCCGAGAGCCGGGGAGACCGAGTGACAGGTAACGCGCAGGCAGGAATGTGCGGTTGAAGGCGTTCGTTCTCGGTGGCACGGGCGGGGTGTGGCGCACCATCGACGAGGATGGAGTCGGGCGCGAAGTGTCGATGCGCGGCCGGCTCAAGCAGGCGGGAAAGGCGGGAAGCGGCGGCGAGGCGCTCAAGCTCGCCGTGGGCGACGATGTCATCATAGAGCGGTCGGAGCGCGGCGACGCGTGGGCCATCGCCGAGATACTTCCGCGGCGCTCGCAGCTCGCTCGCCGCGCCCCCGGCACCGAGTACCGCGAGCGCGTGGTGGTGGCGAACGTGGATCAGGTGCTGGTCGTCTTCGCCGCCGCCCAGCCGGAGCCGCACCCCAGGATGCTCGACCGCTTCCTCGTCATCGCCGCGGCGA
>Ga0182741_1005979_pt1 | contig 10920 bp, 8 predicted proteins | sample eDN5th37CBELigOP_FD_128874 | JGI IMG/M metagenome (GOLD analysis project Ga0182741, IMG submission 128874) | Enriched Organic Plus compost microbial communities from Emeryville, California, USA - eDNA 5th pass 37_C BE-Lig OP (version 2) (version 2) ...
CCCGCCACTGGCGATACCGCGGTCATCGAACGCAACCCCATCGAATCGGCCGCCCCGGCTGCCGTGGCGGCGCCGGCCGAGCCCGAACCGGCGGACGCGCCGACGATTGCGACGCAACCGCTTCCGACCCCCGCCCCGAACCCCGACGTCGCCTCCCGGCCGACGCCTGAACAGACCGGTACGGTCGCGGCCGACAGCGCCGTGGTGCAGGCCGACGCCGGCGTGGCCAACCAGCTTCGCAATCTCGGCGCGGATCGCCTCGGCCGCATCCTCGGCGGGCAGCGCGATGACCGCACGAGCGTCCAGGCGTTTTACGAAAGCCGCAATTTCGCGCCGCTGTGGATCACCGACGGCAAGCTGAACGAGCGCGGCCGGGCGGCCATCGGCTATCTGGCCGAGGTCGACAGCCACGGCCTCGACCCCGCCGATTATCAGGTGCCGGAGTTCAAGGCCGGTGCCGGCGACGCGGCCCTGGCCGAGGCCGAGGTGGGGCTGACCGGCGCGATCCTGGATTACGTGCGCCACGCCCGCATGGGCCGGGTGCACTTCACGCGCCTGCGCGCCGAGATCGATTACGATCTCCAGCGCCCGGTGCCGGCCGACGTGCTGGCCGCACTCGCTGGATCCACCGGCGATCTCGCCGCCGCACTCGACGGCTATCAACCGCAGGACCCGGCCTATAAGGCGCTGCGCGCCAAGCTGGCGGAGGCGCGACAGGCGAGCGGCAACATCTCCACGCCCCGTCTGGCCCATGGCAACGCCCTTCGGATCACCAAGGACCAGCGCGGCCGCACCATTATCCCGCGCGACGACCGCGTGCCGGTATTGCGCGCGCGTCTGAACATCGAAGGCGACCGCGACAGCAAAGCCTACGATCAGACCGTCGCCGATGCCGTGAAGGCGTTTCAGAAGCAGCAGGGGCTGCCGGCCTCGGGCCGTCTCACCAAGGCGACCGTGGACGCCATCAACGGCCCCAACCGCGCCCGCGACATCGACGTCATCATCGCCAACCTGGAGCGCTGGCGCTGGCTGCCGCGCGATCTCGGCGCCAAGCACGTCGTCGTCAATATTCCTGACTACACGCTGTCGGTGTTCAACGACGGCAACCGCATCTGGAAAACCAAGATCGTGGTTGGTCGGCCGGACCGTGCGACGCCGCTGATCTCGGCGGATATGACCTATCTGACCGTCAACCCGACCTGGAACGTCCCGCCGTCGATCATCCGCCGCGAATATCTGCCCGCATTGCAACGCGACCCGCAGGCGCTGTCGCGCATGGGCTTGCGCGTCGAGCGCCAGTCGAACGGCACCGTGCGCGTCTGGCAGCCGCCGGGCGACAAGAACGCGCTCGGCCGCATTCGGTTCAACTTCCACAACCAGTTCCTGGTGTTCCAGCACGACACGCCGGACAAGCACCTGTTCAAGAACCTTCGCCGCGCCAACAGCGCCGGCTGCATGCGCGTCGAGGACCCGCTGAAATATGGCGAGGTGCTGCTGTCGATGTCGCAGCCTCAGGAGAACTACTCCGCAAAGCGCCTGCGCAGCATGTATGGCAATTCCTCGATCAACATCCGCTTCGCTGACGTGATCAAGGTCCACCTCACCTATCAGACGGCGTTCGTGGACGATTCCGGCAAGCTGGTGATCCGGGACGATGTCTACGGCCACGACAAGAAGATGATCGCGATCATGAAGGGCTCGGACCGCAAGGTGGCCGAGACCGCCGTGCCGCGCATCCGCAACACAGCCACCATTCCGGCCCGCTTCGAGGGAAACCTGCCGGTCTCGCGCGGTTCGGCCGGCCGGGATGACCGTGGTGGCCGGGGCGGGCCGAACTTCTTCGACCGGCTGTTCGGCGGCGGCCCGCGCGCCCAGGCCCCGCAGCAGCGGCCCCGTTCGGCTCAGAACCGGGGGACCTGGCACCGGGTTCACTAGCGTTCCAACGTCATTTTCCGCCGTCGGGCTTCCGGTCGCCAGGCCGGGCCCGCAGGCTTCGGACCGGTCCTCCCGATCCATTGAGGATGCAGGATTTTTGCCGGTTTAAGCTGTCCCGTCCTTCTGGACAGCCTCTCCGCAAGCCTCTATAACCGCCCGGCTTTTCGGACCTTTGCGGCCCGAACGCCCAGGTAGCTCAGTTGGTAGAGCATGCGACTGAAAATCGCAGTGTCGGTGGTTCGATTCCGCCCCTGGGCACCAAACACTCGGGCGCCAAACATTCGGGCCCGCCCTGCCCCGGCCATCGTCTAGAAATCCGTTTCCTGCCGCCGTCTGGCCTCAAGGCCGGAGGCTCTTCCGCACTGTTGCGGCGGCATCGGGCGAGCGAAAGAACCCGGCCCTTCCAACACGAAAGAGCCGGGTCCCGTATCAGGTCCGATGTCAGGCCGCCTGGTTGGCGAACCGACCGCTGTTGAAGTCGTCGATCGCCTGTTTGATCTCCGCCTCGGTGTTCATGACGAACGGACCGTAGCCGGCGATCGGCTCGTCGATCGGCTCGCCGGTGAGGACGAGCAGCGTCGTGTCACCATCGGCATGCACCGTGATGTCGCTGCCGTCGCGGCCGAGCAGCAACATCTCGGCCTCGCCCACCTGCTCCCTGCCGGCAACCGTCACATGGCCGCTCAACACCACGAGCATCGCGGTGTGGCCGTCGGGCAGGTCGAGCGTGACGTCCGCATCGCGGTTGAGACGCACATCCCAGACGTTGACCGGCGTAAAGGTCCGGGCCGGGCCCCTCGCGCCCCGAAGCTCGCCGGCGATGATCCTGGCTTTGCCGGCGTTATCAGGCAAATCGACCACCGGAATGCTGGCGGATGCGCTGGCCTGGTAACCGCCCGGCGCCATCTTGTCCTTGGCCGGCAGATTGACCCAGAGCTGCACCATCCGGAACGGGCCGCCGGTCTTGGCGAAGGCCGGTGAATGATACTCCTCGTGGAGAATGCCGCCGGCCGCCGTCATCCATTGCACGTCGCCCGGGCCGATGATCCCGCCGTTGCCGGTGGAATCCCGGTGCTCGACCTCGCCGTCGTAGACGATGGTCACCGTCTCGAAGCCGCGATGCGGATGCTGGCCCACGCCGCGCCGGCTTTTGGTCGGCTCGAAATTGTGGGGCCCCGCATAATCGAGCAACAGGAACGGACTGATGTGTGCGCCCAGCTTGTCGTAGGAAAAGAGCGAGCGAACCGGAAAGCCGTCGCCCACCCAATGGCCGCGGTCGTTGCCGTAACGGCCGAGAATGGTCTTGCTCATGATCTGTCCCCTCTCTTCGAACCGGGTCTCCAGGATCTCCGGCCTGCTGTAGGTGGGAGATAACACCGGGACACGAACCCTATAAGTTTGATAAATCCGACGCATTGTCCTATTTATGGGACAATGCAGGACCTCAACGACCTCTATTATTTTGTCCAGGTGGTGGACCATGGCGGGTTTGCGGCCGCCGCCCGCGCCACCGGCCTCCAGAAGTCCAAGCTCAGCCGGCGCATCCTGCAATTGGAAGACCGGCTGGGGGTGCGGCTGCTCAACCGGTCCTCGCGCCGCTTCTCGACCACCGATATCGGACGCGAATTCTACGAACGCTGCCTCGCCATGCTGGTGGAGGCGGAGGCCGCGGAGCAGGTGATCGCGCAGGTTCGCGCGGAGCCGCGGGGCGTCCTGCGGATGAGTTGTCCGGTCGCGCTGATCAATTTCCAGTTCGGTGAGTTGATCGCACGCTTCATGGTCGAACATCCGGCCGTCGAAATTCACCTCGAAAGCACCAACCGCCGCGTCGATGTCGTGGCAGAAGGTTTCGATATCGCGATCCGCGTGCGGGTTCCTCCGTTGCAGCCGACGGATCTCGTCCTGCGCAAGCTGGACACCAGCATCCAGTGCCTCGTCGCGAGCCCAAGCCTTCTTGCCAAAGCGCTCGACAGCCCGGCCGATCTGAACGGCCTGCCGAGCCTCGACTTCGGCCCCGCTCGTCGCGATCACCGGTGGGAGCTTCACACGACGGACGGCCAGACTGCCGCCATATCCCATCATCCACGCATGGTGACCGACGACATGGCGGCGCTGCGCCAAGCCGCGCTCGCGGGCCTTGGCCTTGTGCAATTGCCGACCATGATGATCTGGAAGGACATCGAGGACGGTCGTCTTATTCATGTCCTTCCCGATTGGCGTCCGCGCGACGGCATGATCTACGCCGTCTTTCCTTCGCGTCGCGGCCTGCTTCCCTCTGTGCGCGCGCTGCTGGATTGCCTGACGCGGGAATGCAAGTCCCAACGGACGCAAGCGACGACGACAATGCAGGCGCAACACGAGCAGCACTGACACGCGTTCACGCTGAACGGCCCCTCTCCGGCCCCGGCCTTCAATGCACTGACGGTGGTTTTCAAAAGCTGGCGCCTCAATCGCCAGTTCCTAGGACGCGTGCGTCGCAGACGCACCGCACATCGTTTCCGATGTCCATCACCGCTTTTCCGCCTGTCACACGGCTGTAACGCCCCGCCGCTAGTCGTCATTCCCGAACAAAGAATGATCTTGTTCGGCTTATCAAAACGACGAGCCGGCGCAGCCACAGGGGCAAGGCGCAATGCTGAAAGTTGAAAGCCTATCGGTGCGCTATGCCAACCGCGTGACCGCGCTGGCGGACGCCACGGCGTCATTTCCGCAGGGCCGCTTCATCGTCCTCCTGGGACCGTCGGGCGCGGGCAAGTCCACGCTTCTGCGCTGCCTGAACGGCCTCGTCCGTCCCACGTCCGGCTCCGTCATCAGCGAGACCGGCGAGGCGATCACGAACGGCGGCAGCCGCACGCTGCGCGATCATCGTCAGCGCACCGGCATGATCTTTCAGCAGCACCACCTGATCGGCCGCCTGACCGCGCTTCAGAACGTCCTGACCGGCCGCCTTGCGCTGCACGGCTCGCTGCGCAGCCTCCTGCCTCTGCCTCGCCAGGATCGTCTTCTCGCCCTGGAATGCCTCGAGCGCGTCGGGCTGCTCGATCGCGCGCTTCATCGCGCCGATCAATTGTCCGGCGGGCAGCAGCAGCGCGTCGGCATCGCCCGCGCGCTCGCCCAGCAACCGCGCACGATCCTCGCCGACGAGCCGGTGGCTTCGCTCGATCCCTCCACGGCCGACCGGGTGCTGTCGCTCCTGCAAACCATCTGCATGGAAAGCGGCATCACCGCCATCGTCAGCCTGCACCAGATCGATCTCGCCAAGCGCTACGCCGACCGCGTTCTCGGTCTTTCCGGCGGACGGATCGTGTTCGAGGGCAGCCCGCAAGCCCTCACGTCACCCATTCTCGAACAGATTTACGGAACCTCCGGGAGCCCCCCTCTGAACAGTCGCGTCGAACGGCGACCGACAGAGATGCCCCGTCTCGAAGTCGCAACCGCGCAATAAGCCACCCGTCCAGAACCGGAGCCTGACCATGACCTCCTCATTCAGCCGTCGGCATTTCGTCGGCACCGCCGCGCTCGCGCTCACCGCATTGTCGCTCACCGCAGCCTCGGCCCAAGACAGCAACCCCAAGACATTGCGTGTCGCCCTGCTTCCCGACGAGAACGCGGCGACGCTCATCCAGAACGCACAGCCGCTCAAGGCCTATCTCGAAGACCGCATGAAGCGCCCGATCGAGATCGTGGTGACCACCGACTATTCGTCGATGATCGAAGCGATGCGCTTCGGCCGCATCGAGGTCGCCTATTTCGGGCCGTTCTCCTATGTCCTGGCCAAGACCCGCGCCCCGAAGATCGAGGCTTTCGCCGTCGGCGTCGAGAAGGGCCAGCCGAACTATCGTTCGGTGCTGATCGCGTCCGCCAGCGGCCCCGTCAAGGCCATCGACGACATTCGCGGCAAGCCCTTCGGCTTCGGCGACCAGGCCTCGACCTCCTCGCATCTGTCGCCGCGCGCCCATCTCGTCCGCGCCGGCCTCGTCGGCGGCAAGGATTACAAGGTCGTCCATCTGGGCACCCATGACGCCGTGGCCCGCGCCGTGCAGTCGGGCCAGATTCCCGCGGGCGCTCTCTCCGAACCCATCCTGCGCAACCTGATCGAGCGCGGAACGATCGACGAAAAGCGCATCGTCGAATTGGCTCTCACCAATCCGATCCCGAACTATCCGCTGGTGATGCAGGGCTATCTCGATCCCGCCCTCAAGGAGGATATCCGCAAGGCCTTCCTCGAAATGGACGACAAGAAGGTGCTGGACACGTTCCGCGCGGAGGGCTTCCAGAAGGCGGATGACAACTCCTACGACGTGCTGCGCGAGACCGCGAAGCTGCTCAACCTCGACATCGGAAAGATGAAGTAATCCATGAGCCTCGCCAGCAATCACGCGGCGATCCTCGACGAAGAGCGTCGCGCGGGCGTTAGCCGCGTGGCGCTCGCCGTCGGCGTCCTCACCGTCTGCATCATCGCGCTCTGGATCACCGGGTTCTTCGACGCTCAACGCTTCATCCAGGGTCTGCCGGCGCTTGGACAATTGGCGAGCGAGATGGTCCCGCCGGATTTCTCCCGCTGGCAGCATTGGCTGAAGCCGCTGCTCGACACGCTCGCCATGTCGATCGCCGGCACCGCGCTCACCGTTGTCCTGTCATTGCCGCTTGCCATTCTGGCCGCACCCAACACCTCGCCAAATGCACTGGTGTGTCAGGCCATCAGAACGCTGCTCGCATTCCTGCGGTCGGTGCCGGAAATCATTCTCGGCGTCATCTTCGTCGCCGCCGTCGGCTTCGGGGCCCTGCCCGGCGTGCTGGCTCTCGCGCTTCATTCCATCGGCATGGTCGGCAAGTTCTACGCCGAGGCCATCGAACATGTGGACGACAAGCCGCTGGAGGCGGCCCGCGCGGCCGGCGCCACGCGCTTTCAAGTGATCACCCACGCGGTCCTGCCGCAGGTCTTTCCGCAACTCGCCGATATCACGATCTACCGCTGGGAGTACCATTTCCGCGCCTCCGCCGTTCTCGGCATCGTCGGCGCCGGCGGCATCGGCTTCGAGCTGATGGCGGCGTTGCGGCTCATCGCTTACGACCAGGTCTCCGCGATCCTGCTCTCGATCCTGGCCTGCGTCCTCGTCGTCGACACGCTCGGCGCACAATTGCGGAGAATGCTCAAGTGACGACCATCCTCACTTCTCGCCCGAGCGTCGTCACGACCAGCCGGATATTCCCACAGACCCGTTCGCTGCTCGAAGCGAGCGCCAACGTTGACAGCAACGAGGCCATCGAGCCCTGGCCGCAGGATGTCCTGATCGACCATGCGCGCCAGGCCGACGGCATCATGGCGTTCATGACCGATCGCATCGACGCGCGCTTTCTGGCGGCCTGCCCGCGGCTGCGCGTCATCGGCGCGGCATTGAAGGGCTACGACAACATCGACATCGACGCGTGCACGGACGCAGGCGTCTATGTCTGCATCGTTCCCGATCTCCTGACGGTTCCGACGGCCGAGCTTGCCATCGGCCTGATGCTGGGGCTCGGCCGCAACATCCTCGCCGGCGACGCCGCCATCCGCGCCCACGGTTTCCATGGTTGGCGGGCGACCCTCTACGGCAGCGGTTTACAGGACGCGACCGTCGGCATCCTCGGTTTCGGTCTCGTCGGACAGGCCATCGCCGAGCGCCTGGCGCCGTTCGGATGCCGGATCCTGGCATCGGACAAGCGTCCCCATTTCGAGCTGCCGCACGCTTTGGCCGGCACGGTGTCCATGGTCGATCCGGACGCGATCCTGACCGGCTCCGATTATGTCGTCCTCGCGCTGCCGCTCACCGCCGAGACGATGCATATCATCGACCGGTCCTCGATCGCCCGAATGAGGCCCGGAACCCGGCTCATCAATCCCGCCCGTGGCTCGCTCGTCGATGAAGCGGCCGTCGCCGACGCGCTCGAGACGGGGCATCTGGCTGGCTATGCCGCCGACGTGTTCGAATGCGAGGATTGGGCGCGCGGTGACCGGCCGGCCGAGGTCGAGCCGCGCTTGCGCGCCGCGTCCGAGCGGACGATCTTGACGCCGCATATCGGATCGGCCGTGGCCATCGTCCGGCGGGAGATCGAATTGAGCGCCGCCCGCAGCATCATCGACGTCCTCAGCGGACGCGTCCCGCGATGGGCGGTCAACGATCCATTCCAACAGGTCAGCAATGCTCAATCTGATTCACGCCAAGACGTTCCTGGCCATCATTGACGCGGGCGGATTGCGGCCGGCCGCGCGCCATCTGGCCATCGCGCCATCGACCGCCCTTCAGCACATCCGCCAGCTCGAACAGGAGCTGGGCGCGCCGCTCCTGGAGCGGCGACGGGGCGCGTTCTGTCCCACCGCCCAGGGCGCGATCTTCCTGCCGCTGGCACGCTCCTTGATCGCCACCGCCGAGCGGGCGAAGGACGTGATGACGAAATCCTCGCTGCGCATCGCGGCAGCGAGCAATGTCGGCACCTATCTGCTGCAAAACCTGCTGGCGTCGTTCCGGGCCGGCACGGGTTCGGAGGTGAGTTTATGGATCGGCGCCAATCCGGTGGTCAGCGATCACTTGCAGCGCGGACAGGCTGATGTCGCCATCCTCGAACGCTGGAACGACGTGTCCGGATTCGAAGCGCATGTCTGGCGCCACGAACCGCTCGTCGTGATCGCCGACCCGCGCCATCCTTTCGCTCAACGCAAGACGATCAGTCCGGACGACCTGATCGGCCAGCGCATCCTCGGCGGCGAGAGCGGCACCGGAACCGGCATGCTTCTGCGGCGGGCATTGGGAAAGGTCGCGGTGAAATTGCAGACCATCGACGGTTACAGCAACACGGAAGCCGTGAAACGCGCGGTGCGCGCCGGCGAAGGAATCTCGATCGTCATGCGGTCCGCCGTCGCCGACGAGGTCGCGAGCGGGACGCTGGTGGGGCTTTCCTTGAAGGATGTTCCGTTGATCAAGCCGATCCGGATCGCGCTGCCGGCCTCGACCCCCACGACATCGCCGGCGCGCCAATTTCTGGCCCACGCTTTGGAGCAACGGCCGGCCTTCGCCTGAAGCGTCGATCTCAGGCTGCGCCGGGCCGCGTGTAGACCTCGCGACCGTCCACGAACGTCCGCTCCGGCAGGATGTGAGGCAGCCGTTCGGCCGCGACGGACAGCGGATCGTCGGACAGGACGATGAAATCCGCGAGTGCGCCCGGCGTCAACAGGCCCTTCTCTTTTTCCTCGAACGTCAGATAGGCGCCGCCTTGCGTCGCGCAGCGCAGCGCCTCGATGCGGCTGATGCGTTGCGAGGGGCCGATGACCTCGCCGGTCTCGCGGTCGATCCGCTCCACCGCCTGCCAGATCGGCATGAACATCGACGGCGGCAAGCCGTCGGTGCCGAACGCCACCGGAACGCCCGCGTCAAGCAGACTGCGGATCGGCACGATGGTGTGCTCTTTCCCCAATCCGACCCGCCAGCGCATCGCCGATCCCTGCTTATAGATGTGGCGGTTGGTGTGGGTGGTCAGGACCAGCCCGAGATCCTTCACGAGCTTGATCTCGTCGTCCGTGAACGTGCGCTGATGGCCGAGCACCCAGCGCCGGCCGGCGAGCGGCACGCGCTTGTCGACCTCGGCGAACAGCGGCAGCAGGTTCGCCCAGATGCCCGTGACGCGCACATCGTTGCGCGCGGCCTCGACCATGAGTTCGAGAACCGCCTCCCTCTCCAGGCCGGCGTCGGGACTGTAACCGGCCCATCCGGTCTGCACGGGAATGCGGGCGCGCATCCGGCTTTCCGGCGAGCGATCGATCTCGGTGTAGATGTCGGCAACACGCAGCCATGCATCACCAAGTCCGCGACGGCCGATCCATCGCGCCCAGGACCCGATCATCGTTCGGATATCGTCCCTGCCCATGCCGCTCCAGGTGGGACTGAATACAAGGTGAGCGCGCAAGGTCTGACGGCCGGCGTTACGGATCTCCTGATAGGCCGCCACGACATCGGCCGAGACTCCATGTCCCTCGAAGACGCTGGTGGTGCCGACGCTGTTGTAGGCCCCCATGGACAGGGCCAGCGCTTCGGCGCGCTGCGCGACGGTGAAGTTTGGCGCTGCGGCCATCGCGGTGAACTCAAGAATGGGCTCGCGCGTGTTCTCGAGGAACACGCCATTGGGCTCGCCTGAGACCGGATCGCGATCGATGGTGACCAGCGAAGACGGAAACGTCGTATTGCGGTCGATGCCGGCAGACTTCAGCGCAAGGCTGTTGGCGCACGACAGCAAGGGAATCTTGTTGGGCCAATAACCCCAAGGCGCCCGGATGTAGACGGGGTTGGCCGGCGAAACCCGGTCCAGCTCCCACCGCGTCGGCATGCGCCCCTCTCGCAGCGAACCGGGGATGCCGGCGAACTCCGGCGGATCACCGATGGGATTCATGACGACCCATTCGCCGGGCCGGGCATTTGACACCGCCTCGGCCACGCGTTCAAGCACGTCGGCAATCGAGCGCACGCCGGCAAACCCTGGCAGGATCTGCTTGAGGCCCTCGCGATCGGCATGAGCGTGACCGTCGATCAGCCCGGGCATCACCGACCGGCCCTTCAGGTCAAGCCGACGGGCGGAGGGCAATGCCAGCGCCAGCATCTCATCCGACGGACCGATGCCGACAATGCGGTTGCCGAGAACGGCAATCGCCTGCGCGATACGTGCATCGGCATCCAGCGTGATGATATGGCCGTTGAACAGCACCAGGTCGGCAACACGCGTCATCGATCATCCGTCATGCAATGGCGCACCAAAAACGGACTCCTGCTGCGCACGCTCATTTCCTAGAAATGCCCGGCCGACATTCAACGGCTCGCCCGGGCCTCGCTTACTCCCATTGCGGCAAGCGCCCAGCGGCCAACCTCGCCATCGGGATCAGCCAAGGCATCGAGAACCTCGAAATGGTTCAGATCGCCGACGCTCAGGAGCCTTGCCGAACGCGCCGCCTCCGATGCC
>Ga0182741_1005981_pt1 | contig 10917 bp, 5 predicted proteins | sample eDN5th37CBELigOP_FD_128874 | JGI IMG/M metagenome (GOLD analysis project Ga0182741, IMG submission 128874) | Enriched Organic Plus compost microbial communities from Emeryville, California, USA - eDNA 5th pass 37_C BE-Lig OP (version 2) (version 2) ...
AGTGAAGATGATGATGATGATGATGATGATGATGATGATGATGATGATGATGATGATGATGATGATGATGATGATGATGATGATGATGATGATGATGATGATGATGATGATGAGGCCGAGGAAGATGAAGACAGTGAGAATACCGAGCAAGCCATTCCAAGTAAGACTAAACCCTTGCCTGGCCATGTGTTTGAGAGTGAGGCCTCGGTTGTAGACTTGGGGGTCATGCGAACTTTTGATCCGTTCTCAACTGTCGTTCTGCGTGACCGAGCACTCGCTGAGCGGGGGTATGGCCTCGGGAATGTCATTAGCACGAAGCGACCGCATATGGGTCGAAATCAACCAGCAGTTCTTGCGATTAATTTAGATAAACCCCCTGTCGACGCAGACATACCGCACTTTCGCCCACTTCCAGGTAGACAAAATGGGCCTATCAGTTTGGACATGTCGGCCGCGCTCAAAGAGATTCCAATGTCGCCTAAAGAGCATGACCTGTCGACGCTTCATACCGACATTACCACGGCACTGTGCAATACTCAGCGCGGGTTTGTGAGTTACCTCACCACGAACTCGGAGACCGGAATTCGCGAGCATCTTTCCCGACAATCGAGACTTCCTCATTGGGACCGGACAGCGCCTTGGCAGCGTGGTTTTGAATTGGACGCCATGACTGACTCCGAAATGGTGTACATGAGCAATTGGGTCGGCCAGGTTCTCGTCGAGGCTGCCGGTCAAGTCCTCGTTCAATGGACCAATGGTTCCACATCCTGGGTGTGGCCTTGGGAGCTCAATCTCATTGAAGACGCGCTCGAGGAATATTATTGCCTTATCTACGATGTATTTGGAAAGAGGTATTATCACGCCAATCATGCGGTGATGTCACTCTTACTTCGTGATGGTCATGAGGCGCCTCCTCACTCACGCCTAGTTCCTGCTCACAATCCAGTGACGCTAACTGGTATAAGTTTGCACTCTCCGATTGACCAGTCGCAGATCGATGCACTGAACAAGCTCGTTGTACCGGAGTTAGTTGAGACAGCTGAACAGTGTGGTTCGCCTTCGCCACATGCACTCAGCTTCTTGGCATCTCGGAAGGAGCCACTGGTAGCCGTTGAACACCTTAGAGGTGTTCTGTACTTTATGCCACCGCGACCAACGTATTTGGCACCTGTTGCGTATTCCAGCTCTGATTCACTGGGTGGACGAAAGACGCCCGGCAAGTCTGTGAAAGCATACCAAATGGTTCTGCCGAGTAACAAAGCGCCAACACCACGATTTACTCCATTCACCATCCTCGAAACGGACGTCCCGCATTGGCTTTATGCTGAACGGCCATCCGGCTTCAACGACATGAAGCGTTATCGCTGGGAGTGCTCAAATCTTATGCGCCAGTTGCCTTCGCAAGGCATCTGGGTCTTTGGCTACAGCTCACGCATGGACATTCTGACGGTATTCATCAGCGGTCCCCGAAAGACTCCTTATCATAACTCGTTATTCGAGTTCGAGATCTATTTGCCTGCAGAGTACCCGCATGAGCCTCCTCAGGTCCACTACGTTTCCTTTGGAAGACGGCTCAATCCGAATCTGTATGAAGAGGGCAAAGTATGCTTGTCATTACTTGGAACATGGCAAGGCCGTGCCTCGGAATTGTGGGTCCCTGAGAAGTCGTCTATTCTTCAGCTCGTAATGTCCATTCAGGGATTGATCCTCGGTGTGGATGAACCGTATTATCTTGAACCAGGCTTTGAGGAGAAGTCAAATGTGCCTGAGGGAGGTGTTGGGTCGAAGGATTATAGCGAAACCGCTGTCATCTTGTCACTTGCATCACTGCTTGATCACATACGACGCATTAACTCCCCGATGCACAAGCCGATGGGTTGGGAGGGCCTGATTGTCGACCATGTACTTGGCTGCATGGACTCGCTCACAACCTTGGGCGCAGCCATATCGAAGGTATTGCAGCAGGTCGAAGGAACGATCGACGTTGACAAAATCAAGCCCATAGCTGTAGACGTCCACAAACTCACGCTCGAAGCGGCCGGAGATACCTTGTCATTTATTCCGACACCTTCCGGTGACAAACCAGAGGAAGCCAAATCTGCTCCTGTTTCTGTTCAGTCCGTTGCAGTCGAGGAGAAGACATGCGACCTCATGGCGATGCTGGCAGAATATGCGCTTCCTCCAGATGCTACTGAAAGCTATCTTAATGGAGATGGACGCATTCCGTGGTCCAGAGCATTGGGGCAAGACTACGCGCCCAAACGTGGTCTGCTCCTAGCTTTCCGCAACATTCTTGTGGACTTGGAAAACGAAGTCATGCGATGGTTTGCTTCTCAGGACTTGGTTCCTGGATCGAAGTGATGATACAAGATAATACAGGAGACGGGATATTATGAGTACTTGCGAGACGTGTATCAGCCCTAGTGCCCGATGTCTGTATCAGTGGGTGGATCTTCGGCTTCGTGCGTCGCTCTCGGACAGCAATAACATACAATTCAATAAAATCGACGTCAGTCGTCCAACAAATACACATCGTGGGGTTAAGACATTATGAGGAACCAGCACCTACGGAGATTGAGTATACTCGGACTGCGACACCGAAGCGTCTGGAGCTATATTAATCGCGAGCGACTCACATGGCAGACGCCCGGAATACTCCACAGCACTATTAGAAGCGGTATCGCCGTTGGGATCATCACACCCTTACTGATTCGACTCAAACTCGTGGGTAGGTTTTATTCACGTGACCGTGTACTCCTTACTCACTTGTGTATGCAAGGGCGAGTTCCGTCCTCACATACATGTGCATCATGTGGGGCTAGACTCGCACCTAGCCCTCGGACATTTCGCCAACACTGCCGCAATATGCTTACTGCTTGACAAGCTCAACGTTCTTGATGACGTTGATGACAGCCTTGCGGGATGCCTCGACATCGCGGCGAATAACCTTAGCCTTCTTGTAGGCCTCATTGACCTCAGTGTAAGCACGACCGAAGAGAGCGACGAGCTTGTCCTGAGAATCAGCGCAGGCGTGACCAGCGGGGTCGGCAAGGCACGACTCCTTGACCTTGAACATGACCTCGGAGACCTCATTGCCGGTATTCACGAGACCGGTTGCCCACTGGTCCCACTTCTCACCGAGGTCGCGCTGCTTGTGAGCATAGATGTCGTCAAGGCGCTCACGCTCCTCCTTGATGCAGTCATTGCGCTCGTGGACAGGTGTAGCAGGGCACTTGGTCTTGGGACCAGCCTTAGCAGCCTTCTTGCCCTTGTTGGCCTTCTTGGCAGGCTTCTTCATGTTCTCAACCTCGAGCTGGTTGGTAACAGGGAGAGGGGTAGCGGGCTTCTCATTCTTCTTCTTGTCTGCCGGCTTGGGAGCAGGGGAAGCAGGCTTGGCATTGGAGGGCTTGGCATCAGTGGGCTTGGCACCACTAGGCTTTGCCTCAGCAGCCTTCTTCTTCTTGTTGGCCTCCTCACGGAGCTGCTCAAGCTTGCTTGGAGATCCACCATTGGCAGGTGCCGCAGGAGCACCAGGGGCAGCAGGAGGAGCAGGCGTAGCAGCGGGGGGCTTCGCTTGAGCATGCGCGCCCTGTACATGTTGACAAAGTCATAGTGAGAGATTCAGATTTAAACCGCGGTGTCGAGTTTGGACGTCAAAGTGGTGATCACGTGATTGATATGAGGTGCATCGCCAATCGGGACAACGTATAATGGCAGAGAAGAGGGGGAGAGGTGGAGGAATCCGGCCAGTCAGTGGGTGTAATGCGAGGCATATGTCAAGTCAGCAGGAGCTAGAGGCTAGTCACAACGGTGTAAAGCACACAGGTGCGGGCGTCCGACTCATGCGGAGCACTCATTGAGGGCTCAGCCCGCTGTGCAAGCGACGCAAACGCCAACGAAAGCAAGCAGAGCACAGGTTCAAGGGACGTACACTGACTGCCAAAGCGAGCAGCACTGCAATGACAACAAACACGACAAACTTGTAGTTTCTCATGTTTCTAGAGCGTGGTGAGTGGAATTAAAATTCGGGGTTGATAAGCTCCTCTGGGGGAAATGGGCGCTAGATATACACTCAAAAGCGGTACAAAGGGGGTCCAGAGTTGATTTGCAACTGTTTTGCGTCGTTTTTAGGGTATGTCCCGTGGTTTCCGTGAGACGCACGACATAGCAATACACAGCGATAAGTGTCATCTACGTAGTGCATACACCCGTATAGTCGGAACACACGCGCAATACCCCGAAAACACGCTTCAAAGCGAACCGATTGGGACCTGAGTTTCCCCCGATTTTTCCATATTTTCCCGATTTTTTCCCATTTTCCCCTTTTATTTTCCCGGGATTTTCCGGGATTTTTCCGGGCCGGGGGGATTTTCCAGGATTTTTTCAGGGCCAGGACGGATGCTACCCAGACCTCCAGAGAGCGGACTCGGCGGCAGGGCCTTGCTGCCAACACCGAGGTCGTGCGCGGCTGAAACTCACCCTGCAACGGATACTGAACTCACTGCCCAGCCTAGCCACATCTTACCAGGCTCTTCCCCCGACTCGCACTCACCACACGCCCACTCCAAACTCTGCCAAGCGAGCTGGATCTATTCCATCCACCCGCTTCCGGCGCGCCCTTGCATCCGTCCTGGCCTTGAAATGAGATTTTCGGACTGGGCCCAGGAGGAGAATCCGCAGGGTGATTTGAGGCGGTGAGGGCTTGTGCGCGAGATCTAACGCGAGATCTTTGCTATACGCCACGTGCTCATGCATATTCGCTCACTCGTTCTGCGGTCCAACAGGGTGCGCACCTATAAAGTCGTTCCCCGCAACCTGACTGTGGATCTGAATAGCCGGCATGCGAGTCGCGTGGCCAGTTGGAGTGTGATCTTGAGCGATTCTTCCACGCTGCAGCGTGGTTTGCGCGTGTATTCCGCCGCAGCAATATGCGCCTTGCCGAGATATAATGCCCCGGAGTGAAGGGGAATTTGGGGTCGAATTGGTCTAGATTAGGATATGTATTTAGAAGTATAGCCCGGGTAGTTAGCTCGGACTGATGGGATATACTGCAAGGGCAAATCAGTTCATGTCGAACGCGCGCCTGCGTTCCGCCATATTGATGTGCATCTCCTGCCAAATCCAACCCTTTTCCCCACGGATCGCGAATGACCCCTCGCCCCTCCGCTTTTCCGCGTGTCTCCGAGGCACCCTGCGTCCCCCCTGGGCTGAGAGACCGTCGCTGTAGCCTCACTCGAAGCTGCGCGTCGCGTGCATGTGCGATTCGAGGCACGGGCCATGTGGCTCGCACGTGGACGAGGCCACGGAGAGACCTTGTCACCGGTCGATGCAGGGGTATAAGTTGCGTGGTGGGCGCGGGCTGGGTGTTGGGGTCCAAGTTGCTCGACATCCTATCTGAGGCATGCTCACACCGTCTTTACTGATATCTTTCCCGCATACCTGTCTTTTGCGCGTTTAGGAGTGGGTCTTTAGCTCGCTTCATAGGCTTGGCTTCGTAGTAGGAGGAGTATTCGCCGTCCATCCACGAGCCGAGATTTGTCGTTGTGTTGATTTAGCACGCACCAGCACGAGTGGATTCATTCAGTGGGGAGCTCCAGGACGATCTGTCACGAGAACCACTCAAGTATCACTCATTTACGAGCTAACTCGATACGCAGTAGGAAGTAAGTCGTTTGGAAGGATAAGTCTCGACACAGTTCATCAAGAACCAGCCAAACAACAACACCATGTCTGACACTGAAACCAAACCCGAGACCCTGGCCGCCGAAACCCCGGAGGATTCCGTTGAGGAGAAGACAGAGCGATCAGAGGATCAGAGCGAGCACACCATCGTTGGTGGCTGCCGCATGTACGAGAAGGAGTATCCTGATGCTGATGAAGTTGTTTTGGTCCACGTCAAGGAGGTCACTCCCGTGGGTGCATACGTCTCGCTGCTTGAGTATAACAATGCGGACGGTATGATCCTCGCATCAGAGCTCTCGCGACGCCGCATTCGCTCCATTAATCAGGTCATTCGTGTCGGTAAGACCGAGGCCGTAGTGGTCATTCGTGTTGATCGCGAGAAGGGCTTCATCGACTTGTCCAAGCGACGTGTTCTCGAAGAGGAGGTCGAGCAGTGCAAGCGACGATACGCCATGTCCAAGGAGGTTCACTCCATTATGTCTCGTGTTGCTACTCAGTCTGGCACTCAGTTGATCGATTTGTACAAGATGTTCGGTTGGCCGCTCTACCGCAAGTATGGCCACGCATACCACGCATTCCAGATGATCGTCACGGGCAACGAGAACATTCTTGATGAGTACCAGATTCCTGAGAAGGTTAAGGAGTACTTGCTTCTTAACATCAAGCGTCGTATGACGCCTCAGCCTAGCACAATTCGTGCTACGATCGAGGCTACCTGCTTCGGCTACGAAGGTATCGATGCAATCAAGAATGCTTTGATTGCTGGCCGGGACAGCGCACCAGCAGGTGCTCTCGAGATCCGCTTGAAGGCTCCCCCGTTGTACACCATCACTACTGTCCAGACCGACGTGAAGGGTGGTATCGAAATGATCTCCAATGCGATCAAGGTTATTGAGGCCGAGCTCGCGAAGTATGATGGCCACTTGGCAGTGAAGGATGGTCCTCGTGTTATGAGCGCACAGGATGAGACCAAGCTGAAGGCAGATCTGGAGATGTACACAAAGGAGAACACTCAAGTTCCTGATGATGACCCAATCGATGAGTAAGAGCAAAAACCTTCGCTCCAGCTCTTCCGTTCAGCTCATTGGCTTGCACTCAAATCCATCTTTAATTCACCTGCATGTCGTCTGCTGGCACGTTGCCTAAAACAAAGAACGAAGGAAAGCATCATAACAACGCATAAATCCGAACACTTACAATAACTTGGTTGCCAACAAAACAGATCCACAGCCAGCGTTGGTACGATGCATTGAGCAAGATAAAAATGCTGTATTCGTCTACAACTTATGATAAACGAATGAAAGTATTTCTTCAGGTAGATGCTTGCCTTTTGTGTTAGGCAATGATATCACCGGCATATGCGTACGATAAAGGTAAAAATTTTCTAAAGTTACTGTGTGGTTCTAACTACTGTCCACGCACCAGGTGGATGGCCGACTATTTAATTATTGGCGCTCCTCCGAGGGATTCGCGTTTCCTCTCGCAGCAATCCGAGTCTCGCTCCCTGCTAACGCCTCAGACTGGGTAGCACCAACAACGCTGGGGGGCGGGGGAAGTGGAAATTCCTCTGCCGGGGTCAGTGGCTTGGGCGAAACAATGCCGAGAGTTGAGCTACGCCGAGTTCCCTGCGCTGGGGAGGCAATACCGAAAGTTAGAGAGCCTGCTCGACTTCGATTTGTACCCAGACTAGATAAGCCGAGGAGATTTCTCTGGGTAGTATTTGCGTGCCCTGCAGCTGCGCCCATGCCAAAGGGCGATGAAGCTGGAAGTAAGGTCCTCGAGTTGGGAGTAACGACACGTTGGGTTGGATTTCCTAGAGTGCTCTGTACTAGCCCCCCAGTATCTAGTCGTGCAGTATTTGAGTTTGGCGAGCCTGGTATTACAAGATTGGGGACACTGAAGTCATGGGCCATTATTTGGCGGGTTCCTGCCGCTGGAGATGGTGATACAGCTCCGGGGGTTGTTCCTGAAGAACCCCCACTAACATTTTCGGGAGTTACACTCAATCGCGGCTGTGATTGACTCGACATCGACCTGCTAGCGAAGCCGAGGCTAAACCTTGAGTCTTCGACAAACGCACCCCTCTTTACCTCCTCAATCACTCGCTGAATCACAGCATAAATCTCATCTAGTGTTGGTCGTGCCGAGGGGTCCGGGTGCAAGCACTCGACAATAAGGTCTTGAATTGGCTTTGGGCAGTGTTGCAATTTTGACATATCGGGTCTCAAAGGCTTGTCTTTCCTAATCACATTCATGGCGACCTCTAAGTTCGTGAGATGAGCATAAGGTTTCTCTCTGGCATAGATCTCCCAGAAAGTCATCGCCAGCATATAGATATCTGATTGCTCAGAATACACGCGGCTTTCAATGGATTCTGGCGCCATCCAACGAATGGGACCAATTGTTGCCTCAGTCTGAGCCATGGTTTCCGCGACTGACTTGAGACGTGCCATACCAAAGTCGCATACTCGAACAAGCATGTCAGGGGTGAGCAAGAGGTTTCGTGTTGCTAAATCTCGATGGATGATGCCTTGCCGATGCAAGTGCTGCAGACCTTCAACAGTGGTTCTTAGGACGTTGAGCACACCCAACAGACTCGCCTTGGATCCATCGCTGAACCGCCTGTTCGTGAGCAATGCTCGTTCCACTGAGCCTTCTGGGTGATATTCTGTCACAAAACCAACAATTGGCTCGTCAAGGTTGGCATCTGGACCCAGGGGCGTTAATACCTCGTCAATACCTTGTTGCTTACCTTCATCTGACGTTGCCGCGAAGTGGTGTGGAGGGAAAATAACGCAACCCAAGAATGTGACAACGTGAGGATGCCTTGATGCGGTTTCCATCAATGCTGCCTCTCGCACAATATCTTGGACTGGTATGGTTTGACGGAGGAGCTTAATCACGACGTCGGACTTAACCCACTTGGCTAAGAATACAGTTGCGAATGCACCTCGATCCAGTCGACGGACGAGCGTGATGTCTTTCTTTGCAATCAGCCTGACATGTGCTTCGTACAGCTTCGCCTCGATTTCCTCTGCGCGCGTACGCGGTGCAGGCACATCCGATTGACTCGGGCGCTGCGAGAAGCGCGATAGTGTGGAGGGGCTTTCTGGCTGATGCCGCATGACATGGTGCCCCGAATGAGGAACCGTACTCGGAGGATTCTGTTGAATGACTCCGCTGTGCTGGGGCGAAGAAGGGGACATGGAGAGGGAAAGGCTTCCGTGCTGCACACTCGCCATACCGGCAGAGAAGTGGTGTGGACCTGGTACATCTGCCGCATGCGACTTGCCTTGCTGTGTGTCCAAGCTCACAATAGATGAATTGCTTCCGACCCGATGAAGCCCAGCTATGGCAGGGGAAGCAGCAACGGGGACAGGACCGCCGCGCACCGGATTGAGAGGTGCTTTTGGGGGCAAGCCCTGAGGGGTCGGAACTGGAACTCCGACCGGGTGCCCCGCTACGAATCCACCAGTCGTCATAGTTGTACTTGTCGTGTGGGTTGTGGTCACAGTCGAGGTCGTTGAGTTGGATTCCGAGCGATTAAGACCAACGGGGGAGACCACATCACCAGTAAGAGGTGAGTGTTGCTGCGGCCTCTGCACGTTCTGCACCTGGCTGTTGAACTGCTGATGGTATTGCTGCTGGGCTTGATAATACGCCTGCGCGAATCCCTGGGCGAATCCTTGGGCATGTGCTTGGGCATGATCCTGAACCCCCTCGTTAGATTGTTCTCTGTCATAGCGAGTCTTCAGCATCCTAATTCGTTGAAGCAAGCGTTTTCGATCTAGGCTACTTTGAATGTTGATGCCAACGGCAAGGTCTTCATCTGTAAGAGTTACAAGCAACTCACCATTGATTTGTTGCATCAGGAACTTGCCAATCCAGGGACCATCAAATCCATTGTGCCGCAACCAGTCTATCACGTGTTCTGGCTCCCAAAGTTCCACAGGGAGATCCGGATGGAGCTCCACTGCCGTGATATTCGCTCTAGGCAGCGTTGTGGGGACCACCGAAGATGTTATAGATCCAGCCACACTCGGCGCCTGAGAAGGAGCAGGGTGCGTCGTGTAGGGCCCGACTAACAAAGGAGGCATGGAGCTTGGAATCATGGAATGGAATTGGTCAGGCACTGGGAATTGGCCAGTCTGCTGTGCCTGGCGCTGCTGTTGTGAGATCTGCTCCGCTGTCGCCGAGGAATTAGCATTCAACTGATTGAAACTCGCAAATCCGTGAGAGGATGGGTTGAAAGCAACCATCGCACCGCCAGTACCACCGTGGGTGTTGGCAACCTGCATTGGCCAGTTGGCGGGCGCATTTGAACCGTTGCGATATTCTAGGAGCATACCCTGGCGCGATGCTGTCGCTCCCGTATGAACAACTACGGCCGAGTTAGATTGCGCCAACTGATCTGGCAAGACAACGCATTTGGATACACCTGGCATTTGCGCAGCCGCGGCAAAGGCGTTACTTTGCGAGGCAGATGCGGTTTCGATGGTAACTGGTCCCACTTGACCGCTGGGCAGCAAGCCACTTTGGGATACAACAGTGCTCTGAGGTGTGCCATATATGACAACTTGAGGCCGATCATGCACCTCTGGATTGCCATTGAAAAGCTTCGCTGGGGTTTCGCCCTCCGCTAGGGGAGTAATCACTGTCATGGTTTGCGTGGTTACAACCGTAGTGGTCGTGGCAACGTATTCAACTGCGTTTACATTTTCTTTAAGTGCTCGTGCAGCCTGCTGGACAAGTGGGTTGTTGGTAGGAGAGACGAACGGCATTGCGAATGTTAGATGGCTTTCTCCTCCCTTGGTCTGATTGACAGTAATTGAAGTGGGATTTGGGGCATTCGCACCAGGGTCACCTCCACTACCCGTAAAGCGCGACGCTGTGGTTGCGTGCTCGGCAGAACTAGGTCCTCGGAAGAAGGCCGTGGTAGAGCCGCTGGCAGTGCCCACTTGGGCAGCGTTCGCTGCGGAAACGGTTACGATGGCGTTAGTGCTAGTTGGACCAAGTGACTTTGCAATGGCGGTTTCCAGACCGAGTCCCTGTGCGTTAGGAGTTGTGAGATGGATAGTAGTGGCATCCGAGGACATGCGGCGGAGATCAGGGAGCCGCTCTCCCGAGTCGGGAAGCAAATCAGTCTCTGGATTCTGTTCGACGTTCATAGATCCGCGTCTCGATCCATCAGTAAACGTTGGTCGCTTCGATTGACTAGACACTTCTGTCTGCTTG
>Ga0182741_1005982_pt1 | contig 10915 bp, 9 predicted proteins | sample eDN5th37CBELigOP_FD_128874 | JGI IMG/M metagenome (GOLD analysis project Ga0182741, IMG submission 128874) | Enriched Organic Plus compost microbial communities from Emeryville, California, USA - eDNA 5th pass 37_C BE-Lig OP (version 2) (version 2) ...
CAGTTGCAACTGTCGGTAGGGCGATTTAATTCCAAAGGCAGCCGTCTCGAGGCAGGATGAATCTGGACGACGTGAACGCAGCAGGACTCCCAGCGCGGGCCATCACTCCCGAGCAGCGATTCGACGCGCTGCGCGAGGTCAATCGTGGCTCGCGCTTCTCGTTCGTGTGGGAGTGGATGCGCATCTTCGTCCTGTCGGTCGGCCTCTTCCTGGTCATCAGGACGTTCTTCGTCGAAGCGTTCAAGATCCCGAGCGGGAGCATGGAACGAACGCTGCTCGTCGGCGATTTCCTCCTGGTGAACAAGCTGGTGTACGGCGCCGAGCTGCCGTTCACCGCGAAGCGGCTCCCGCGGCTCCGGGAACCGCAGCACGGCGACGTGATCGTGTTCGAGTGGCCGGAGGATCCGAGCAAGAACTTCGTGAAGCGGCTGGTCGGCCTCCCCGGGGACACGCTGGCGATGCACGGAGGCATTCTCGTCCGCAACGGCCGGCAGTTGCCGGAGCGGTACGTGAGCCACTCCGAACCGGGAGTCGACCCGGCCGGAGAGGAGTTTCGGTGGCAGCGGGACTACGTGGTACGGACTGCCGATGCGGCATCGGGTACGGCCGTCGGGTACCATCCCTCACGAAACAACTGGGGGCCGTTGGTCGTCCCGGAAGGGAACTACTTCGTGCTCGGCGACAATCGGGACAACTCGCTCGACAGCCGGTACTGGGGGTTCGTCCCCGACTCGCTGGTGAAGGGTCGTCCGTTCGTGATCTATTACAGCTTCGCGCCGGACACATCGGAGCACCTGGCCTGGCTCACCAAGATCCGCTGGCGGCGGCTCGGTGAGCGGGTGCGGTGAACCGGTCGCCGGCTTCGTTCGCGTTTCGATAGCACTCGAGAGCGTCGGAAGGAAATGATCCGTACGTGTCGTCCCCGTCCCGCGCTGCCCCGGCGTGGGAGTGTCGTTTGCCGCAGCTAGGAGCCGCCGTCCCCATGGCCGTCACCACGCACAAGAAGTCGTCGTACGAGGAAGGGTCGCTCGATCAGTATCTCCGCGACATCAGCGCGTATCCCTTGATCTCTCGGGAAGACGAGGTCGCGCTGGCGCAGCGCATCCGGCAGAGTGACCAGGAGGCGCTCGACAAGCTGGTCCGGTCGAACCTGCGGTTCGTCGTCTCGGTCGCGAAGAAGTACCAGAACCAGGGGGTGTCGCTGTCGGATCTGATCAACGAGGGGAACCTCGGGCTGATCCGTGCCGCGCACAAGTTCGACGAGACGAAGGGGATCAAGTTCATCTCGTACGCCGTGTGGTGGATCCGGCAGGCGATCCTGCAGGCGCTGGCCGAACAGAGCCGCATCGTGCGGGTGCCGCTGAACCGGGCGGGGACGCTGCACCGGATCGGCAAGCGGGCGAACGCCCTCCTCCAGGAACTCGGGCGCGAGCCGACGCACGAGGAGATCGCCGACGGGATGGACATCACGGAGGAGGAGGTCGCGAAGACGATGTCGATCTCGCAGACCCACCTCTCCCTCGATGCGCCGATGACGCCGGGTGAGGACAACCGGCTGCTCGACTATCTCCCCGACACGATGAACGCGGCGCCGGACGAGATGACGTTCGAGAAGGCGCTGACGGAGTCGGTCGAGGAGGCGCTGGCGCACCTCAAGGAGCGCGAGGCGAAGATCCTCCGCCTCTACTTCGGCCTCGACGGCGAGGAGCCGATGACGCTCGAGCAGATCGGCTCTCTCCTCGGCATCACCCGCGAGCGGGTGCGGCAGATCAAGGAGAAGGCGTTGAGCCGGCTGCGGCACGTCAGTCGGGCGCGGAGCCTCGAGAGCTACCTCGGTTGAGCACGCCCTCCCCTCGTGGGGAGGGCGTTCGCCATTCGGACCTCGATGCGCGAGACGGGGGAGGGAGCCGTGCGGCTCTCTCCCCCGTCAGCGAGCCTGGGCGTGGAGCATCAGGCTCCGGCCGAGCCCCATCCGCTCCTTGATCCGGTCGTAGCGCTCCCGGCCGCCGATCAGCGGCGCGACGAAGCGATAGACCTTCGGCGCGTTCAGCCAGCGGAGGATCCCCTGATCTCCCTCGGGACCGATGCTGCGCAGCTCGAGGATGTCGAAGTGAGGATCGGCCAGCCGCTGGAGCTCGCCTGCGGTGACCCACTTGCGAATGTGCCCCGGCCGCGTCGGCTGGACCCAGGAGATGCGCGAGTACACGAACGCGTTCTGCGTCCCGACGAGCATGCGCCCTCCCGGCTTGAGGAGGGAGGCGATCTTCGCCATGAACGCCGGCTGGTTCGGCACGTGGGACAGCGTGTCCATGTGCACCACCACGTCGAACGACCGCAGCGGAAAGTCCATCTCGGCGAAGTCGCCGGCCAGCCAGGTGATGTGCGGCGCGCGCAGCCTGGCGCGCTCGAGCACCTCGTCGGCCATGTCCAGCCCCGTCACGTCGCCATACTCGGCGAGTCGCTCCGACAACCATCCGCTTCCGCACCCGATCTCCAGGATCGAGAGGTCCTGCCGTCCCAGTTCGCGAAGCCAGCCGAGAATTACCGAGGCTTCGAGTTTGGCGTGCGCCGTGAGTGGGACTTTCTCGCGGCTCGTCGTGTTCCACTCGTTCCAGAACGTGCGCTGCAGCTCGAGATCAACGTTGGTCGCGGCCTTCGTGGAGGTGGACATGGCGGATGAGCTGGCGTTGGAAGGGGCTAACACTGTACCAGTGGAGTTCGCTGTGGGCAAGAGATTTCTAATGCCCATGCGCGATTCTCCCCTCCCTCTGGACATGCAAGCGTTTCATCCGCGCGGAACCGGACGCATGCAGGCGTCGGCGCGCCGCGTCCGGCGCCGTTCCGCTTTCCCTTCGCGCGGTTAAACTGTCACACCGTCAAACAGTCAAACCGTCGTTCCCATGGCTCAGACCGCTTCCTTCGACGTCACCACGTCCGTCGACCTGCAGGAAGTCGACAACGCCGTCAATCAGGCGCAGAAGGAGATCGCGCAGCGCTACGACTTCAAGGGCGCGACCGTCGAGATCGACTTCAAACGTTCCGACCACCTGATCGTGCTCGTCGCCGACAGCGATTTCCGCATGACGGCCCTCTTCGACGTGCTGCAGGCCAAGCTGATCAAGCGCCAAGTGCCCGTGAAGAACCTGGACATCGGCGAGACCAAGCCCGCCGGCGGCGACACGGTGCGCAAGGAAGTGAAGCTCAAGATGGCGCTCGACGGTGAGACGGCGAGAAAGGTCGCGGCCGCCATCAAGGAGGCGAAGCTCAAGAAGGTGCAGGCCGCCATCCAGGGCGACCAGGTGCGCGTGAGCTCGCCGAGCAAGGACGAGCTGCAGGCGGCCATCGCCCTGCTGCGGTCGAAGGACTTCGGGGTCGAGCTAAAGTTCGGGAACTACCGGTAGCGCCGGAGTCGCCTCGACCTTCCAGCCCTCGCTCACCGCGACCGGCTCGCGTACCGCGTGTCCACTCCTCGCGCGGGACGACGACCGTCACGGAAGCCAGCGGAGCTCCGCGGATCCGTTCCGGTGCGTCGAGCTCGACCTCGCCGCATTCGATCTGCGGCGCTCCGCCGTATTCCGCGGCGCTCCCCGACGCGCGAGGCGGGAGTCGACGTGCCTCAGCGCGCTCGGCGCCAGAGCAGGAAGGCCGGCACGCCGAGCGCGAGGATCACCACGCCCAGCCCGGCATCCCGCGGCGCCGCGATGACGGCCGAGAGCGCGACGGCCCAGAGGCCGCCCACGAAGAGCAGCGTCGTCCACGGATGGCCGGGAATGCGGAACCGCGAGGCGTCCGGCGCGCGGCGCCGGAGCACGAGCAGCGCGGCCCCCGTGAGGCCGAAGAAGAGCGCGTCGATCGCCACGACGTAGCTCAGGATCTGCTCGTAGGCGCCGGAGACGGCGATGACGGCCGCCCACACGCCCTGCAGGGCGATGGCGACCACGGGCACCTGGGTGCGTCCCGACACGCGTCCCACGGCGTCGAAGAAGACACCGTCGCGGGCCATCGCGTAGTACACCCGCGGGGCGGTCAGCATCCCCTGGGCGAGGAAGCCGACGGTCGAGATCGCGATCCCGCCGGCGATCGGCCGGGCGCCGGTGCTGCCCAGCGCGAGCCGCATCACGTCCGACGCGGGGGTGTTGGTGGCCGCGAGCGCCGAGGCGCCGAGCACGGCGAGGCAGACGACGTTGACGGCGAGGTAGAGGAGGACGACGCCGCTCACGCCGAAGAGCAGTCCGCGCGGCAGGTCGCGCCGCGGATCTCGCAGCTCCGCCGAGACGAAGCTGGCGGTCTGCCATCCGCCGTACGCGAAGATCACGGGGACGAGGGCGGCGAAGAAGCTCAGCGCCGAGTCGGCGGGCGCCGTCGTCGCCGCGGCCGGCGGCGCCTTGAAGAAGGCCAGCCAGCCGAGGGTCACGAGCGCCGCGATCGCGAGGATCTTGAGCACCATCAGCGTCGACTGCACGTTGCTGCCGGCGCGGACCCCGATCCAGTTGATCGCCGTCAGCAGGGCGAGGGTCGTGACGGCGATCGCCGCGTCGCTCGCCTGCACCCCGGCGACCTCGCGGAAGTAGCGCGCGAAGGTGATCGAGACCGCCGCCATCCCGCCGCTCTGGACGACGAGCAGCGTCGTCCAGCCGTAGAGGAATGCGACCACGGGGTGGAACGCCTCCCGGAGGTACGCGTACGGCCCGCCGACGTGGGGAACGCGGTCGGCCAGCTCCGCGTAGACGAAGGCGCCCGCCAGCGCGAAGAGGCCGCCGACCAGCCAGGCGCCGAGGATCAGGGCAGGGGAGTGCACCTGCCGCGCGACGACCGAGGGGTTGGCGAAGATCCCCGCGCCGATGATCCCGCCCATCACCAGCATCGTCGCGTCGAAGGGGCCGAGCCGGCGGGCGAGCGCGGCGTCGCTGGTGGTCCGGTCGGTCGGCGGGGCGACCGGGGGCGTGGAGAGGCTCGTCATGGCGCGCAACGCTACCGCATGGCACGCGTTGAGGGAAGCCTATGAGACGACTAAGTTTACGAGTGCAGACTCCAAATCTCCCGGTCCGCGGCCCCCGGCCGTTCGCCGGTCGCGAGGGCCGTCAATGAAGTTCAGCGTCATCACGTTGGGTTGTGACAAGAACACGGTGGACAGCGAGCGCTACCTCGCGCAGCTGGCCGACCGTGGTGCAGAGCCGGTGGAGTCGCCCGAGGAGGCGGACGTCGTGGTGGTCAACACCTGCGGCTTCATCGACGCGGCCAAGAAGGAGTCGATCGACGCGATCGTCGAAGCCGGTCGCCTGAAGGCGTCCGGCACCCTGCGCGCCGTGGTCGCCGTCGGGTGCATGGTGCAGCGCCACAAGGCGGAGCTCGAGGAGGCGCTCCCCGAGGTCGATCTCTTCCTCGGCGCCGCCGAGATGGACCGGTTGATCCCGGAGCTCGAGGCCCGCGGCCTCGTGGAGGACGTGCCGGAGGTGCACCCGGGGGTGCGCCTCTTCTCCGGCGAGCTGCCGCACGTCCGCTACCTCAAGGTCAGCGAGGGGTGCGACCACGGGTGCGCCTTCTGCGCGATCCCGCTCATGCGCGGGAAGCATCGCTCCTTCTCCCTCGACGAGGTGGTGCGCGAGGCGCAGCTGCTCGAGGCGCAGGGGGCGCGCGAGCTGAATCTCGTGGCGCAGGATCTCGCCCACTGGGGTCGGGACGTGCGCGACGGACGCACTCTCCCGGACCTCCTCGAGGCGCTGGTGCGGGAGACGGACGTTCCCTGGTTCCGGCTGCTCTACCTCTACTCGGCCGGACTCACGCCGCGTCTGCTGGAGGTGATGGCGCGCGAGCCGCGCATCCTCCCCTATCTCGACATCCCGATCCAGCACGCGGCCGACGAGGTCCTCGCGCGCATGCGCCGTCCGGAGCGGCAGCGCACGATCCGCGAGAAGGTCGCGCGCGTGCGCGACGTCGTCCCCGACCTCGCGATCCGCACGACGTGCATCGTCGGCTTCCCCGGCGAGACGGAGGAGGACTTCGAGACGCTGCTGCGCTTTCTCGAGGAGGTCCAGTTCGATCGGGTGGGCGCCTTCACCTACTCGCCGCAGGAGGGGACGCGCGCCGCGGCGATGGAGGACGACGTCCCGGAGTTCGTGAAGCAGGAGCGGCTCGAGCGGCTGATGGAGCTGCAGCGGGCGATCACTGCCGAGCGTTACGAGCGCCACATCGGGCGCGTCGTACCGGCGATGATCGATCGCGTGGACGAGGGGTGCGCCACCGTGCAGGCGCGCACGGTCTGGCAGGCGGACGACGTGGACGGCGTGACGCACGTCGCAGCGCCCGGCGTGCGCGCCGGCGCGCTCGTCGAGGTGCGCATCACCGACGTCGTGGACGACTTCGATTTCGCCGCGGAGCTGGTCCGCGTCGTGAGCGAGCCGGCGGCGCCGGCGCCGCGCGGCCGGTCGCTCCCCGTCGTCGGCACCACCATCGGCAGCTTCGGCCGTTGAGGACGGGCGTGCGGCGATGAGCGAGATTCCGGTCACGACCCGGTCCGCGGAGCTGATGGCGCGCTCGCGCGACGTCTTTCCCGGCGGGGTCAACTCGCCGGTGCGCGCCTTCGGCGGCGTGGGGGGGGAGCCGTTCGTCGTCGCGCGGGGCGAGGGCGCGCGCATCTGGGACGTGGACGGGAACGAGTACCTCGACTACGTGCTCTCGTGGGGGCCGCTCGTGCTCGGCCACGCGTCGCCGCCGGTGCTCGACGCGCTGCACGAGACGATGCAGCGGGGGACGAGCTTCGGCATCCCGACGGAGCTCGAGCTCGAGCTCGCGGAACTGGTGCGCGCGCGGATGCCGCATCTCGAGATGCTCCGTTTCGTCTCGAGCGGCACCGAGGCGACGATGAGCGCGATCCGGCTGGCCCGCGCCTGCACGGGACGCGACGTCGTCGTGAAGTTCGACGGGTGCTATCACGGCCACGCCGACTCCTTCCTCGTGCGTGCCGGCTCGGGGGTGGCGACGCTCGGGCTCCCCAACTCGCCCGGCGTTCCCGAGGCGCTGGCGCAGCTGACGCTCACGGCGCCGTTCAACGACCTGGCGGCCGTCGAATCGCTGCTCGCGACGTATCGCGGGCGCGTCGCGGCGATCATCGTCGAGCCGATCGTCGGGAATGCGGGGTTCATCGCGCCGCACCCCGGGTTCCTCCCCGGGCTGCGCGAGCTCGCGACGCGCGAAGGGGCGCTGCTCGTCTTCGACGAGGTGATGACCGGCTTCCGCGTGGCGCCCGGCGGCGCGGCCGAGCGATTCGGCGTCACGCCGGACCTCACGACGCTCGGCAAGGTGATCGGCGGCGGACTGCCGGTCGCGGCCTACGGCGGCGCCCGGGCGCTGATGCGCCGCCTCGCGCCGGCAGGCGACGTCTATCAGGCGGGCACGCTCTCCGGCAACCCGCTCGCGATGGCGGCGGGGCTGGCCACGCTGCGCGCGCTCACCCCGGAGCTGCACGCGAAGATCGAGCGTCGCACCGCGGCCCTCGTCGACGGGCTGCGCCGGATCGCGCGCCGGGAGGGCGTGCCGTTCACGGCGGACTACGCCGGCTCGATGTGGGGATTCTTCTTCTCCGGTACGGCCGTGACGAACTTCGACGAGGCGAAGGCTGCCGACGTCGCGCGCCACCGTCGATTCTTCCACGCGGCGCTGCGACGCGGTGTCTATCTCGCTCCCTCGGCCTTCGAGGCCGGTTTCATGTCGGCGGCGCACGGCGATGCCGATGTCTCGCTCACGCTGGAGCGACTCGCCGACGCGATGCGCGAGAGCGCGACCCCCGGATCCGCGTGATCGCTCGACGCGCGCGGCTCGTCGTCTCCCTCGGGGCGTGCGTGAGCGGGGCGACCTGCGCCGCGCCGGCGCGCCCCGCCGTCGAGCGTGCCGCGACCGGTGACGTCGTACCGGCGCCGCGTCGTCCGGCGGTCGGCGAGCTGCCGGTTCGCATCGCCCTCGCGACGGCGGCGGCGTCGCCCGGCATCGGCGCCACCGTTCCGTGGCGCATCACCACGGTGGACGGGCGCCTGGTTGCGGACGGACGGGCGGACGAGCGCTGGCGCGTCGAGCGGCAGGGGCGGTCGATCCGCGCCGTGCGCCCCGACGGCGCGGTGACGCCCTGGTCGGGAAGCTCCCTCGTCGTCCGGCCCACCGGTGCGGGGTACGTCACCTTCGAGGGAAAGCGCTATCGCGGGGAGCTGATGCTCCATCCCCTCGACAGCGGTGTCGTCGTCGTGAACCACACGCGCATGGACGACTACCTCAAGGGGGTCGTGCCGCTGGAGATCGGGCGCACGCGTCAGGACGCCGAACGCGCCGCCGTCGAGGCGCAGGCGGTGGCCGCGCGCAGCTACGCGTTCACGCGGCTCGCCTCGGCCGGCTCGCGCTTCTGGGACCTGCGTGGCTCGGTGCTCGACCAGGCGTACGGCGGCGTCGATGCGGAGACTCCGCTCGCGTCGCGCGCCGTCGACGCGACCGCCGGCCTCGTCCTGCGGTTCGGCGGCCGCGCCGTCGATGCGCCGTATCATGCGGTGTGCGGCGGGACGACGGCGGCCGGGAGCGAGGTGTGGCGCACCGGGGACCAGTCGTACCTGCGCTCGGTGAGCGATCGCATCCCCGGCACGAACGACCGCTACTGGTGCGACGCGTCGCCCCGCTTCCGCTGGACGGCGACGCTCGAGCGCCCCGCGCTCAATGCGGTCGTCAGCCGCTATCTGAGCGCGTACGCCGCGGTGCCGGCGGGTGGACCGGGCGCCGTGCGCGGCGTCGCGGTGACGAGCCGCACATCGTCCGGACGCGTGGGGACGCTCGCGCTCACGACCGAGCGCGGGAGCTACGCGCTCCGCGGCAACGAGATTCGTTTCGTGATGCGCACGCCGGGTAGCGAGATACTCGCCAGCACGTATTTTTCGCCCGACGTCACGATGGGCGCGGACGGCCGCGTCGAGCGCGTGACGTTGCGTGGCGGCGGCAACGGCCACGGCGTGGGGATGTGCCAGTGGGGCGCGATCGGGCGCGCCCGCGCCGGACACGACTTCCGGCGAATTCTCGAGGCGTACTATTCCGGCGCGACGGTGGGTCCAGCCTACTGAGCGCCTGGTCGCCCGAGACGACCGACGACGACGAGTTCATGACCAAGGGCGACGCGAAGCACACCGACACCACCACAGGTCCACTCCGCGTCGGCGTCGTCGGCGTCGGCGCGATCGCGCAGATGGCGCACCTCCCCGTGCTGCACAAGATGCGCGGCGTGCAGCTCGCGGCGCTCTGCGACAACGATCGGGCGAAGGCGCGCGCGCTCGCCGATCGCTTCGGCATCGCCGACGTGGTGTCGGACATCGAGGATCTGCTGGAGCTTCCCGGGCTCGATGCGGTCGTCGTGGCGACGCCCAACCACCTGCACGAGCCGCACGTGCTCAGCGTGCTCGCCGCCGGCCTGCACGTCATGTGCGAGCGGCCGCTCGCCCTCAGCGCGAAGGGCGTCGAGCGCATCCTCGCCGCCGCGGCGCGCGCCGACCGGGTGGTGGCGGTCGCCAACAACCTGCGCTTCCGCGCCGACGTGCAGGCGCTCGACCGGTTCCTGCGCGGCGGGGAGCTCGGCAAGCTCACCGGCGTCCGCGCGGGCGCGTATCACCCCAAGCGGCCGAGCGAGGGGTGGCGCTTCCGTCGCGCCGAGGCGGGGGGCGGCGCCTTCTTCGAGCACGGCATCCCGCTGCTCGACCTGGCGCTCTGGCTCGCCGACTTCCCCGATCCGGTGCGCGTCTCGGCGCACATGGATCGCGGCAAGGGCGCGAACGCGGTCGAGGACGCGCTGACGCTGCAGCTCGAGTGCGCGAACGGCATGGTGGCGACGTTCGACGTCTCGCGCGTGTACGTGGGCGACGAGGAGCGGTGGTGGTTCGAGGTGCTGTCCACCAAGGGGAGCGCGCGCCTCAACCCGCTGCGCGTGGTGAAGGAGCTGAACGGGCGCCCCGTGGACGTCTCGCCCACCGGGGCGGCGGCGCGCGAGAGCGCGTTCGTGCAGTCGTACCGCGCCGAGCTCGCGCACTTCGTCGCCGTCATCCGCGGCGAGGCGCCCTATGAGCCCCCCACCGACCAGGTGACGCTGCATCGCATCGTCGAGGCGATCTACACGTCGGCCTCCGAGGAGCGCGAGAGCCGGCTGTGACGCTGCGAGGCCGCCGCATCCGCGCGTGCGTCGCGCTGCTGGTCGCCGCGCTCGGCGCGCCGCTGGCCGCCCAGCCGCCGCAGGCCGTAGTGCGCGATCCCGCGCCGCCGGCATCCGAGCTGACGATCTCCGTCCTCACCTTCGGCCAGGGCGATCCGCTCTGGGAGCGCTTCGGGCACAACGCCCTCCGCATTCGCGACGCCGCGCGTGGCACCGACATCGCGTACAACTGGGGGACGTTCGACTTCGCGCAGCCGAACTTCATCGGCCGCTTCCTCACCGGCAACACGCTCTACTGGCTCGACACGGCGTCCGCGCCGCTGATGATCGAGTACTATCGCCGGGTGCTCAACCGCTCGGCGGTGGAGCAGCGGCTGGCCCTCACGCCGGAGCAGGCGTCGCGCCTCCGCGACTTCGCCGAGTGGAACCTGCGGCCGGAGAACCGGAACTACCGCTACGACTACTTCCTCGACAACTGCTCCACGCGCCTCCGCGACGCGATCGATCGCGCGATCGGCGGGCAATTGCAGCGCGCACTCGCCGCGACGCCGAGCGCCTACACCTTCCGCTCGGAGGCGCTGCGGCTCGTCGACGGGCTCCCGTTCATCCAGGCGGGGATGCACATCGCGCTCGGCGCGCCCGCGGATGCGCCCATGTCGGCGTGGGAGGAAGCCTTCGTGCCGATGCGGCTGCGCGATCGCCTGCGCGACGTGCGCATCGCCGATGCCGCGGGCGGCACGCGCCCGC
>Ga0182741_1005986_pt1 | contig 10912 bp, 9 predicted proteins | sample eDN5th37CBELigOP_FD_128874 | JGI IMG/M metagenome (GOLD analysis project Ga0182741, IMG submission 128874) | Enriched Organic Plus compost microbial communities from Emeryville, California, USA - eDNA 5th pass 37_C BE-Lig OP (version 2) (version 2) ...
GACCACGCCAACTCCAACGCCATCTCGCGGCTGCGCTACAACACCTTCTACCTGCCCAAGATCCTCAAGCGCATCGAGGCCTCCGCCCCTAAGGGCGCCGACCTCACCAGCTGGAGGTACTAGACCGCACGGTGTCCGGCGGCCGCCAGGTCGAGAAAGCATTGATGAGGACGATCGCCTTCAGCCAGTGAAGCGTTCTCGAGGGTCGGCGCGCCGCTAACCTCGACCTACGCTCCTCGCCGATGCGTCCTTGCGCGCGTTGAAAGGTGAGGACACGGCGCCTTAGTTGAGTTTCGTTCGGTGCGGATCAGATGGGGCGGGGCTGTGCATCGCCCGCCGCAACCTCGTATAAGGCCCGCCGCGCCGCGCCGGGCAGGATGCGCGGCGCCAGGGTCATCGTGTCGGGAGTTGTGCAAATGTCCAAGGTGCTCGTGATCGGCGCCGGCGGCGTGGGATCTGTGGCCGTCCACAAGATGGCGATGAATTCTGACGTCTTCTCGCATATCACCCTGGCGAGCCGGCGTCGGGCCAAGTGCGAGGCTATCGCTGCGTCGGTGGAGCAGCGCACAGGCGTGAACATCGAGACCGCGGAGCTGGACGCCGACGACGTCAGCGCGACGGTCGCGCTGATCGAGCGGGTGAAACCGGCCCTGGTGGTCAATCTGGCCCTGCCCTACCAGGACCTGGCGATCATGGACGCCTGCCTGCAGGGCGGGGTCCACTATCTCGACACCGCCAACTACGAGCCGCGTGACGAGGCGAAATTCGAGTACAGCTGGCAGTGGGCCTATCAGGACCGGTTCAGGGAGGCCGGGCTCATGGCCGTGCTGGGCTGCGGCTTCGATCCGGGCGCGACGTCGGTGTTCGCCACCTATGCCCGCAAGCACCTGCTCGATCGGATCGACACGCTCGACATCCTCGACTGCAACGGCGGCGACCATGGCCATCCGTTCGCCACCAACTTCAATCCCGAGATCAACCTGCGCGAAGTCACCGCGCCCTCGCGCCACTGGGAGGACGGGCGGTGGGTGGAGGGCCCGGCCCTATCGAACAAGCAGGTGTTCGACTTCGCCGAGGTCGGCCCTCGCAACATGTACCTGATGTACCATGAGGAGCTGGAGTCGCTGGCGCGCTTCTACCCGGAGATCCGCCGCATCCGGTTCTGGATGACCTTCGGCGACAGTTATCTGAAGCACCTGGAAGTGCTGTCCAACGTCGGGATGACCCGGATCGATCCGGTCAGCTTCCAAGGGATCGAGATCGTCCCGCTCCAGTTCCTGAAGGCCCTGCTTCCCGAGCCCGCCTCCCTGGGAGCGGTCACCCGCGGCAAGACCAATATCGGGGTCATCGCCACCGGCCTCAAGGACGGCGAGCAGAAGACGGTCTACGTCTACAACGTCTGCGACCATGAAGAGGCCTATGCCGAGACCGGCAGCCAAGCGGTCAGCTACACCACCGGCGTGCCGGCGATGATCGGGGCCAGGCTGATGCTGACGGGCGCCTGGAGCGGCGCAGGCGTCTTCAACATGGAACAGTTGGATCCCGATCCCTTCATGGCCCAGATGAACAGCCAGGGGCTGCCATGGCAGGTGCGCGAGCTGCCCGCGCCCCTGACCTTTTGATCGCGCATGGAAACCCAAGCCGGCGGCCCTGGCGCTTTCGCGGGATTTGACCTTCACCGGGTCCCATCGCCCTGCTTCGTGGTCGACGCGGCGAAGGTGCGAAGCAACCTCCAGGTTCTCCAGGACGTCGCCGATCGCGGCGGGGCCAAGGTGCTGCTCGCGCTCAAGGCCTTCTCGATGTGGGCTCTCGGCGATCTGGTCGGCGAACACCTGCACGGCGTCTGCGCCTCCGGGCTCTGGGAAGCGCGGCTTGCGCGCGAGCACTACAAGGGCGAGCTGACGACCTATGCGCCGGCCTATCGCGCCGCGGATCTGCCGGAGATCCTGCGCCTGTCCGACACCGTGATCTTCAACTCGCCGGCGCAGATCGCGCGGTTCGAAGGGTTGATCTCGCAGGCGAGGGCGGACGGCGAGGTCTTCGAGATCGGCCTGCGCCTCAACCCTGAGCACAGCGAGGCGCCGGTCGCCAAGTACGATCCCTGCTGTCCTGGATCGCGGCTCGGCTTTCCCGTCTCGCAGCTGCGTCCGGAGCATCTTCGCGGCGTGGACGGCCTACATGTGCATGTGCTCTGCGAGCAGGGCTTCGACCCGCTCCAGCGGGTTTGGGAGGCGTTGGAGCCGGGGCTCGAGAGCCTGCTGGCGGAGGTCAAATGGGTGAACCTCGGCGGCGGCCATCACATCACACGCGCCGATTATGCTCGTGAGGATCTGGTCGCCTTCCTGCAGGACCTCCGACGGCGGCATGGCGTGGAGGTCTATCTCGAGCCCGGCGAAGCAGTCGCCCTGGATGCGGGAATACTGGTCGGCGAAGTCCTCGATATCTTCGAGAACGGAGCGCAGGTGGCCATTACCGACATCTCGGCGACCTGCCACATGCCTGACGTCCTGGAGGCTCCTTATCGCCCGGCGATGCTCGAGGAGGCCCAGGAAGGCGTGACCGTCCGCCTGGGAGGACCTTCGTGCCTGGCCGGCGACATCATCGGCGACTACCGCTTCGCCGAGGTCCCCAGCCCGGGGACGCGCATCGCCTTCCTGGACCAGGCGCACTATTCGATGGTGAAGACCACGACGTTCAACGGGGTGCCGCTCCCGGCGATCGCCCTTTGGAACAGCGAAACCGACGACCTTCGTCTCGTCCGGGAGTTCGAGTACGGCGATTTTCGTGATCGGCTGTCCTGAACTGGCGCCCGCGAGCGCAGGCTGAAGCCTGCATCGCCCCAAAAAATTCAACGCACCGCCCATCTTTTTGAGGTGGACGGAAAAAATGTGTCACAGGCGCTGGCGCGCCATCTGGCACAGCGCACCCCTTCAACGACACGCGGACGGCTCTCGCCGAACCGCGCACCGATCAAGGGGGGTACGACATGGCGCGATACGCTGGGCTCGGAGTTCTGCTGGCGTCCACCATGCTGACGGCCGGCGGCGCACCGGCCTGGGCGCAAGCCGCAGACGAGGGCCAGAGCGCCGCCGCACGAAGCGGAGGGGCGATCGCCGAAGTCGTGGTGACGGCCCGCCGGCGCGAGGAGTCCCTGCAGAGCGCGCCGGTCACCGTCACCGCCTATGCCGGGAGCGAGCTGCAGAAGAAGAACGTCACCGACGTCACGCGCCTGCTGCAGATCTCGCCCGGCGTCGGCTTCGACGCCTTCCCTCGCGCTGCGCCTCGACCGTTCTTCCGGGGCATCGGCAGTTCCAACCAGGGCGCCGGCGGCGATCCCTCGTCCGTCGGCTTCCTGGATGGGGTCTATCTCGGCCGTTCGGCCATGCTGGGCATCGACTTCTACGACCTCGAACGGGTCGAGGTGCTCAAGGGCCCGCAAGGCACCCTGTTCGGGAAGAACGTGGTCGGCGGGGCGATCAACTTCATCACCCGGCGCCCGGCCCATCTCGTGGAGGCGAGCGCCGAGGCGACGCTTGGCGAATACGGCCAGCGTGACGTCCATCTGATGGTCAATGCGCCCCTCACCGAGGCGGTGGCCGCGCGCCTGGTGCTGGGCGCCGTCACGAACGGGGGCTTTCGCAGGACCTCTGAGGGCCAGCCGCTGGACGATGACCATAAGCTGAGCGCCCGGCTGCAGACCCTCATCGACCTCAGTGAGGAAGACCGGCTGCTGCTCTCGGCGGACGTCGCCGCCCAAGACCTCGCCCAGGGCTCTCGGTTCAATGTCCGGCTGTTGCCCTATGACGAGCAACGCGGGTTCGACGACTACGACAAGCCGCGGATCGCCGATCCGGACCGTCCCGGCTTCATCAAGGCCCGCACTGGCGGGGCGCGGATCGAATTCGTCAGCGACCGGCTGGGCTTTGCGACCCTGACCGCCGTCGGCGCCTGGCGCTTCGTGGACTACAACTCCTCCGATGATCTCGATGGGGCTAGCGCGGCGGTGAACGCCGCCACCGGCGTGATCGTCCCGGCCATACAGACGCTGCAGGTCGAGTACGCCGACTCCTATTCGGGGGAAGTCCGCCTCAACTCCAGCACCGACGGGCCCTTCACCTGGGTCGCCGGCCTCTATGCCAACCGCGACGAGATCGATCGCGATCGCGAGACGCAGCTGGAGGTCACTCCCACCACGATCAATCTCTTTCGCGCCAGCTCCACCAACCGCAGCTACGCGGTCTTCGGCGAGGCCCAATACCGTTTCGCCTCAGGCCTCGGAGTGTTCGCCGGCGCCCGCTACACCGACGAGAAGAAGCTCTACGAGATCACCCGCTTCACCGGCGCGCGCGCGGCTCCGACCATCAACTACTCGACCGTCGGCGACCCTGGCCGCTCCCATGAGAAGGTGGTGACCTACAGGGTGGGCGGCGACTATCGCTTCAACGACAACCTCTACGCTTTCGCCACCATCTCCACGGGCTTCAAGTCCGGAGCATTCCCGGAGCAGCCCTCGAACGCGGTGCTGGCCCGCCTGCCCACCGCGCCTGAGAAGGTGATCAACTATGAGGCCGGGCTGAAGACCGACTGGTTCGACAGGCGCCTGCGCGTGAACGTCTCGCTGTTCGAGGCGCAGTACAGCGACCTCCAGACCATCCAGATCATCCCCGATCTCAGCCAGGGGCCCGGCGCCTCGCGCGTGGCGGTCAACACCGCCGATGCGACCACTCGTGGGATCGAGACCGAGGCGACGCTGGCGCCGTCCCGCTGGTTCGACCTCACCCTGCGTCACACCTATCTCGACGCGCGCTTCGATCGTTTCGTCCAGACCTCGGCTATTCTCGCAGACGGGACGCCGGTGGAATCTGATCGTTCCGGAAACCGCCTCACCCGTACGCCCGAGAACGCCCTGATCGCCGAGGTCGGGGTCAACTCCCCCGCCTGGTCCTGGGGCTGGTTCCGGCTGCAGGCCTCGGCCGACTACCAGAGCGAAATCTTCGACGATGCGGTGAACGACCGCCAGGAATACCGGCGCCCGCGCACCCTCTTCGACGCCAGCCTGACGTTCAATCCCGACGACGAGACCTTCATCCGCGCCTGGGTGAAGAACCTGACAGACGTGGAGTACCGCACCTTCCAGGTCGATCAGGCTGGCGGCCTCTTCGTGCAGTACGGCCCGCCACGTCAGTACGGCGTCACCATCGGAGCGACCTTCTGATGACCGGCCGCGGCCAGGTCGCCCGTTCCCCCACTCTCCGGAGGCATCGTCCATGAGCGGCGAGAACCAACCGATCACCAATGTCCTGGTGCCGACCGGCGCGCTCGGGGCTGGCGTGCGCCGCGAGCACGTCTGGGCGGGTCTGGTCGCAGGGCCCCACGCCATCGCCTGCGACGCCGGCTCCACAGACAGCGGCCCGGCCTATCTGGCGACCGGCAAGCCGAAGTATTCTCGCGCGGCGGTGAAAGCCGACCTCACCATCCTGATGCAGGCTCAGGCTCAAGCGCGCATACCCTTGCTGATCGGCTCCTGCGGCACCTCGGGCGCCGATACGGCGCTCGACTGGACCTGCGAGATCGCCCTCGAGATCGCCGCAGAGCACGGGCTTTCTCCCAAGATCGCCCTCCTGCGCTCCGAGCAGGATCCGGAGGTCCTGGCGGCCAAGGCGCGGGCGGGAAAGATCCGGCCGCTGGCGCCCCACACGGAGGCTTCGCCGGAGCTCTTTCTCGGCTGCGACCACGTCGTGGCCCTGATGGGCCCCGAGCCCTACATCGCCGCCCTCGAGGCAGGGGCGGACATCGTCCTCGGCGGGCGGACCACCGACACCGCGGTTCTCGCCGCCCTGCCGCTCAGCCGGGGCGCGGGAGCCGGTCCCGCCTGGCACGCCGGCAAGATCGCCGAGTGCGGCGGTCTCTGCACCCGCCGCACGCGCGACGGCGGCGTGATGATCAAGGTCGGCCAGGACAGCTTCGACGTGGAGCCGCTCAGCGCCGCCAACGCCTGCGATCCCTACACCGTCTCCAGCCATATGCTCTATGAGAACGCCGACCCGTTTCTGCTGACCGAGCCCGGCGGCGTGCTCGACGTGCGCGAGGCCGTCTATGAGGCTCTCGATGCGCGTACGGTCCGGGTGCGGGGCTCCAGATTCGTGCCTGCGCCCTACACCATGAAGTTGGAGGGCGCTGGCGGCGGGCCTTTCCAGACCGTGATCCTCGTCGGCATCCAGGACCCCGAGGTTCTCGCCGAGTTGCCTCGCTTCCTCGATCAGATGGAGACCGCCCTGCGCCGACGCCTCGCCGAGGCGATGCCGCAGGTGGGGCCCGAAGCCGTCTCGTTGCGCCCTTATGGCTGGAACGCCGTCCTGGGCGATGCGCCGCCGCCCGGCACGCCGACTCCCCGGGAAATCGGCCTGCTGCTGGTGGCCACCGCCGCCGACCAGGCGACCGCCACCCAGATCGCCAAGACCTGCAACCCGATCCTCTTCCACATGCCGCTCGACCCGGAAACGGAGCTGCCGAGCTACGCCTTTCCGTTCTCCCCGGCCGAGATCGAACGTGGTCAGGTCTACGAGTTCAAGCTCAACCATGTGGTCGAGGTCGACGACCCCCTCGAGCTCGTTCGGATGAGCTTTGTCCAGGCAGGAGCGCGCTGATGCCCCAGCTGAAGGACGTCTGCCGCTTCATCCGCTCCAAGAACGCCGGGCCCTACTGGATCACCGTCGACCTCTACTTCGACGCCGCCAACTACGCGGCCTATGCCGAGGCGCCGGGCTTGAGCATCGAGGCCTTGGCGCGCGCGGCCGCGGTCGCCCCGGGCGAGGTCCGCAAGTTCGTCGTGCCGGACCTGCATGTGGTCAAGGTCACCTATCCGCGCCCAAGCCCACAGGGCGGGGTGCTCGAGCGCGATCTGCATGGGGGCCAACAGTTCGTGCGCTTCCAAGCGCTCGAGGTCTGAAGCATGGCCGGCATCGCCACGAGCCCGGCCCGCCCGAACGTCGGATGGCTCACCACCCTGCTCTATGGAATCGGCGCGGCGTCGACCGGCGTAAAGATGCGCGCCCTCAGCAGTTTCCTGCTGATCTTCTACAATCAGAGCCTGGGGCTCGCCCCCACCACCGTCGCGCTGGCGATCTCGATCATCACGGTGTTCGACGCCGTGGTCGATCCGCTGACCGGCTTTGCTTCCGATCGGCTGCGGTCGCGTTGGGGACGGCGCCATCCGTTCATGTACGCCGCGGCCCTGCCCGTCGCCGGCGCCTTCTACCTGCTCTGGAATCCCCCGAACGGGCTCAGCGACGGCGCGCTCTTCGCCTGGCTCCTCGTCTGTCTGATGGCCTTGCGCCTCTTCGACACCTTCTTCGAACTGCCGAGCCTCGCCCTCGGGCCCGAGCTCGTTCAGGACTATGACGGGCGGACGGTCCTCGTCAGTTCGCGGATCTTCTTCCGCACCATGGCCGGAGTGCTCTTCGCCGTCGCCGCCTTCCAGATCTTCCTGCCCGAGAGCGGCGGCGGGGTCACCGGTCGCGAGGGGTATCGCAGCTTCGCCATCGCCGGGTCGGCGGTGATGTTCGCCAGTATTCTGACCTCGGCCATCGCCACCCATCGCTTCATTCCATGGCTTGCCAAACCCGAACCGAAACCGCTCTCGAGCCTCTCGTTCTTCGCAGACGTCTGGCGGCTGCTGCGCAATCGGCCCGCGCGCATCATGCTCGCGGTCGGCATGCTGGTGGCGATCGTCAACGGGGCCCGCTCGGGACTGGAGATCTATTTCGGGCTATATTTTTGGGCGCTGGACCAGGCGCAGCTGGCCATCATCACCGCGGTCACCGCCGCCGGCACGTTGCTCGGGGCGGTGGTCGCTCCGCAGCTCTCCCGGCGCCTGGGCAAGCGGCTGGGCGTGCTCTGCGGTTATGTCGGCGCGATCGCGGTCAGCCTGCTGCCGATCTTGGCGCGCTTGGCCGGCTGGCTGCCGCCCGGGCGAAGCCAGATCACCTTCTCCATTCTCGTCGGCCAGGCTCTCTGCCAGGGCCTTCTCTATGTGGTCACCGCGGTCCTGATGAACGCCATGCTGGCCGACGTCGTCGAAGACGTGGAGGTCGAAAGCGGGCGGCGGGCCGAAGGACTGCTTTTCTCGGCCGACGCCTTCTTCAGCAAGGCGGTCTCCGGGCTTGGCGTCCTTATCGCCGGCGGCGTGCTCGCTCTCGTGGGCTTTCCGAAAGACGCTCGGCTGCAGGGGGTAGCGCCGGAGGTGGCCTGGAACCTCGGAGCGGCTTTCCTGCCGCTCACGCTCGTCTTCAGCCTGGCGGTGATCTTCCTCCTCGCCGCCTTTCCTATCGACCGCCACCGCCACGCCGCGAACCTGGCCGAGCTCGGCGCGCGCCGAGCCGCAGATGACCGAAAGGACTGACCATGTCGGACGAGGCCTCCTGGGTCCTGGCTGGATCGGCGAGCCTGCGGGCCTGGCCCCGCGCGCAGTTCGCCTATCGCAGCGATCCGCGCTTTTCATACTGTGTCCACGTGCCCAAGGCGCCGGCCAGGCGCCTGCTGGTCGCCGTCCACGGCACCGGGCGCAACGCCATGGCCTATCGCGACGCCCTGGCGGCTTTCGCAGAGGCCGAAGGCTACCTGGTGCTGGCGCCGCTGTTTCCCGTCGGTGTGCTGGGCGACTTCAACCCGGACGGCTACAAGTACATGGCCGAACAGGGCCTGCGGTACGATCGCATCCTGCTGGGCATGATCGACGAGCTCGAGCAACTGCTCTCGGCGCGCTTCGAACGCTTCAGCCTGTTCGGCTTTTCCGGCGGCGGGCACTTCGCCCATCGGTTCTTCTATTTGCACCCGGAGCGCCTGCGGTCGGTGTCGGTGGGGGCGCCGGGCGGCGTCACACTGTTGGACGACACCCGCAACTTCTGGATCGGCACCCGCGACTTTCGCGAACGGTTCGGGACCGCGCCCGACCTTGCCGCCATGCGCCAGGTCCCGGCGCAGATCCTGATCGGTTCGGAGGATCAGGCCGCCTTCGTATACCCGCCGCACGTCGGCCACCACGCCGCCGATATGGAGTCGCTTGGGCGCAACCGCCTTGAGCGCAGCGCCACCTTGCTGGCAAACTGGCTCGATCATGGGCTGCAGGCGCGTCGCGACGTGATAGCGGGCGTCGGCCATGAGGGGCTCAAGGCCATCCCCGCGCTTGAGGCCTTTCTGCGCGAACTCCCGCCCGACTGACCCAGATCCACCATGCGCATCGGCCTTCTCACCTCGGAAAACTGGATCGGGAGCCTTCCTGAGCCGGTGCGCGCGGAGATCATCGCGCGCGCCTCGGTCACCCGCCTGAAAGCCGGGGAGGAGTTCGCGGCCGCAGGCCAGACCCCCAAGGGGATCTTCCAGGTCGTGGAGGGCTATCTGCGGCTCACCGGCCTGCAGGAGGACGGCCGGCTGAACCTCATCACCGTCTACTCGGCCGGCAATTCTTTCGCCGAAACGGCCGTCGTCGCGCGGCGCCCCCTCAACCACAGCACCGAGGCGATCACGCCGACCACCGTGCGCTGCCTGGCCCAGACCGACTTCTGGGAGCTCTACGAAACGCACCGGGAGATCCCCGACGCGCTCTGCCGCAAATTCGCCGCCGCGATCGGGCGTCAGCTCGCCAGTCGGCAGCTCGTAACGTCGCGCCGCCTGGGCAAGCGGGTCGCCATGATCTTCGAGGAGCTCGCCCACAGGACCGGGCAGCCGCTGCCGGACGGGCGCATAGCCATCAAGCTCCCGATCACCCAGCAGGACTTCGCCGACCATCTGGGCGTCACCCGCCAGAGCATCCAGCGTGAAATCAGGGACCTCAAGAGCGCCGGATTGATCGGGCGTGAGCATCGCCAGTGGCATGTGCTCGATCTCCCCGCCTTGAGACGGCTGGGGTGAAAGAGCTGAGGCTTGTATGGTCGCCCTATGCCCAGCGAAGCATTAAACCTCGACCTCCCCGATGGCGAAGCCGTCTCGGCGCTCTGGCAAGGGCCGGCCGCTCCGACGGCGGTCCTGAGCCTGGCGCACGGCGCAGGGGCCGGCATGACGCACCGCCACATGAGCGCCACCGCCGACGGCCTGGAGGCGCGCGGGATCGCGACGCTCCGTTTCCAATTCCCGTACATGGAGAAGGGCGGCAAGCGGCCAGACCCGCCGCACATCGCCCATGCCGCCGTGCGCGCAGCCGCCGCCGAAGCGGCCCGGCGCGCTGGCGGGGCGCGGCTCTTTGCGGGCGGCCGCTCGTTCGGCGCCCGCATGACCTCGCAGGCCCAGGCGCTCGCACCGCTCGAGGGCGTGCGCGGCCTCGTCTTCTTCGCCTTCCCGCTGCACCCGGCCGGCAAGCCAAGCGTCGAGCGCGCCGATCACCTGGCTGAGGTGAACATCCCGATGCTCTTCCTGCAAGGAACCGCCGACGCCCTGGCTCAGCTCGACCTGCTTGGCCCCGTGGTTTCGAGCTTGGGCGAGCGCGCCACCCTCGTCTTGGCCGAGAGCGCGGACCATTCCTTTCACGTCCCCGCCCGCACCGGCCGCAACGACACCGAGGTTTTGGATCAGCTCCTCGACGAAGCCGTGGACTGGATGAAGCGCGTCTAGAGAGCGAATTTCGCTTCAGACGCGCCACGGCGCCCACGCGCGCGACGCCCGGCTCTTCCTGCTGCCGGGCCTCTGCACCCGTTGCGACGTCGACATTGCGGTGTCGGACGGCCAGCCTCTTGCCCGGAAATTACAGCTTCAAGGCTATTGATATCGTATAGCCCATAGGCTATATTGGGGAGAGTGGGTTGGACGGTGATCAACCACGACGACTTTGATGCGGAGCACGACGCTCTGCCGGAGGACGTGCAGGACGAACTGACCGCCCATCGCCTGCTTCTGGAGCAGTTCGGTCCGCAGCTGGGAC
>Ga0182741_1005987_pt1 | contig 10911 bp, 10 predicted proteins | sample eDN5th37CBELigOP_FD_128874 | JGI IMG/M metagenome (GOLD analysis project Ga0182741, IMG submission 128874) | Enriched Organic Plus compost microbial communities from Emeryville, California, USA - eDNA 5th pass 37_C BE-Lig OP (version 2) (version 2) ...
AACGATGCCACCAACGAGCCGGAAAAAGACCCGAAAGCAGCGAGTTCAACCATGACCAAAACAGAATGCCATCACTGACAATCCATGAATTGATCCAAAAACCCCCACCAACCATTCAAAAAAATGGCCAGCGGAAATAAATTGGCATTTGACAAGTGCACGCTGTTGAGTTCTCAAGGATCGGACGCTCCTGCCTTCGGGCCTCTCGGCCTTCCCTGCAGGGCAACCTCTCTATCTTAGCCCCTGCGAGCGGTTCCGGTCAAATCGTGTCGGCGCTCTCAGCGAGCCTCCGACGGGCCGAGACCGGGCGTCTCGAGCGGGGCGTCCTGCCTCGGATCCTGACGACCGACGCGAGTCGATAGACGGTGTTTCGAGGAGGAGATGTTCTCCGCTTGAGGAGGGGAAGCTGCGAGCCTCACCGCGCTCCTTTGGGGCGAACAACGAATACTGTACGTGCCTCCCGCGCGAGGCGCAAAATCGTCCTCGCAACCCGGGCGTGTCGCGGCATCCGACGCCCCCCGATCAGTCTCTCAGGCCCGCGTCGCCGCGCGCGCCGCGCTCCTCAGATCCGCCGCGAGTTCCGCACGCGCAGCGGCGCGGGCGTCGGCCTCACGGATGCGGATCACCGACGACGGATGGACGGTGACCACGACGAGCGTTCCCCCGTGCGGCTGCGGGCGTCCGCGCTCTTCTCCGATGCGCACAGTGCGCCCGAGCACCGCCCGGGCCGCGGTCGCGCCAAGGCACACGACGACGTCGGGTTCGACGACACGCAGCTCCGCCTCGAGCCACGCGTGGCACGCGGTGATGTGCGCGACGGTGGGCTTCTCGTGGATGCGGCGCTTCCCGCGCTGCTCGAACCGGAAGTGCTTCACAGCATTCGTCACGTAGACGGAGTCGCGCGGGATCCCGGCATCCGCAAGTGCCTCGTCGAGCACTCGCCCAGCGGGTCCGACGAAGGGCTCGCCGGCGAGGTCCTCGCGGTCGCCCGGCTGCTCCCCCACGAGCATGATCCGTGCCGCGTCATCGCCGTCGCCGAACACGGCCTGCGTCGCGTCCTCCCAGAGCTCGCACCCGCGGCACCCCTGCGACGCTTCGCGCAGCTCGTCGATGCCGGCATCCGCGGGGACCCACGCCTCCGCACCCGGCCGCTCAGGCTCGCCCATGTGTCGACGGTAGAGCCCGGTCAGGCGTGAGCGCAGTCCCTGGCGCAGTCCGCCGCGACGGACTAGCGTGCGCTCACAACCGCGCCGCGTCGCGCACGCACCACCTGTACGACGATGCACAGCCCTAGGGTGACGACTCCCCACACCGCGCTCGCCGGCGGAAGCATCCGGTACGCCAGGTGCTGCACCGTGAACCGAGCGTCGAACGGCCCCCAGATCGCGTAGCCGATCACCAGCGCCACGACGAGGATCGCCGGGAGCGACAGCATCCACACCCAGCGCGTCCACGCGGGAACGACACGAGAGACGGATGCCTCGGGCCGCCGCCGCGCGAGCCGCACAAGCCCCCACACCGCGAGGATCGCGAGGCCGACGACGCTCGAGGCGTGCTGCAGCCACGTGTATCCGTCGAGCGGGCCCCACGCCTCGTCGAGGGCCGGAATCGCGGCGACGCCCCACCGTCCCTCATGCGTGAACAGATCCCACACGATGTGCGATACCACGCCGATCACGAGCGACGCCACGAGCAGCAGCACCGTCGCCCACGGGCGGCGCGAGGGCGCGGCATCCGGTCGGCGCAGTCCGAAGGTCTCGCGCAGCGCCGAGACCGCTCCCTCGTCCCACTCCCCCGGAAGCCGCGCCGCCAGCGGCGTCGGCGACAGTTCCCGGACCGCGGGGCGCAGCGCGCACCGCCACACGAGCAGCAGCGCGAGCGCGAGCCCGACGGTCACCGGAAGCCACAGGAGGTCGTGCGTCCATCCGTACTGGATGGGGGTTGCGCGCACGAACAACGGCAGATCCGGCGTCATCGCGCCGACGGCGATCGCGGCCGGTACCAGCGGCGTGCGCACGAACGGAAGCGCGACGACCGCGTGGCTCGGCGTGAACGGCATGAGGCTAGTCGTGCACGAACACCCCGGCGAGCGTCTTCTTGCCTCGCCGCAGCACCGAGACGCGACCCGGCAGCGAGCCGGTCACGACCGCGGTGTCGTCTTCGACACGCGCGCCGTCGAGCGATACGCCGCCCTGGGCGATCGCACGCCGCCCCTCGCTGAGGCTCGACACGAGGCCCGTCTCGACGAGGGCCTGCACGACGGGCGTGCCACTCGCGAGCGCGGCGTTCGGCAGCTCCTCGAGCGCGGTCCGCAGCGTCGCCGGGTCGAGCGTCGACAGGTCGCCCTGCCCGAAGAGCGCGTCGGACGCGGCGATGACGGCGGCCGTGGCATCCGGACCGTGCACGAAGCTGGTGACCTCGAGCGCCAGCCGGCGCTGAGCCTCGCGCTTGAACGGCTCGGATGCGACGAGGCGCTCGTACTCCTCGATCTCGTCGCGCGTGAGGAAGGTGAAGACCTTCATGCGCGAGATGACGTCGTCGTCGTGCGTGTTCAGCCAGAACTGGTACATGCGGTACGGGCTGCACATCTCGGGGTCGAGCCAGATCGCGTTGCCCTCGCTCTTGCCGAACTTCGTGCCGTCGCTGTTCGTGATGAGCGGCGTGCCGATCGCGTGCACCGACGCGTGCTCGACGTAGTGGATGAGGTCGACGCCGCTCGTCAGGTTGCCCCACTGGTCGGAGCCGCCCGTCTGCAGCACGCAGTCGTACTGGCGGTAGAGCTCGAGGAAGTCGAGCCCCTGCAGGATCTGGTAGCTGAACTCGGTGTAGCTGATGCCCGCCTCGGAGTTGAGGCGCGCGGCGACCGCGTCCTTCTTGAGCATCGTGCTCACGCGGTAGTGCTTGCCGATGTCGCGCAGGAAGTCGATCGCCGACAGCGGCGCCGTCCAGTCGAGGTTGTTCACGATGCGGGCTGCGTTGTCGCCCTCGAAGCTCAGGAACCGCTCGACCTGGGCGCGCAGTCGCTCGACCCACTCGGCGACCGTCTCCTTCGTGTTGAGCGTGCGCTCCGCGCTCGGGCGCGGATCGCCGATGAGGCCCGTCGAGCCGCCGACGAGCCCGAGCGGCTTGTGACCGGCCAGCTGCAGGCGACGCATCGTGATGAGCTGCACGAGGTTGCCCAGGTGCAGGCTCGGCGCCGTCGGGTCGAAGCCGCAATAGAACGTGATCGGGTCTCCGGCCAGCAGCGCGCGCAGCGCATCCTGATCGGTGGACACATGCACGAGCCCACGCCAGACAATCTCATCCCACACGTTCTCGAACGAGGGATCGTTGGCCGGGGTGGTCGCGCTCACGAGGGGCGTAGACACGGGGTTCAGGCTATCAGCGCGACGCGGATGCCTCGGCCCGCGCGGCGGGTGGGCCGAGGCATCCGTCGAGCCGTCACACCGGGGAGGAGAGGCGCTCGAACTGCTCGGGCGAGAGCTCGAGGCGCACGCCGTCGAGGGCGATGTCGAGCTGCTCGACGCGGCTCCCGCCGAGCATCGGCCGGATGCCGCGCGCCACCTGCCACGCGAGCACGACCTGACCGCGCGAGGCGCCGAGCTCGTCCGCGACGGCGTCGAGCGCTTCGAGGCGTCGCGTCGTGCCCGGGTGGTCGTAGACCTCGGGGATCTCCTTATCGGGGTTGTCGTACGCGCCGGACAGAAGCGGCGTGTAGGCCCACACCTCGAGCCCGTGCGTGCGCGCATAGTCGAGCTGCTCGTCGCTCAGCACGCCGAACGGGTGCACGACGCCTGGCGGCAGGGTGCCCGGACGGATGCGCAGGTACGTGCTGTTGAGCTGCAGCGCGTCGAGCGGCAGCGCACCGATGGAGCGGGCGTGCGCCCGCGCGCGCTCGACCCGCCACGCGGGGTGGTTGGAGGCCCCGACCCGGCGCGCGAGGCCCTGGCCGGTGAGCTCGGCGAGGGCCTCGACCGTCTCCTCGATCGGGACGGTGCGGTCCTCCTGATGGAGCCAGAGCAGGTCGACGGAGTCCACGCCGAGACGGTCGAGGCTGCCGGCGAAGGCGTCGAGGACGGCCCGGCGCGAGAGCCCTGCGCGACGCTCGGGCCACGAGCCCGCCCACAGCGGCTCGGCGCCCAGCTTCGTCGAGATGCGGACGCGTTCGCGCATGCCGGGTCGGGCTTCGAGCCATCGCCCGATCACGCGCTCGCTGTCGCCGCCCTGCCCGGACTCGCTCGCCCAGAAGCTGTAGCAGTCCGCGGTGTCGATCCAGACGCCGCCGCGCTCGACGAACCGGTCCAGCAGCGCGAACGACGTCTTCTCGTCGATCGTGGTGCCGAACATCATCGCGCCCAGAACGAGAGGCGTGGTGGGAGGTGTCGATGTCGTCATGGCCCCAGCGTGCAACTTCGAGCGCACTCGAAGTCAAGCACGCGCAGCAGGGACGCGGCATCCGGTCAGAGCAGCGTCGCGAACGCCCACCACACCAGCAGCGCGCTCGCGAGGGCCGCGACCCAGCTCACGAGGCTGCCGACGAGGAAGTACTCCGCACGATTGCCCGTCGCGGTGTCGCGGGAGATCTCGGGGAACCGCACGATGCCCTTCGCTGCGAGCACTGCGGCCAGCAGCGTGTACGCACCCGCGAGGGTCAGTGCGAACACGAGCACGCGCTCGAGCGGACCGATGAGGCGCCCGCCCTTGAGCCCCGGCTCGCCTTCTTCGTCCTTGTCGTCGGCGACCGACTCCTCGCGCAGCGCCGTGCGCACGATGACGTTGCCCGATTCGAGGAGGAACGCGATCGTGCCGACGAGCAGGATCGCCGCATCCGGATGCACCATGCCGCTCGGCCCCGAGAGCTGCCATGCGTCTCCGAGCGGGCCGGTCGCTTCGCGGAGCCCGATCGCCGAGACGGCGACCGCGCACAGCACCGCGAGCCCCGCGACGGGCCAGAACCCCGCACGCCCCGACCCGTCGGACGGCACGACGAAGACCCAGATCGCGGCAACGGCGATCGCGATGAACGCCCACACCGCCGCATCGAACCCGGATGCCACGAGGAACAGCACGAGCGCCCCGGCGACCTGCACCATCCAGCGCCGCTTGGACGGCAGGAACTGGCGGATGAGGTCTGCTCCCCCGACGGTCAGCAGCGACAGCCCGGCGAGGATCACGCGGCCCGCTCCGCTCGGAGGGCGAGGAAGCCTTCGACGACGGCCGATGCGCCCGCCGCCGCGAGCGCCTGCGACACGGCCGGCTGCGTCACGCCCTCCTCCTTCGCGAGAGCGGCCTGGCTCACGCCGAGGCACCGGCCGTACGTGAGCCGGCGGGCGCGTTCGTTCATCGAGGTGACGAGTTGGTCGCGTGCGAGGACGTACGCGTTGGCGAAGTCGACGGAGGGCCGCATGCTGTCATCTTGCTCCGGGGATGCGACGATCCACGTGCGCGCGTTCGGCGCGGTGCGCTTCTGCAGGCGATGGACAGTCTCGATCGCAGCGCGTGCCGACCACCAGCCGGCGCCGTCCGAGAGCGTCGCCGTAGAGGAGGCGACAGGGCCGATCTCGCCGATTCCCACGCCGAACCGGCACTCGACGCCTTCGGGCAGCGCGAGCTGCAGCAGGAGGAGCGATCGGAGGGCGTCGGGCAGCGACTCGTACACGCCCTGCAGCTCATCGCCCACCGTCGGGCTGAGAGGTTCGCGCGCGAGCGCCAGGTCGCGTTCGACGCGCGCGATGGCGGATTCGAGCGCACGCTGCGCGCCCGAGCGGTCGGGCATTCGGCGAGAGCCCACGATGTCGGCGATGACTGCGACGGTCATGGTGTCAGCATACGCCTTATATGTGGGTTATATAAGTGTTTGCCTTATTTATCGGGTTTATAAGCCCAGTGCGTGGCCTGCCGACTGCGCGCGAGCCACCAACTCGGCACGCTGCTCGGCGACGCGCACGGGCGCTGTGCCGCCCACGCCGTCGCGGCTCGCGACCGAGCCCTCGATGGTCAGCACCTCACGCACCGCGGGCGTCAAGTGCGCAGACACCGAGGCGAGCATCTCGTCGGTCGCCTCGTGCAACTCGATCCCCTTCTGCTCGCACAGCCGCACGAGCGAGCCCGAGATCTCATGCGCCTCACGGAACGGGATGCCGCGCTTGACGAGCCAGTCCGCGACGTCTGTCGCGAGCGAGAAGCCCTGCGGCGCGAGCTCGGCCATGCGTGCGGTGTCGAACGTCAGTGTCGCGATCATGCCCGCCATGGCAGGGAGCACGATCTCGAGTGTGCGCACGGAGTCGAAGATCGGCTCCTTGTCCTCCTGCAGATCGCGGTTGTACGCGAGCGGCAGGCCCTTGAGGGTCGCGAGCAGCCCCGACAGGTTGCCGATGAGCCTGCCCGACTTGCCGCGCGCCAGCTCGGCGATGTCGGGGTTCTTCTTCTGCGGCATGATGCTCGACCCGGTGGAGTAGGCGTCGTCGAGCCGCACGAACCCGAACTCGCGCGTGTTCCAGATGATGACGTCCTCAGCGAGGCGCGACAGGTCGACGCCGATCATCGCCGCGATGAACGCGAACTCCGCCACGACGTCGCGCGCCGCGGTGCCGTCGAGCGAGTTCTCGGCGGGGCGCGAGAGCCCGAGCCGCGTCGCGACGAGCTGCGGATCGAGACCCAGCGTCGATCCCGCGAGCGCTCCCCCGCCGTACGGCGAGACGGATGCCCGCACCGACCAGTCCCGCAGGCGCTCGAGTTCGCGCACGAGCGGCCACGCGTGCGCCTGCAGGTGGTGCGCGAGGAGGATCGGCTGCGCGTGCTGCAGGTGCGTGCGGCCGGGCATGATGGCGTCGGGGTGCGCTTCGGCCTGCGCGACCAGGGAGTCGATGAGGCGGAGGATCTCGCGCGCGATCGTGCGCGCGTGGTCGAGCAGGTACAGCCGCACGAGCGTCGCGATCTGGTCGTTGCGGCTGCGGCCGGCGCGCAGCTTGCCGCCCAGCTCCGGGCCGACCTCGGCGATGAGCGCCGCTTCGAGCGCGCCGTGCACGTCTTCGTCGTCGGGACCCGGGCGCAGCGATCCGTCCGACACGCGTCGGGCTAGGGCGTCGAGGCCCGCATGCATGCGGCGCTCCTCGCCTTCGGTGAGGTACCCGGCGGCGGCGAGCGCTGTGGCGTGGGCGTGCGACCCGGCGATGTCGTACAGCGCGAGGTCCCAGTCGAAATGGGTCGAGACGCTCAGTGCGGCGAGCTCGGGTGAGGGTCCGCCCGCGAATCGGGCGCCCCACAGGGCGCCGGGGTTGGTTCCGTCGGCCTTCTCGTCGCTCACTGCTCCACCCTATCGAGGGGCCGTCCATCGACATTCGCCGGCTCTTTCACGGCGAGGCGCGCGAACCGGTCGAAGGCCCACTCGAGCGGACCGCGCCCGACGAGCAGCGCCCAGGCGGTGCATCCGATCACCGTCCACGCCGCGAGCGGCACGAACGGCTCGAGGTCGCGGAAGCCGCCGAGGTCTCGCGACGTGCCGAGCACGGCAGACCCGACCCCCGCCCACACGAGCAGCTGGGCGGTGTAGGCCGTGAGCGGCATCGACCCCACCGCGCGCAGCGGAAGCACGACCCACACGAGCACGGTGCGGCACGCGAGCACGCACGCCGCGATGACGGCCAGCGCGAACCCGCCCGTGCCGATGACCTCGAGGAGCCCGGTGGAGTGCGGACGCGCTGTCCACAGCGCCGCCCAGAACGACGACTGCTCGGATGCCGCATCCGACCCGCTCATGGCATGAAGACCGTATCCGGCCGTCGCCAGCGCAGCCCCTGCGACGAGCGTCCACACCTGCACGCGCGTGCGCAGGATTCCCGCGCGCGCGACCGCGAGCCCCGCGAGCACGAACGCGATCCACACCGTGAACGGGTAGTGCCAGCCGAGCGCCATCGCGGTCAGGGCGCCGGTCGCGGTCGACCAGAACGGGTTCGCGTCGAGCCATACCTGCACGAACGGCATGCCGAGCGCGATGGCGCCAGCGATGACGAACAGCGTGCGCGCCCGCAGTCTCGTGAACGGCAGCGCGAGGATGAAGAGGATGCCGTAGGCCTGAAGGATGACGTACACGGGGACGCCGGTCGAGTCCAGCAGCAGTCCGAGCAGCCACAGGAGGAACGCGCGCACGACGAGTCGCAGGCGGGCGGTCTCCATGTGCCGACGGGCGACCGGCGAAGGGCCGCCCGTCACGAGACCGATCGAGACCCCGGCGAGCGTCGCGAACAGGATCGACGAGCGTCCGTCGACGATGTGGATCCACGTCGTCGGATCGCCCCAGTCGAAGATCTCGCGGATCCACAGCAGGTGCGCCGCGAACATGCCGAGGACGGCGAGCCCGCGAGCGAGGTCGACGCCCGCGACGCGGGCTGGTCCGTTGAGGCGATCCCAGCGTTTCGCGAGCCACGGCCGGGTCTCCGCACCGCTCTCGGTCGGAATGCGCCCGGCCTCCTGGCTCATCGGCGGCCTCCGGTCAGCCCTGTTGCCGCAGGAGCCAGACCAACAGGGCCTTCTGCGCGTGGAGCCGGTTCTCGGCCTCGTCCCACACGACGCTCTGCGGACCGTCGATCACCTCGGAGTCGACCTCGTAGCCGCGATCGGCCGGCAGGCAGTGGATGAAGATCGCGTCGTCCTTCGCAAGGGACATGAGCTCCTGCGTGACTTTGTAGCCGCCGAGGTCGCGCAGTCGCGCGAGCTTCTCCTCCTCTTTGCCCATCGACACCCACGTGTCCGTCACGATGACGTCGGCACCCGCCGCCGCCTCGTTGGGGTCGGTGAAGAGCGTGACCGAGCCGCCCGTCTCGGCGGCGCGACGATCCGCGTCGGCGACGACGTCGTTGCGTGGCGCGTACGACTCGGGCGACGCGACCCGCACGTGCATGCCGGCGGTGACACCCGCGAGCACGTACGAGTGCGACATGTTCGACCGCCCGTCGCCGAAGAACGCGAGCGTGAGGCCCTTCAGGTCGCCCTTGTGCTCGCGGATGGTGAGCAGGTCGGCGAGCAGCTGACACGGGTGGAAGTCGTCGCTCAGCGCGTTGATCACGGGCACGCGCGTGTCGCGCGCCATCTCCTCGAGGCCGGCCTGCGCGTACGTGCGCCACACGATCGCGGCGACCTGCCGTTCGAGCACGCGCGCCGTGTCGGCGGGCGTCTCCTTGCCACCGAGCTGGCTGTTGGCGGTCGAGATGATGAGCGGGGAGCCGCCCAGGTCGGCGATGCCGACGGCGAACGACACGCGCGTGCGCGTCGAGGACTTGTCGAAGATCACCGCCACGGTCTGCGGACCGGCGAGGGGCTTGAGCTTCCAGCGGTCCTTCTTGAGCGCGACCGCGAGATCGAGGATCTCGTCCTGTTCGGCGGGCGTGAGGTCGTCGTCGCGCAGCAGGTGGCGGGTCACGAGGTCACCCCCTCGGGGTCGGTCGCGGCATCCGCGTCGACGTCGAGCAGCACCGCCGACTCGACCGTCGCGAGCGCGGCGGCGAACAGCTCGGCGAACTCGCGGATCTCCTCGTCGCCGATCGTGAGCGGCGGCGCCAGGCGGATCGTCTCGTCGTTGACGGGGTTGACGATGAGGCCGTGCTGCTGGGCCGCCGCCGCCACGGCGCCGGCGACGGCGTGGGTGAGACGGATGCCGATGAGGAGCCCCTGGCCGGCGGTGCCCTTGACGAGGGGCGAGCCGATGGCCTCTACGGCCTCGCGCAGCTCGACGCCGCGCTCGGCCGCGTTCTCGACGAGCCCGGCGGACTCGATCTCGGCGAGGACCGCGTCCGAGACGGCCGTCGCGAGTGCGTTGCCGCCGAACGTCGAGCCGTGGCTGCCGGGGAAGAACAGGTCGCCCGCGGCGCCGAAGGTGATGAGCGCGCCGATCGGGAAGCCACCGCCGATGCCCTTCGCTACCGTGATGGCGTCGGGCGTGATGCCCTCGTGCTGGAACGCGAACCACGCCCCCGTGCGGCCGGCTCCGGTCTGGATCTCGTCGAGGATCAGCAGCGCGCCGTGTCTCTCGGTGATCTCGCGCGCGGCTTTCAGGTAGCCGTCCGGCAACTCGACGACGCCCGCCTCGCCCTTGATCGGCTCGACGAACAGGGCGGCGACGCGGTCGTCCATCGCGGCTTCGAGCGCCTCGATCGTCGAGTCGATGTGCTCGACCCCGGCGACCATCGGCAGGAACGGCTCCTGCATGGCGGGCTTGCCCGTGAGCGCGAGCGTGCCCATCGTGCGGCCGTGGAACGCGTTGCGCAGCGACAGGATGCGCGGGCGCTCGCTGCCGCCGTGCAGACGCGCGAGCTTGAATGCGGCCTCGTTGGCTTCAGCGCCCGAGTTGCCGAAGTACACACGGCCCGACGGGCCCGTGCCGGCGAGTCGCTTGAGGCGCGCCGCGAGAGCGAGCTGCGGCGGCGTCGCGAAGTAGTTCGAGATGTGCGTCAGCGTCGCCGCCTGCTTCGACACGGCCTCGACGAACACCGGATGCGCGTGCCCGAGCGAGTTGACCGCGACGCCTGCGAGGAAGTCGAGGTAGCGTCGGCCCTCGTCGTCCCACACGTGCGCGCCTTCGCCGCGCACGATCAGCGCGAGCCGGTCCCCCGCGTTGCGCAGGAGGTCGCGCTGCGCATCCTCCTGCCAGGCCGCCTTGTCGCTGTCGGTCACCGTGCCACCACCTCTGTTCCGATTCCCTTGCTGGTGAAGATCTCCACGAGCACCGAATGCGGCACTCGCCCGTCGATGATCGCGGCGGTCTCGACGCCGCCCTCGACCGCGTCGAGGCATGCCTGCATCTTCGGGATCATGCCGGACTCGAGCCGCGGCAGCATCGCACGCAGCTCCTCGGCGGTCAGGTGCGACACGAGCGAGTCGCGGTTGGGCCAGTCGGCGTACAGACCCGGCACGTCG
>Ga0182741_1005990_pt1 | contig 10910 bp, 8 predicted proteins | sample eDN5th37CBELigOP_FD_128874 | JGI IMG/M metagenome (GOLD analysis project Ga0182741, IMG submission 128874) | Enriched Organic Plus compost microbial communities from Emeryville, California, USA - eDNA 5th pass 37_C BE-Lig OP (version 2) (version 2) ...
AGCGCCGCTGCGGTGCCCGGCCCACCGACCCTGGTGTGCCAACCTGCCACGTGCGGACGGCAGATGAGCGACAGGGGGACGACGATGGTCTGGCGGACGACGCTGGCGGTGCTGGGCGTGCTGGCCCTGGCGGTGACCGCCGGCTGCGGCGACGACGGCGCTGAGGCCGGCCCCACCACCAGCGCCCCCGGCGAGGGCGATCCCACCACCACCGAGCCGTCCAGCCGACCGGCGGGTCCGGCGGCCACGCTGTCTGGCCCGCTCACCGCCGGTCGAGGGATCTCGCTCGCCTGGCCGCGACCGGTGGCGCTGCCCGAGGGCTGGGTGGAGGCCGAGTACGTCGCCGCGGGGGTGGCGAGCTCGTACCGGGCCGAGGGCGACCTCCCCGAGGACGGCACCTTCGAGCTGCGACCCGACGCGTCCGCGCCGTACCGGACCCGCATCGTCGTCCGCCGGCCCCCGGCCGACGCGTTCAGCGGCACCGTGGTCGTCGAGTGGCTGAACGTCAGCGGCGGCGTCGACGCACCCCCCGAGCTCGCCTACCTCGCCGAGGAGATCCTCCGTCGGGGGCACGCCTGGGTGGGCGTGTCCGCCCAGCGCATCGGGATCGAAGGCGGCCCGGTCGCGGTCGGGGTGCCCGGCACCGACGCCGGCGGTGGGATCAAGGCGACGGACCCCGAGCGCTACGGCGAGCTCGCCCACCCGGGCGACGCCTTCGCCTACGACATCTTCACGCACGTCGCCCGCGCCCTGCGGGCCCCCGGCGCCGTCGACGCCCTCGACGGGCTGCGCCCCGAGGTCCTGCTGGCGGTGGGGGAGTCGCAGTCGGCGTTCGCGCTCACCACGTACGTCGACGGCGTGCAGCCCCTCACCCAGGCCTTCGACGGGTTCCTGGTCCACAGCCGGGGTGCCGCCGCGGCCCCGCTCGGCGAGCCGGGCGCGGCGATCGACATCACGCAGACGATCCTGGGCCCGCCCACCCGCCTGCGCACGGACGGCGAGGCCCCGATCCTCGTGCTCGAGACCGAGACCGACTTCGTCGGCTTCCTCGGCTACCACCGCGCCCGCCAGCCCGACGACGACCGCGTCCGCGTCTGGGAGGTCGCCGGCACGGCTCACGCCGACCAGCACCTGCTCGGCCAGGCCGCCGACCTGATCGACTGCGGCGGACCGATCAACGCCGGCCCCCACCACCTCGTGGCGAAGGCCGCGCTCTGGCACCTCGAGCGCTGGGTCCGCACCGGTGAGGCGCCGCCCGAGGCGCCCCGCCTCGAGGTGGTCGAGCGCGACGGCGCCGTCGTGATCGCCCGCGACGAGGACGGCAACGCGCTCGGCGGCATCCGCTCCCCGCACGTCGACGTGCCCGTCGCCGCCCTGTCGGGCGAGCCGCGGCCGGGTGCCGACGTCATCTGCTCGCTGATGGGCTCGACCGAGCCGCTTCCGGAGGCTCGGCTGCGGGAGCGCCACGGGGATCGGGCCGGCTACCTCGCCGCCTACGAGCAGGCCGCCGACGCCGCCATCGCGGCCGGCTTCGTCCTCCCCGAGGACCGCGGCGCCGTGCTCGCCGAGGCCCGTCCCGACGCCGTGCCCGGCTGAGCGCGGACGGGGCGCTGCGCCAGCCCCGCGGGCATGATGGCGGCGCCGTGTCGCAGACCGTCGCCGCACCACCGCCCCCCGAGCCGATCGAGCCGACGCCCCCGCCGGGGCCCGTGGGCCCGACGCTCGGCTACCTCCCCGCCCTCGACGGGCTGCGAGGCCTCGCTGCGGCGGGCGTGGTGGGCTTCCACCTCCAGCTGGACTGGATGCGAGGCGGGTTCCTCGGCGTCACGACGTTCTTCGCCCTCTCGGGGTTCCTGCTCACCTCGCTCCTCGTCGCCGAGCACCGCCAGACCGGCACCGTCGACGTGGTCGCCTTCTGGGGTCGCCGCTTCCGGCGCCTCCTGCCGGCCGCGCTCGCCACGCTCGCCGCGATCGCCGCGCTCGCCCCCCTCCTCGCCACCCCCGAGCAGCTGCGCTCGCTGCGAGGCGACGTCACCGCTGCCGTGGCCTACGTGTCGAACTGGCGGTTCATCGCCGACGGTCGGGCCTACGCGGACCTCTTCTCCTCCCCGTCGCCGGTCCAGCACTTCTGGACCCTCTCGATCGAGGAGCAGATCTTCCTCGTGCTGCCGGTCCTCGTCCTCGCCACCGTGGGCCTCGCCCGGGTCGGCCGGGGCGACGGGGACCTCCAGCGCAGCAGCACCTCGCCGGTCGTCCTCCGTCGGCGCCTGCTCGCCCTGCTCGGGACGTCGGCGGTGGTCTCCGGTCTCTCCCTCTGGTGGACCTACGACCCCGCGGAGGCCGGCCTCACCGCCTACTACGCCACGTTCACCCGGGCCTCGGAGTTCCTCGCCGGCGCCCTCGTCGCCGTCGCCCTCGGTCGGCCACGACCCTTCGCCTCGCCCGTCGCCCGGCGAGCCGCCGCCGCGGTCGGGACGCCGGCCCTCGTGGCGCTGGCCGCCACCTGGTCCCGCACCACCGACGGCGACGCCTGGCTCTACCGGGGCGGGTTCCCGCTCGTCGCGGCACTGTCGACGGTCGTGCTCGTCGCGTGCCTGCAGGGCGGCTGGCTGGCCCGCGCGCTCGGCGCGGCGCCGCTGCGCGAGCTGGGCCGGCGCTCCTACGGCGTCTACCTCGTGCACTGGCCCGTGGTGCTGTGGCTGACCGGCGAGCGCGTCGCCCTCCACGGCTGGCCCCTGCGGCTCCTGCAGCTGGCGGTGATCGGCGCCCTCGCCTGGGCCTCGTTCGCGTGGCTGGAGCAGCCGATCCGGCAGCGGCGCCGGCTCCCCGGGCGGGCCGCCCTCGTGGCCGCGCCGGCGGCGATGCTGGCCACCGTCGGCGTGGTCGTCGTGAGCACGCTCGACCCGCCCCGGTCGGACCTCGTGTTCGAGCGCGTCGACGACCCGGTGGCCGCCGAGCCGAACGATCCGGGCGGCGAGGTCCCGGAGGACGCGGCACCGGTCGACCCCCGGCCGGTGACCCTCGTCGTGGGCGACTCGATGGCCAACAACCTCGCCGCCGGGCTCGCCCGGGTGGCCGCCGACGACCTGCTCGTCTACGACCGGACGACGCCGGGATGCGGGCTCACCGATGCCGACCGGCGGGTCGAGCCCGGAGGGTGGAAGCCGCCCGACCCGCGCTGCGCGCCCGGGTGGCGGCAGCGCTGGGCCGAGGCCGTCGCGGAGGTCGCACCTGACGTCGTCGTCCTGCAGGTCGGCGCCCAGGAGGTGTGGGACCGCCGGGTCGACGGCGTCGAGGTGCGCTTCGACGAGCCCGCCGGCCGTGACCTCGCCGTCGCCGAGGTGAGCGAGGCGATCGACCTGCTCTCCTCGCGCGGCGCCACCGTGGTGGTCGTGACGTTCCCGGCCAGCGACTGGTCCACCTGGGGGCTGCGCCTCGCCGACGAGGCCCGGTCGATCAACAACCCGGCCTGGGTGGCCCGCTGGAACGACCTGCTCGCCGAGGTCGTCGCCACCCGGCCCCGAGCCGTCCTGGCCGACCTGGCCGGCCTCCTCACCCCCACCGGCACCTACCAGGCCACCCTCGACGAGGTGGCGGTCCGGGCCGAGGACGGGCTCCACCTCACCGTCGAGGGCCAGGACCTCGCCGCTGAGTGGCTGGCGGCGCGGGTGCTCGCCGCCCACGGCGCGGCCACGGACCCCTAGTCGAGCAGGGGCGTGCCGGACGGCTCGGGCGCCGGCCCGGGGACCGGGCCGAGGTCGAGCACGGTCCAGGCGTCGTCGCCGCCGACCACCGCCCCGGCCCCCTCGAGGACGGCCCGGCTGCCCGCCAGCCACGGGCAGCGAGGCGGGTCGACCGCGCCCGCGTCGAGCACGACGAAGCGCACCCGGAGGTCCTCGCGCAGCTCGGCCAGCGACGCCTCGTCCAGCGGCGCCGGCGGCTCGGCGCCGAGCACCTCGCCCACCGCCGCCTCGCCGCACCACAGCGAGCGCAGCCCCGCCGAGCGCTGCCACGCCCCGAGACCCGACGCCCACGGGGTCGCCGCCCGGCTCGTCGAGCAGCTGAGCACCGGCCGGCGGTGGACGATCTGCAGGGCGACGACGCGGGGATCGTCGACGCGGCACCCGAACGGGACGATGAGCAGCGCCTCGCCGGGCCGGCCCCGCTCGGCCACCGCCTCCAGCGCGCCGCGTTGCTCGGCGGAGAGCGCGAGGTCGCTCGTCGGCACGGGCCCGAGCACCGACAGCGCCACGCCGGCCGCGGCGGCGCCGCTGACCCCGAGGACGGCCCGAGCCCGGCGAGGTGGCGCGAACCGGGCCCGGGGGCGCTCGAGCCGATCGGCGAGCGCGTCGAGGCCGAGCACCGCGGCGGCGGCGAGCACCGCCGCGAGCGCGTAGCCCGCCCGGTGCGGGGCCCGGAGGTTGCCGAGCCCGGGAACCTCGAGCAGCAGCCGGTAGGGGAGCCACGACGTCGAGCCCGACGTCGACCCGTCGACCGGGAACGAGCCCGCCCAGTGCAGCGCCGGGCCGAGGCTCAGGAGCCACAGCCCGCCCCCGGCGCCGAGCAGCGCGCCCGCCCCGTGCCGGCGGGCCAGCAGGGCCACCCCCGGTGCGGCCAGGAGCACGAGGCCGAGGTAGCCGATGCGCACCGACGCGAAGGCGGCCGGCCCGAGCGACGGATCCGGTCGGGGCAGGTCGATGGCCAGCTCCTCCGGCGGGGTCACGGCGGCGAGGGCGTCGGAGGACAGGAGCACCGCGTCGCCCACCCGGACCTGCTCGCCACCGCCGGCGGCGCGCTCGTCGGCGTCGAAGGACCAGCGGGCGACCACGAACGGCGACAGCACGACCAGCGCGGCGATGCCCGCGGCCGCCACCCGGGCCAGCGCGCGGGGCGACCGCAGGGCCGAGGCCGGCCACAGCAGACCGACCAGCAGGTAGGCCAGGCCGCCGAAGACGAGGTGGTACGCCGAGCACCAGAAGGCGACGACGAGCAGCCCGGCGAGGACCGGGACCTGCACCGAGCCCCGCCGGGCGTCGAGCACCGCTCGCCGCACGAGGAGCGGCACCGCGAACGACCAGACGAACGCCACGTGGGCCTGGACCGGTGCCGCGACGACCGGCGCGGTGGCGAAGGCCACCCCGCCGAGCAGCGCCACCCACGGCCGGGTCGTCAGCGTCGCCGCCAGCCGCCGACCGGCCCACACCGACAGGCTGACCCCGACGAGGAGGGTGAGGTTGTACGCCGCGTACGGGTCGAGCCCGAGGAGGTTGAGCAGCCCGGTGACGTAGGCCGGCAGCACCCCGTCGGTGACGCGCAGGTCGATGCCGGCCGGCCACAGCGCATCCGGGATCGTGGTGGGCAGCCAGGTGCCGGCCCGCATCGCCTCGCCGACGCGCCACCCCAGCCAGGCGCTGTAGGGGGCGTCCCAGTGCCCGACCCAGCGGTCCGCGCCGGGCGAGGCGGCGAGCGGCGAGACGACGGCCAGCGCGGCGCCCAGCCCGACCACGGCGTGGACCGCCGCCGCCAGGGGGCCGGTTTCGGCCGGCGACGGCTCGTCGGCGACCTCGTCGCGACCGGTGGCCTCCGCCGCCGGCCGCGACCGGGATCGCCACCACCACGCGCCGACCCCGGTGGCGGGCGCCACCACCCAGAGCACGGCGACCACCGCGAGGTCGTGGCCGGCCAGCGGAGCGCCCGGGCCGACGAGCGGCGCCAGGCCGCGCCCGACCAGCCACAGCAGCCCGCCGGCGGCGAGGATCGCGGCGGGCACCAGGACCGCCCCGAGCACCGCCCGGAGCACCCCCACCCGCCCGGCGAGGACCGTCACCCCCAGAGGTGGCGACGGAACAGCGAGTGCACGCGCTCCCAGTGCAGCTCGGACGCGTACCGGTTGTAGCGGGGCCCGGGCGGCGCGAAGCCGTGGACGGCGTCGGTGTGGAAGTCGAACGTGTAGGTGACGCCCGCGTCCTCGAGCGCCTTGCGGAACACCGGGATCGTCTCCGGCGGTGCCGTCTCGTCGTTGTCGCACCACGCCAGGTGCACCTCGGCCCGGACGGTGTCGAGGTTCAGGTGCGGCGAATCGGGCGTGTCCCGCACCATCCAGGCGCCGTGGATCGAGGCCACCGCGGCGACCCGCTCGGGCAGCGCTCGGGCCAGCGAGACGACCAGGCCGCCGCTCATGCAGAACCCCACGGCGCCGACGTCGCCGCCCCGGGCGGCCGGATCCTCGTCGGCGTGGGCCAGGAGCGCCTCGGCGTCACCCACGATGTTGGTCGGGGTGATCGTGCGCATGAGCTCGAAGCGGCGGTGCATGTCCTCGTCGCTCTGCCCGAACTCCTGGAACGGTCCGCCCCGGTAGAAGAGGTAGGGGAGCATCACGTAGTAGCCGGCGGTGGCCAGCCGTGACGCCATGTCCTTGAGGGCCGGGCGGATGCCGGGCGCGTCCATCAGGTACAGCACGACCGGGTGCGGTCCGTCGTGCTCCGGGTGGAAGATGAACGTCTTCATCTCCCCGTCAGGGGCCTGCAGGTCGACCTCTCGCTCGATCATGGCGAGAGTCTGGCAGCCGTCCGGCGGGTCACGTCTCGATGAGCTCGAAGGTGATCGCAGCGCCCACGCCGAGCCGCTGCCCGGTGGGCTCGGTCAGCTGGCGCAGGAACTGCTCGGCGTCGAAGTCGTAGCCGAGCCCGTCGATGTAGGCGCGGTGGGCCTCCAGGCTGCGGATGCCGACCTCGAGGGTGTCGGTGACGTCGACCCAGTGCGTCGCCAGCGGCGAGCTGGCGACGAGCACGAACCGCACGCCGCCCCAGGGCTCGTGGCCCTCGTCGACGAGCTCGGGGAACACCCACCGGTTGGCCGCGTCGCGTACGGCGTCGACCACCGCCTCGCCGAGGACTCGGTGGTCGACGTGGTTCCACATCCGCCCGCCGCCCCAGAAGCCCTCCCGGAACGACAGCGTCACGACGACGTCGGGCCGGTGCCGCCGGATGGCCCGGGCCAGGTCGCGCCGCAGCGCCAGGCCCGGCTCCAGCATCCCGTCGCGATGGTCGAGGAACTCGACCGCGCTGGCCCCCACGACGGCACCGCTGGCCAGCTGCTCCTCCGTGCGCACCCGGGCCGCCTCGTCGGGGGCGAGCCCATCGATGCCGGCCTCGCCCCGGGTGGCCAGCACCTCCACGACGTCCTTGCCCTGGCCCGTCCAGCGAGCGAGCGCGCACGACGCCCCGAACTCGAGGTCGTCGGGGTGGGCGACGACGGCGAGGCAGCGGGCCCAGTCCTCCGGCACCGGCTGCAGGTCGAGCTCGGCCATGGGCGGCACCGTACCGGTCAGGAGCCGCCGAGGCGGTCGAGGAGGTTGCGGGTGATCTGCTCCACCTGCGGGTCCCGCCCAGCCAGGCCGTGGGCCCAGTCGGTGCTGCCCGAGGTGACGACCACGCCCCCGGCGGGCGAGGTGTAGGTGCCGAAGACGGCGTGACCGTGGGCAATGCGGGCCACCGCCTCCTCCGAGCGCTCGCCGAAGAGGCGCGAGGCGATGAACTCGATCTCCGACGGCTCGTGCGGGGCCGGCGGCCGCACGGCGGTGGTGCGGGTGAAGTGGGCGGCGGGCGCGGTGCCGAGGATCGTGAAGTCGGGGGGCGTCCCGTCCGCGCCGGTGGGGTGGGGCAGCCCGTCCCGGTAGGTGAAGTCGCAGCCGTCGCACTCGTAGCCGACGATCGTGGCACCGGCGCCGAGCAGGTCGCCGTAGCCCAGCCCGGTGCCCTCGAAGAGCCAGTGGTCGGTGCGGTGGAGCGTGTAGCCGCCGGCGCCCTGGGTGACCCGCTTGCCGATCCGGTGGTAGCCGCCCCGGGCGAAGCTCACGCCGGTCATCAGGTTCTCGGGCCGCTCGATCAGGTGGTCCGACCAGATGCTCGTGAGCTCGGCCACCCGGTCGCTCCCGTACACCGGGTCCTTCTTGAGCTGGCCCTTGTACCCGACCATCGTCGCCGCCGGGCCCTCCGGGGTGGGGTCCTCGAGCCGCACCTGCCAGAAGGACGTGTTGCCCGACAGGAAGGCGGCGTTGCCGCCGCGGGCGATGAACCCCTCGACGGTGTCGCGCATCGGGCCCGACCAGTACTCGTCGTGGCCCACCGACAGGTAGAGCGAGTAGTCGCTCCCAGCGAGCAGCTCGGGGTGGTCCTCGAGGTCGGCGTTGGTGACGACGTCGATCGCGTACCCCTCCCGCTCGGCCCAGGCCAGGAACGGCTGCTCCCAGTCCGGCCACCCGGCCGAGCCGGCCCACGCCGAGAGGTGGTTGAGCTGCAGGTAGCCGACGTGGGCCGCCATCTGCGGGTCCGGCGGCGCGGTGGTGGTCACCCGGCGGCCCAGGCCCGGCGGCTTGTGGAGGTAGCCCCGAGCCATCGGCCGCTGCAGCGACACCTGCGTGGCGCCGGTGTAGAGGTTCCGGCCGCCGACGTCGTTGTAGGCGTGCCAGGTGTTGGTCGACAGGGCGAGCAGGATCCGCGCCGTGGGTCGCCCCGCCGGGGGCCGCACGACGAAGAAGGCGTGGCTCTGCCGACGCTTGCCGTCGAGCTCGATCTCGAGCAGCACCTCGTAGTACCCGGACCGCCACGACGGGTCGACGGTCAGCGCCATCGCGGCGGGCCACCCGCACCCGGCGGTGGCGGCGTCGGGCGGGGTGGGGTGGTCCTCGGCGGGGACGTCCCGCTCCACGTGGACGACGGTGCGCTCGGCCCCGACCCTCGCCACCTCGACGGACACCGGTCGCCCCCGGGCCGACGACAGGTGGAGGCCGACCACGTCGCCGCCCTCGACCGACTGCGGCCAGCAGTACCCGGTCACGGTCTCGTAGGCCATGGCGGCGGACCCTATGCGCTCGAACGCGGACCGGCCCGGCGGATCGGGCCGCCGGGCCGGTGCGTCGTCAGGTCGGTCAGCCGGTGTAGGTCGGCGTGGCCGGCACCGGCTGGGCGGCCGCGCCGCCGGTGGCCGGGCCCTGCGTGGTCGGCGTCGTCTCCTCCGGCACCTGCAGCCGGATCGTCTCGACCCGCTCGTAACTCTGGATCGTGCCGACGGCGAACCGGGCGAAGACGTTGGTCTCGTCCAGCGACCAGCACTGGGCCTCGGTGAACTCCGTGTCGTGGCCGACGAAGTCGAGGAGCGCCTGGAGGGCGGCCACGAGGTCGGGGTCCTCTGGGTCGTCCGGGTCCTCGCCGGCAGCGCACGCCGCCATCGCCGCCTCGTACGCCGCGACGGCGTCCGGGCCGGCGGCGTCAGCGATCACCTCGGTGAGGCGCGGGTCGACGTCGAACTCCCCCAGCCAGGTGTTGCGGTAGTGGTCCGGCAGGGGCTGCACCCCGGTCGGGGAGACGAGGGTGTGCTCGTCGGGGATGCCGACCACTCGGTACCCGACTGCCGTCACGTTGCCGAGCCCCTCGATCTCGATCCCCGACACGACGCTCGGGTAGGCGAAGCGGACGGGGCCGCTCGGCGGCCAGGGCGGTGCGTTGTCGAAGGAGATGTCGTCGATCCAGCTGGCGTAGTCCTCCGCCGAGATCTCCTCCGGGACGCACTCCAGCGTGTCTCCCGACTCGCCCTCGATGACGAGCACGACCTGGACGTCGTCCGGGACGGCGTGGGCCACGCCGTCGGCACCGTTCACGTCCTCGACCTCGAAGCCCACCATCCCTGCGACGCCAGCGTCCTTGCCGAACCCGAAGTAGGCGCTGCAGGACTCGAACACACCCTCCTGGGCGAGGCCGAGCGGGCTCGTGGCTCCCGCCTCGACGTCGGGCGCCGCCTCGGCGACGTGTGTGGCCGGTCCGAGCGCGGCCACCGCCGTGGCCGCCGCGGTCACCCCGCCGACGACGGGCACGAGCCTCCGTTCGCGAAGCTCCATCTCCACCCCTTCTCTCTGTCTGCCTCTCGTGTGTCGGCTGAGCCTACGACGCGTCCGCGACGCGCGCAGCGATCGACCGCCCCGGCCCGTCACCTGTCGCGGGCGTCCGGGTCCATCGGCGGCATCAGCTGCTGGAGCGGCGCGATCCGGTCCGGGTGCCGGAGGCCGGCGACGAGCCGCTCGCCCATGGCCGTGCGGCGACCGTCGCTGTGGAGGCGGCCCGGCCAGCCGTGGAGCTGGTGGTAGGCCGACGCCGCGTAGATCAGCGCGGAGGCGGTGTGACGTCGTCGCTGCTCAGGGGCCACGTAGACCTGGTCCACCACCGCCTCCTCGTGCCACCAGCGGATGGCGCCGACCTGCTCGTCGTTGCGCACCGGGAGGCTGAAGAAGACGGCGTCGCTGATGACCGTGCCGGGCGGGAGGAGCGGCTTCTCGAACCCGACGAGCGTCATGGCCGGGCGCTCGCCCCGCTCGGGCAGCGCCACGAACCACATCGCAGGTGCGCCGGGCACCGCCTCGGGGTTCACGAGCACGCGGGGGCGGCCCTCGTCGTCGAGGTCGGCCCGCCAGATCTCGAAGCGGCCCTCGACGTCGCCGGGGTCGGTCACGGCGGTGCCGTCGGGGAAGTCGTCGCTGAACAGGCACCGGACCCGCCACCGCCCTCCCGGCAGCGGCTCGATCCGGTGGTACCAGGCCGCCGTCCCCGCCGGCGGCACCGTGTCGTCGCTGTGGTCGTCCGCCATGGCCGGCGAACCTACCGTCTGGTGTCCTGCCGGCACCTGCGCGTGCGGTCACCCCGTCGAGACGGTCGACCGTCCGCTGGAGGATCACCCGGCCTGAGGGTCCGGACCGTCGAGCATCGACAGCGCCTTGACCCGCAGCGTCGACGCGTGGCGGCGGAAGCGGGCCGCGGTGGCGTCGTCGCCCATGAGCTCCGCCGTGTCGGCCAGCCCCTCGAGGCGGTCGGCGGCGGCGACCATGTCGGTCACGAGCTCGGGTTCGTCGGGCATGCCCC
>Ga0182741_1005995_pt1 | contig 10900 bp, 2 predicted proteins | sample eDN5th37CBELigOP_FD_128874 | JGI IMG/M metagenome (GOLD analysis project Ga0182741, IMG submission 128874) | Enriched Organic Plus compost microbial communities from Emeryville, California, USA - eDNA 5th pass 37_C BE-Lig OP (version 2) (version 2) ...
AAGTCAGGCACTGCAGAGGGTGCGGATGATATTCCTGTCGTTTCCTCGCTTCGCATGCTGAAGGCATCCAATAATGAGCAGATGAAGGCCCTTTACAAACTTCTCCGCTACCTGCCTGAGCTCTTACATTATCACTTGACTGAGAATATCTTCCCAACCTACCTACGTCATCAAGTCGTCAAGCTCTCTGCTTCTGGTCAGGAATTGGGTAGTGACATGCTATTCCCTCAACGCATTGGTTTCTCAGGTACTCCTTCGGACCTGCTTCCAGTTGATTTGGGACGATGCCAGTATGAACGTGGTGCCGATGGCCAAGTCTTGGCCACTATGATTGACCCCAATGTTGTCTCGTACGAGGAATTGCCTGACGACTGGTCTGCACAATCGTTGCTCCTGCGGATCGCCCGTTCTGGCAATCGATACCATGCTCTCATTGATACCGGTGCCCTAATCACAGGTCTTACTAACAAACAAGTCGCCGCATTCCTTCTAAACAATGGATTGGAGGGCTTCGATGGTGTTGTTTTCATGGACGAATTTGATCGCAAGATGGTGATGCTGCGAGAGTCAAGAAGGGTCGTCAAGTTGTCGCAGTGCGGTGTCCCAATTGAGAAGCGCTTCACATTCTTTGACCAGATCCACACAACGGGTATTGATATCCCTCAGCCTATCGATGCTGTCGCGATCCAGACACTCGGTAAAGATATGACCTTCCGCGACTACGCACAGGGCGCTTATCGAATGCGTGGTATTGGCAAGGGTCAGAGGATTCATTTATACATCATTCCTGAGGTTAACGAGCTTATCCGTCGTCAAATCATTGCCGCACAGGTAGGCTTAATCGAGAAGGACGTCGCCTCCGAAGTCCTTAGCGAGGCTAAGGAGATTATGGGTGACAAGCAGGCGCCATCTCTCTCTACTGCAAACAGCGAGTCATTGGCTCCGCTTCTTATTCGTGCTGCTTCGAGCAAGGTGACCGAAATCTCGTCCATGCTAACAAACGATACACCAAAGGTCCTTCTGAACATTTCGGCTTGGCTAACCATTAATTCGATGCAAACAGAGCGAATCCAATTCAATCAGTTGTGTGTTCAAAACCTCTCCACATTATGGCGTCGCCACGCTTTCAATACTCTCCTTGATGGCGTCCCCTTTAAGTTCTCGTCGGATACAGGCGAGTCAGCGGGCGCAGACGAAGTCACTGCGGAGCAACTTGAGGCGTATACTCTACCCGAACAAATGAGCAAAGCTCTCGACATTTTCCGTGAGCCAATTGCTTCAACAGTCTCAGCATCTCTCCCCACCCCAGTCAGCTTCGTAGAATTAATTGAAGAGGAAATTGCGACCCACAATGAATGGCTTCGAACGTCTGAGGATACACGCCGTGCACAAGCTGTACTTGATACTGTGAAAGATCTCGTGTCATCAACATTCGCTGAATTCGAACGAGCCAAGCAACAATATGCACAGGCCGGCGGCTCTCAGACCATCTATGCTGCTGTTGAGAACGGGTTGCGCGAGGGAGGAGATGTCGCCCTCGCCAATTCGGCGATCCCGTTCACTCGGCAGCCTAGCATGAAACGACAGCACTCTCACCACGCTTCTGCTGAGGAAATTTTGCAAGACATCGAAGAAATCGAATTGGTGGACGAGGAGGGCATCGGAGCGCTTGCAGACCATCGATACCAAGCACAAAAGCTTAATATCGAGATGGTTCAGGCACGAGTTCAGGAGCAGGAGATGACCATGGAGGTGCATGCAGAACAGGAAATTGAGATTGAGAAGTACGTCGATCTGGCATATAGCCGCGATGCTGAGGCCCCGGTCCAGTGGTACTTCGACTCACTTGCCACGCCTGAGATATGCAACCAATTCTACCCGCTTTCATCGTTTGTCGTCAATGAAGGCATCTCCTTGCACTTCCCGTCTTATCTTAAGGCGTCGGTAAACTATTTCAACCCGCGATGGTCGGGCGATAGGCGTATCATGAACGCCACCGCAGTCCTTGAACTGGTTCCGAACGCCACCGAAACCACAAAGACGTATGCTCCTGCAACCCTAACTAACTTCGAGCTGGAGATGCTGATGGATGCGCTAAAGCTCCTCGATGACGATCATGACGGTATGATCCCAGCCGACAGGCTCACAGCTGTTGTTTCAGCGTGCTTCCATCTGGATAACCCTGAGCACTCTGTTGTGAAGGCACTCTTTGCATGGGCAGCCCTGAGCAAAGCCATTGGCGTTAATGCTCTTATGAATCGCAACGGGCGCATCCCTGATGACCAGTTCGCAAGAGCCGCGGCTGCAGCCGCGATTGGCTTGACGCAGGCACAGGCATATGCAGACTCTGTACACGTGGGGCTAGTTGATGCTGCAATCGCAGTCTCGAAGGGAGAGCTGGCGAATGTGTACACCTTGGAAGCAGTGTCCCGCATGTGCGAGCTGCAGCTCTTCCTTGACATTGAAGCTGGTCGCACTTGGATTTTACTCTCTCTGGCAGAGGCCGAAACTATTCGCCGAGTCATGCACAACCGATTAAATCGAGATTCACTTTTCAAGGATTCTAGTGCGGCAATCTGCCTCCGCAATGTTGCCGACAACTTCTCAATCATAGACACCTGGCACAAGTTGCCACCGGCTACCAAGTTCCAATCTCAAATGGCCTTGCAAACCATTCGCTTCCTCAATTCTGATATGCACTTCAAGAAGTCAGAATTGGTTTATCTCCTGCTCGCATTCAGGGAAGACTCGTGCGCGGCACGAAGGCGTTTCTTCCAAGATGTCATGGCTTGCCGACGCCGCGCGAACAGGAAGATCGAGAAGAGTCCACTTGGACGAATTGTCACGACACCAAATACTTACGTACTGGCTAAGCTCACAGCCAAAGTGAAATCAATCGAAAATGCGCTCAAGGCTCGAGGATTGAATGCGTACGACGCCTTCCAGCTATTCGATGTTGATCACAATGGCTATCTCTCACCCGCAGAGCTTTTGGGTGGCTTGGATTGGCTGGGCTTCCAAGAGACCCCTGCAACGCTGTTCGACCTGATATGTGTCTATGATACGGACGGTGACTTCCAGTTCAGTCTGGACGAGTGGGAGGCCACGATCAATGGAGATGAGGACGAAGATGACTCCCAGTCAGGAAAACAGGATGCACGAAAGTCTCAGCCAGATCGCTCACCACAGCCTGCCTTCCCCTTCACATTGCCACCGGTCGAGCCTGCAACGTTCGTTGTACCGCCGTCTATGCCACCCGTAGCAGCATCGCCTGAGGATGTCGACAATGCTCGAATCATCCCAAGAGGCAAGGAGGAGTTCCTTCAGAAGATTGAGGAGTACACACGCACCACAGAGGCAGAGGCGCAAGAATACTCCATGCGACGTAGCCTCGGCCAGATTGAGCAAGAAAAGTCGGCGATCACTATGGAAATTCTTTCACGAATAGTGGGTGGCAGCCTCGTTGTTGTAGACCGCAAGGCTCTGTCAGTAGATTGGGTTCTAGATGCCTCGACTCTACCACCGGACGTGTCATTCGTCTTTAATTCATCTGCGGACAAGACTCAGACGTACATCTTCGACGCTTCAGTTCTCGAGAAGTCAAAATCCGAGAAGGAGGCCACGGGTGCACATTCATTAGTTGGGATGATGGACTTCGGCGAGGGAGGTCCAATGAGCTTGGGCGTCCCATTCGGCCAGGCACCCTTCGGACAATCACCCTTTGGACAACCACCTTTCGGAGGCATGAATGGAGCAGAGGGCGATGATAGTACTACTGATGCGTTTACCGGAGGGCAATTTGGTGAAGAGATGGGATTCAATGCTAGTACTGAACCCGACTCCGCAATGGGCATTAACCTCCATCCTTCAGTGCAGGATTCTGAAGCCAACGAGGAGGAGCAAACGTTTGGTATGGGAATGGATGATATGAATGCCGGTGTTATGCCCGCCTTCGGACAACCCGGCGCGGACTTCGAAGGTGACGACGCGCTAGACTCGGGCGAAGGAGCCGACTTTGGTCAAGGGGAAGAAGAAGAGCGTAGCGAGAAAAAGAAGAAGGTGCCTGTCATTCCGGTCTCGCCCGCGTCTGTATGCCAGCTTTGGGAATCGGTTCCACTTCCTACTCGTACAACATCCCTGGAAGAAGCTAACGAGATGTTGGAGGCGGTATCTGCAGCGTTGGACACTCTGTCATCCTCACAGGAAGAAAAACATGAGTGCAAGTTTGGTTACGATCCCTCTGTGCTATCTCAGATCCGTGATCGTAAATACGCAGTTAGACTCGGTAGTGGAGCTTCGATGCGGTTCAATCTTCCAAAGCTGGGTCGCGGCACAAGACGCGCATTTGTGCAGTACACTGTCACCCTCGCAGTTTATTTCCCAGAACTTCCAGAAAACGGCTATCGTGCCATTTTCCACACGAATCTGCAGAACTGCGTCTCTCCACTTGTCTACGTCACACAACAAGGTAATTTAGTGGCTCATGAGCGATATGGTAATTCGCAGGCTGGTGTTAATAAGAACCAACACACTTACGGCTATAACCAACCTGGTATCGAGCTCCCTGTTCCTGCCGTAGCAGCAGGAGTATGGACGCCCGTCTCAATCCATGTTGACTTGGTCCGTAAACGACTGGTTCTGTTCTCTGGAGCCGACCCCGCTATTGCTTACTGGCAGTCACATGATCTCACTCCGGATTCTGTCGCAGCCTTGTCACGTAGCTTCATGATTGGTGGCTCACGCTTCGCTGACGAAATGGAGACTCCGTTCTACATTCGTAATGTTTCGGTCCAACTTACTGGTGAAGTGACCGTTGAGCAGATCCAGTCACTGCACGCTCGACTTGTACCAAGTGCCGACACCTGGACATGCGGCAGCTGCTCGAGTAGCAACACAGGTGGCCGCTCATGCAAAGGTTGCGGTAGCAATCGTGTACGCCTTCAATTCAAGCCATTCGCTTGCCGATCGTGCAGCGCGGATTGCTCTGATCCTATCTGCAACCGAAATGGTTTCTGCTCATTCTGTGGATCTTTGTCACTTAAATGGTGCAATAGCTGCGGCTCCCAGAATCTGCCTTACATCACCAACTGTACGCGTTGTACCGAGCCCCTAGGCAATTACTAGCAAATTAGCTCCGGTTTCGCTCAGAAGTGCTTGAGTCCTACAAACTCGATATTAAATATATAAAGTCACTTAGTCACTTAGAATTGTTCACAACCGCTTGATATCAAAGACAAAATACAATGAAAATGTTCTTCAGTTTACTGCTATTCTTGTGATTGATTAAGCTTTGGACCTTAATCACTTGTACGGGGGAGCCAAGTTCGAAGGATTGGGTTGAGGCTTGATACCCACTTTCCCAGTTGGGATCAGGGGTTTTGTAAGAGAGGAAGCAATTGGCAATCGACTTGCCACAGGCTCACTTGCGGTACTCATCCCGGCTGTAGACATGTCGATTGATGGAATTTGTTCCAAGACAGGCAATTCCGAGGCAGCATCCGCCTTCTCTGTTTCATTATGTTGAGCCGAAGTGTGAAGTGTCCCCCCCGAAGCAGCCAATCTCGTGCCGCCTCCCAGCATTCCATTTGCTTTCGGGTTTATACGAGCGCGCAAGTGTTGAGCAACGCTGATAACAGGACCTACTGGGGTTTTGAAGTTGTTTGAGCCGGAAGTCGGGGCAATGGTCGTTGCAGTGGTATGTGGCTTGAGCTGCGCTGTAGAGTCGGCGCCCGTCGGATCAGCTGATCTAGGGCGGGAGGCTTCGATGTGATCCGGAGCGAATATATGTGAAGGCTGGTTACTATCAGGGTTGAGCTGGGGACCAAGTGCACGTTCTCCATTCATTGACTTGATAGGGGGCGCTCCCCTTGTGTCAGGCCTCTGCCGCTTGTCTTCATCGTCTTCAAGTGCTTTCCTGTGAACAAAATTCGCTCCGAGGCTTTGTCGTCTGTCAGGGAGTTCTGGGACAGCCTCACTCAATGAGGCAGATTGGGGAGGTGGGGTAGGATTTTCCCCACCCTGCGACGTACTGCTTCGAATGTTTCCTGAAGCTTGAGGCTGCAAGAAGAGAGGTGAAATGTAAGGCTGCTGCGACCCTTGTTTGACATGGGTTCCTTGGGTTGGCAAGGCCAGTAAGTCAGCCGAAAGTGTCGCTTTAAAGTCTACATTCGGGAGTGGATAATTCTCTTCATCAGCTGCGTCCTTGTTGCCACTAACCCTGTTGCTGCCAGTGTGTTCTCTATGCGGGCTGCTGCTTCCATCATGCGTTGGCTTCGCCTGATTCTGAGTATTACCTCTGCCGAGCATCTCCTCATGATTTGAGCTCGATTCATGGGCGTCTCCCTCAGGTTCTTGATCACGAGCTCGATCACGGCCTTTCGGGCGGTCTCGTTCTTTTCCGCGGTCACGAGCCTTGTCCTTTGCCTTAGACCGTGTCCCTTTTGAGGATGGCTGCTGACCCGCCGCAGGTTTGAGTTTAGATTGACGTCCGTCCAGGTCTAGGCGCTGAGATTTTCCATTCATACTTGCGGTATCAAATTCACCCGTTTGACCTCCAGGATTTTGCTTCCTATTAAGCTGCTTTGCGACTTGAGAGCCCAGAGGACCATGCTGTTCCTGCTGTTGACGTATGCTTAACAACTTACGCACTAGCACTTCATGTGTACTTGCACCTGGTGGGGGTGGGGGGAGGGTTGCGGTTCGGTTGAGCAACCAATCTTGCTTCGCGGCCTCTAGCTGCGCCTGCGCAGCGGCCGAGATAGCCGCCGCTTCTTCTGGCGACAATGGAGCCTCTTCATTTGGATCAGGTTCGGGCTGAGGACCACTTTCCGAGCCACGTTGAGTGGTGGGATTAAGCTTCAGACCAAGCAAACTGGCCAATTCTGCTGGTGTCATTGGCTTTCGACGCTTCATTAAGCCACGAGACTCTCCAAGCCAACCAGGGTTCGGCGATATCCAGTCCTTAAAGAGGAGTGACTCAACGGCCTCTTCGCCATCCTCGTCCAACAAAGTAGCCTCGTCACCACTAACAGCAAACGCCTTACCACCTCGAGCCAAGATTGCTCGAGCCAGCGGCGCTTGATTTGCCTCAACAGCGACGGCATCAGGTGGCAAGTGTGTGTGCTGAGTTGGGGAAGCATCCCTTCTGGCAAGTCGGAACGAGGGACTGCTGGAGTAGTAGCCTTGGTCGAGGGCCTTTAGAACCGCTGCTGTCAGTACCGCAGGTGCTGCGTCTCTTTGTGGCGCACTTGCTTGCACAGACGTTGGAGAATCCCGAGCTGTGGGCGGTAACGGAACATCCGGTGACACTGGTCGCAAGTTAGGATGCTCAGCCTCTGGACTAATGTCACGCTCGTGGTTCCTTGTTGACAGCCGGCGGGGCCTCGCGGTGTCAGTCACAACCTCGGCGGATATCACCTCGTTCTGCGCATCTTGGTCATCCGTCTGTGGGCTAAGGAGCTCTAGGTTGATTCGCAGCTCGGTATGTCCACCAGACGACTGAGCTTGGGCGGCCTCGGCACGATTTGCCACTGTCTTGCGCTGCTGCTGTTGTTGTTGCATCTGCTCTTGCTGAGCGTGCTGCTGATCTAGCTGCTGAAGCTGGTGTAACTGCTTCTGCATTTGCTGCAATTGAGGATCAGCCGAAGCCTGGTGTCGGCGAGCTGCGGGGTTTGCTTCGTCAATCGTTGATACAATCCCTGAAACTCCCGTTTGGTCATCCATCTCGGAGGTGTTTTGTGTCATGCTGAGACCTTTAGATGTCTGGTGTGCGAGTTCAGGGCCCTCAGCATCAACGGCACCGCTCTCAGGCTCCGAATGCTCTTGAGATGCCTGCTTCCCAACCGGTCTTCTCGGTGACAGCTTTGGGGGAGTGCCTACCATTAGCCCAAATGCCCCTCCTTGAGAAAGACTCGTTTGCGCGGATGAGGACGAGGCTACTGATAATCGAGGCAATGACAGGCGTGGAAGTTCGGATGAGGATGCGATTGGCTTACCCTTCTTGATTGACACAGTCGACTCGGTTGTGGTTGTCGCGTAATTGGCCGAGTCTGGGCTTTGCTCATACTGACCCCCCGACTTGTCGACTGGAGCCGTCGTTGCGGTTGTAGGTCGCTGCTCCTCGGTTGTGAACCATTTTCTTTGGGCGAGCTCCCCTGTATACCCAGCTTGAGTCATCGTCACGAGGCGTTTTTCCGAGCTTGCAGTGTGAGAAGCGCGGATGGCTTTGGCAGCAGCTGCTTGGCTCTTAGATACATGAGATGGGTCTGGACCGGAGCCACCATCCACCATGCTCGAGAGGAGTGCCGATCCAGGACGACCCAAACGACCAGGGGGTTTCAGCACGCCAGTCCGTGTCTGATCAAGATGACGTAGACGGGAAAGGGATGCTACGAGCTGCGATTGAAGTTGCTCCGCCAATTGATCTAGTCTACGATTCTGGTCCGAATGAGTCTCTCGGACAAAGGCAACGAGGTCTCGGAAATCCCTTGATAACCGTGTAAGCTCCTTCTGCACCTCCACTGAAATTCCTCGAGTCTCCTGGCTTTGTCGTCTCGGAGATTCCCAAGTAGCACTCGAAGTTTTCCCAGTTACTTCACCAAGTGTGGTTTGTGCTTGTAGCGCAGCAAGCTTTGCTCTTATCTCAGCATATTGTTCCAAGAAATTCTTCCCCAAGTTCGAAATATCCCGCTTAACGGTGCTCAACTCAAGGTCGTACCGATTTGAAAGTGTTGCTACAGCTTCCTCACTTCGATGGATGCGATCTGAAACATTGCGATCTAGGGTCTCAGCAGATTTCGACAGGTTCATGAACTCGTTCTTTAACGAATCTAATTCACTTCGCATCCCTTGCAGCGCTGTGCGCAGCTGACGAGATTGATCAGCAAATCGCTCCTCTAGGCTTAGTTTTGCTGCCGAAAGTTGCGTCCGCATGGATGCGAGCTCACCCTTCACGGTATCTTGGTAAGCTTCAGTTACATTTCTAACACTCTGGTGGAAGATACGCTGTTGATCAGTCGCATGGCTGCTGAGTTGTTGCTGGCTTGGCGCGCGGGGAGACAGTATGGTTTGAGCTCCGGTGCGACTAAGGCTACTAGGGGGAGCTGAGTGATTCAGAACCGCTAGCGAGTTGGAGCTTGCTGCATTAGACGGGAGGTTTGGAGAAGGCGATCCATCGCGAAGCGTCCGATTCAGATCAGCGCTAGGCTGGGCATTCTCTGACACAAATCCAATGATGGCATGAAGCTGGCCTTGGAGCTGGTTCATCGCCTGAGCATTCGCCTGCGCATTCTGGAGGGTAATCTCACGAATGGTGGCTTTGAACGTGTTCTCCAACTCGTCTGACCTTACGCGCTGATCATTCAACTCAGTCAGGAGCCTTTCTGATAGCTTCGCCGTCGCAATGCCACGCTCCATACTGTCTTGCTTTGCATATTCCAGAGCCTTTGTAATGTGTTCGTTCCATGCCTTGCTATTTTGGTCGATGGCTGCAACCTGAGCCGCCACAAGCAGCATCTCTTCCTTGGTCTTCGCTAGATGGTCATCCAGGTACTTTAAATGTGATTGCAATTCACTCCGATGCGACATATGCTGCTGCTTTAGGAAAGTAATTTCCTGGTTAGACATCTCTGTCGTAGCACTGATTTTCGAGAGATCACTCATTAGAGTCGACGCAATCAATGATTGGTTGGACGCCAACTCTTTCTGGCGCTCTTTCATCTCGGTCAACGCGTTGTGCAAGAGTTTGTTTTGGATTGCGAGTTGTCGAACTAGTTTCGTTAGCGCTACATTGCTCAGCGCATCATGTCCTTGTCCGGATGATAGAAGCTGAGCGACATCACCACTCACTTCCATGTTTCCCAAGTTGATTAGAGTTCCGTTCGCGGGACTTTCCGAAACCCTTTCACGAGCTACGAGCTTCTCAGTCAGTTGCTGTGGTCTTGCAGCTGTAACGGCACTCGCCTTTGCGGTCAGGCTGGTCGATGCGAGAGTATCTGAAGAAGCGCTCGTGCCAGCAGGCGCGAGGGCCCTCGTAGGGCCTATTCGGTGCGTGGAGGAACCAGGGAGCAAGGGACTTCCAGTTGCGGTGCTGTTTCCACCACTCCCACTGAGACTACTGCTACTACTGCTGCTGGTGATGTGGATGCTTCCGCTGCTACTACTGTTACTGCCGCTGCCGTGCAGCCCGTCCACAGGGAGGCTGCTCTGCGTTGTGAGATTCATCTGCAGAAGTGTAGCCCTCGAGTCCTCCCCTTGGGTGTCTTCGCTTCAGGGGCGATTCGCCCGGCGCACCCTATACTGCAATCCCTCCCTCGCGGCAGGTCACGTCGTCACGGTGTATATACAAATGCTGAAACGGCTAGTGTGTCGTATCGTGCTTGGCGCCGCAGTTTGATACTTGTGTGTGTGTTCTTCGACTTAGAGCCGTATCAGTCGGTACTAGGGCTACGCAGCTAAGTATCCACGCTGGTCCAACTGCCGGGCAGTCCCTACTTCGCGCGTAATTCGTCGCAGAAAACCTGTTGTTTTCGTCCAGAATCGTCGGTCAGTAACTGCAGTTACTGTGGTGAGCAGGGGGTGCCGAATACTTTGGTGCCCGAGTTCTCTCTCGGGTATTCAAATGGCCGGGACAGGGGACAGGGGGCTGTATGAGGAACTCAAGTTCTCCGTCACCCCCTGTCCCGACTCCAGACCAGACTGGGTCGACACTAAAAAACGGCGCTGAGTTGAACGAAAGTGAGAAGGATAAAAGGACATTTTTACCGTGGTTAGGGAGGTCCGATCCATCACAAAACAAGTTTGAACATGAGTTCCCCTCCTTACTGGATCATTGGTACGTATTTTAATCTATCGACTTGCGGTATTATTCACTTAAAGCCTGTTTTCCAACTACTCTGGGATT
>Ga0182741_1005997_pt1 | contig 10899 bp, 10 predicted proteins | sample eDN5th37CBELigOP_FD_128874 | JGI IMG/M metagenome (GOLD analysis project Ga0182741, IMG submission 128874) | Enriched Organic Plus compost microbial communities from Emeryville, California, USA - eDNA 5th pass 37_C BE-Lig OP (version 2) (version 2) ...
GCCAGGCACCACATCGCGCTACGACCCGGTCAGCTATACGGATTACATGACCTGGTATCTGAGCCCGAAGCCTGAGCAGGCCAGCGATGGCGCCACGGCTCTCGATGGCTGACGGCCGCGAGTCTGGCATGCCGTGAGTGCGGAATCCGACGCTCGACCGGGCTCCTGTGCCGGAACTCGCACCAGGCTCGATGGCACGAGTAGGTGGCGGGTTCCGGCGACGCGGCCTCCGGAACTGCGGGCGCCGCTGCCGCAGGAGGGATATGGAACTGGCAGTGACGACTGGCAGGAACATGCCATCGGCGCTGAGTGCGGGGCAGGGGTGAAGAGCCCGGGCAAGGGATCGGGCCTTCGGGCACTGGCTTTAGCTCCGCTGCGTTGCCGATGCGCCATGCAGCTGGAGGGGCGTCGGCTCCCACCGCATGCGTTGAAGATCGAGCCCGCAGAGCCCGCCCGTCAGGCCATAGGCTGCAGCATAGCGTCGAATCGCGTCGAAGTACTCGGGTCGTGGCGGGAAGCTGCCCGCCCAGTGCGGTGGGTTGAAGGTGGAGATGCCGTTGATCGTGGGGATGCCCAGCACCTCGGCGATGAGCATCGCTTCCGTATTGTGGTTGTACACATTCGCCACCTCCTCGCCGAAGCGGCTTTCCGTGCGCGCTGCCGTCACGAAGAAGGCGTGGCATTCGGAGGGTGGAGGCGGCACCGCCTCGAGCCGCGCGCGCTCCAGCGGCCGGTCCAGGAACCGCGGGGAGTAGCTGTTCAGCTCCTCCGCCACGAGCAGTGCGGCGAGCAGCCCCAGGACCGGCACGGCCAGGTGGGCCGTCCTGGCAGCCAGCCAGGCGAGGGCGAGGCCGATCACAGGCACCACGATGAAGACCTGATAGCGCGCCACCACGCGCGCCGCCTTCGCACCGGGCACGAACTCGTACACCAGCCACCAGGGCGAGACATTGCCGATGCGCAGGGTGAGGGCCCAGGTGAGAACGGTCGCAATGGCCAGCGCCCGCAGGAAGGCCAGGCGATCGCTTCCCGTCGGCCCGCCGCGCCAGAGCCAGCCCAGCGCCGCCGCGAAGGCGAGCAGCAGCAGCGGCGGCAGCCCGGTCATCTGCTCGGTCCAGAAGGGCAGGCCAGGGCGGAAGGTGTCGTTCAACGCGGCTACCAGCCAACCCCAGACCAGGTTCCGCTCGCCCACATGGATCAGGTCGAGGGGGGAGAGCGTGTACTGCGCCACCATCCCCGCATAGTCGTGCATGCCGGTCTCGCGGGCCTTGGGCAGGTAGAGCGCAAGGAAAGGCAGGTTCAGCACTACCGCCAGCACGGCCAGCGCCAGCAGTGGCATCCAGGTGACGCGCAGCGCGCTCCATAGCCGCTGTCGCCGCGCCGATCCCGCCACCACAAGCCAGGCGGGCAGCAGCGCAGCACCAAGGAAGGCCGAGTACCAGGCCATGTAGTAGCCGGTCATCAGCATCAACGCATACCAGGCGAGAAACCCTCCACCCCAGGCGAGCAGCGCGCCCCGCCGTCCCGCCATCAGCGCGGACAGGGCGCCATGCGCGAGCACTGCCAGCACGGGCACCAGCGAGACGCTGAACAGCTGCGCGTGACTGCCACGGATTGCCAGGTTGTTGCTCAGCGTGAACAGCGCCGCTCCCAGCAGGGCCCAGCCGAAGGAGAGGCCGAGCAGCCGGCGTCCCAGCGCGAAGAAGCCGAAGAAGCCGATGGCGCGCAGCGCCATGTTCACCAGCTCACCCGCAAGGAAGGGATCGGCACCGAGTGCCCGGAAGCCGGCCATCAGCAGCCCGAAGGCGAGATAGCCGTCGTTGTAGCCGAGGGTGCCCGGCACCGGATGAAAGTAGTTGGTCAGGTTCCAGGCGGCGCGCCCGTGCAGCACGTTCACCCAGTGCTCCATGACGGCAAGAGCAATGACACCGTCATGGCGGTCGCCGAGCAGCAGGGTGAAGCCGTCGGCGATCTGGCCGCGGAAGAACAGCGCGAGGCAGGCGGCACAAACGGCGAGCAGCACCAGGAATCGCAGCGGTTGCGTCGCGGCGCGGGGAAGGGGGGAGGCTCCCGCTCCTGCCGCGCCCCGGCCGCCGCGCGCAGGCGGGGTGGGCGATGTGGATGCGTCTGCACTGGTCATGGAAAGCGGCGCGTATCCCTGCGAAGTGCCGGCCTGCCCATGCCCGGCGAGCGCCGGAGCCTCGGGCTGCCCGCGGCATCGCTGCGCTGCATGCCAGAGGAATGTGTCGGGAAGCGGGTGGAGGCGATCGCGAGCCCTCAGCCTCCCCGTGCCCAGGCAATTGCCGCTCTGGCCAGGGCATCGATCGTGTCCACCACCGGGAAGGGCAGGGCCGGACCGGCCGCGATGCCGAGCGGGATCTCGGTGCATCCCAGCACGACCGCAGCCGCGCCGCGTGCCACGAGGGCCCGGGCGGCCTCGGCCAAGGGGGCATGGGCTTCGGCGACCCGGTTCGCCTTGACCAGCGCGATTGCCGGGGTCACCCGGTGCTCCATATCGGCCGGCTCGGGCACGAGGCAGGTATAGCCGCGCGCCTCCAGCCGGTCCTGGTAGAGCCGCATCGCCAGCGTTCCGGCCGTGCCCAGCACTCCCACCGGTCCGTCCTGGATGCCAAGCCGGCGGAGTTCCGCCGCCGCGGCATCCACGATGTGCAGAATGGGCAGCGGTGTGGCCGCCTGCATGGCCGCGTGCCAGCCATGGGCGGTGTTGCAGGGGATGGCGATGGCGCCGCAGCCTGCCGCCTCCAGGCCCCGGATTCCGCGCAGAAGTGCGGGAAGCGGATCCTCGCCGCCGGCAAGCCGCGCGGCGGTGCGGTCCGGTACGCGGGGGTCGGACCAGAGGATGGCGGGGATGTGGTCCTGGTCCCGCTCCGCCGGGGTCAGCAGGGTCAGCCGCACCATGAACTGCGCACTTGCCAGGGGGCCCATCCCGCCGAGCACCCCCAGAACCCGCTCCATCACCGATGTTCACTCCCCTTCCGGAGGCTGCCAGTCTGCCCGATCAGGTCAGCGCCATGAAGTTGGCCATGGCGCTGGCGCGGAAGATCAGGTCGCGCATCGCCGGCCGTTCATGCCCGCCTTCCTCCACCAACGCGTCCATCGGACAGAAGAACTCGTGCGGCTGGGCTACCTGGGTGGCGCGGAAGCTGTCGTAATGCTGACGCTGCAGGCCGAACACCACGCGCACATCGCGCACCGGCAGGATCAGCGGCCCGGTGGGCTCGCTGTTCATCAGACGGATCAGCCGCCAGCGCGGTGTCGGGTCGTTCTCCTGCGCCGGGGCCAGCAGCCAGGGCAGGGGGCAATAGGCCAGCAGCGAGGAGACCGAGGGGGCGAAGCGCGAACGCTTGTCGAGCAGGTTCTGGAAGCTTGAGCAGGCCTCGATGCAGAGGATGTCCACATAGGGATCCTCCGCGGAGGGGCTGAAGTGCAGCCACAGCCCGTCCGGCAGGGTGCGCAGACGGTTCGATCCCGGCAGCTTCAGGAAGGGATGGCGCATGGCCGCAGGATCGCCCGGTCGTCCCCGGAGCCAGGTGCCGGGCTGGTGTGGGCTCGCCACGACGCCGGGCGGCCGCTGGGGCCATTTCTTCAACTGGGTCCGGACGAGCCGGTCCATCGCATGACCCTGGCCGGTTCGAAGAGCCACGCTCATACCGCGAATTCCACCGATAGATTTCAACCTATGGTTATATTTTCGCGCTATGATTCGATTGCGCAAGAGACGAACACGGGCCAGAGAAAGAATTCTGGACCCGACGCGGAAGCCTGCACTTCCGCACTTCGGCTGATGAGGGCGGGCCCTGAAATGCAAGCGCCCGCCGGAATGACCGGCGGACGCCATGCAGCCCGTGCGTATGTAAGGACGGATCAGCGCCGGTTGGAAAGCGGCACGTAATCCCGCTCCGTCGCGCCGCTGTAGATCTGCCGCGGCCGGCCGATGCGCTGCGACGGATCCTCGATCATCTCCTTCCACTGGCTGATCCAGCCCACCGTCCGCGCCACCGCGAACAGCACGGTGAACATCTGCGTCGGAATGCCCATCGCCTTGAGGATGATGCCGGAATAGAAATCGACGTTGGGGTACAGCTTGCGAGAGACGAAGTAGTCGTCCGACAGGGCGATCCGCTCCATCTCCATGGCGATTTCCAGCAGGGGCTCGTTCCTGATGCCGAGCTCCGCCAGGACCTCGTGGCAGGTCTCCTTCATGATCTTCGCGCGCGGATCGAAGTTCTTGTAGACCCGATGGCCGAAGCCCATGAGCCTGGTATGGCTGTTCTTGTCCTTCACCTCCCCGATGAAGGCCGGAATGTTCTTCGGGTCGCCGATCTCGGCCAGCATCTTCAGCACGGCCTCGTTGGCACCGCCATGTGCCGGGCCCCATAGCGCCGCAATGCCGGCGGCGACGCAGGCGAAGGGGTTGGCCCCGGTCGACCCTGCCAGGCGCACCGTGCTCGTGCTGGCATTCTGCTCGTGATCCGCGTGCAGAACCAGGATACGGTCCATGGCGCGCGACAGAATGGGGTTGTTGACCCAGGGCTCGGCCGGCACGGCGTTCAGCATGTACAGGAAGTTCTCCGCGTAACCCAGATCGTTGCGCGGATACATGAAGGGCTGGCCGATGGAGTACTTGTAGGCCCAGGCCGCGATGGTCGGCACCTTGGCGATCAGGCGGAAGGCCGCGATCTCACGCTGGTGCGGATCATTGATGTCGAGGTTGTCGTGGTAGAAGGCGGCCAGCGCGCCCACAACGCCGCACAGCACCGCCATGGGGTGCGCATCGCGGCGGAAGCCATCGAAGAACCGGCGCAGCTGCTCGTGCACCATGGTGTGGTAGGTGACACCCTTGCGGAATTCCTCGAGCTGCGCCGCCGTTGGCAGATCGCCATACATCAACAGATAGGCGACCTCGACGAAGTCGGACTTCTCGGCGAGCTGCTCGATCGGGTAGCCGCGGTACAGCAGCACGCCGGCATCGCCGTCGATATAGGTGATCCTGCTCTCGCAGGATGCCGTGGCGCCATAGCCCGGGTCATAGGTGAAGATGCCGAGATCGCCGTAGAGCTTGCGGATATCGACCACATGCGGGCCGAGCGAGCCCGATAGCAGCGGCAGGGAAGTGCTGCGGTTGGTCCCGTCCAGGGTGATGGTGACGGTGGCCTGGCCCGCCGCTTTTGCCGTACTGCTCATGGCGTTATTTCCTCAGGATGTCACGGCGCCGCTCCTCGCGGCGTCGTCATGATGCGGTGCAAGATATCGGCGGCGCGCAGCGATTGGCAACGAGGCCGAGGCCAAAGCGCGAACATGGAACGTGCTGGCCCGCCCGGGCGACACGGTCAAAATCCGCGGCGCAGTTCCTCGGCATCCTGGGCGGATGCCCAAAGGCCCCGCGCGGCCCGCCGCGCCGCGGCTTCGAGCGGCCCGAGCGCGGGCGGCGCGCCGGCATCCACCACCGCCCAGCCTCCGGCGACCAGGGAGGCGTTCAACTCCACCCCGCCCGCGTGGCAGAGACCGAGACCGCGGCCCTGCCGATCCCGGCCCTGAACGCGGCATTTCACCGCTCGGTCCGCCACCAGCCGCGCAAGCGCCTCGGCCGCAGCCGCGCCGCAGTCATAGGCCTGGCCTGCGGCGTTGCGGCAGCTCTGCCCGCGCTCCGGCACCGCCACGCCGGCGAGGCGCAGCAGATGCTCACCGAGGCGCAGGGTCTCGCCATCCACCACGCGCACCGCGGATGCCGCGGCATGAACGGAATGCTCGCGCGGTGCCGAGCCGAAAAGGTCCGTCGGCAGCGCCGTGGCCAGACCCAGGACGGTAGCCGCCGCGGCGACGCCTACGGCCAGAGTGCCCCAACGGCGGGGATGGTAGGCGGGGGTGAAGATGCGTCGGGTCCGCATGGGGGACACGCCTAACCCAAGCCGCTGCGCCGCCGCAACCGAATGATCACGCAAATGCGAGGCTGCAGAAGCAGCAGTTTAGACGTCGCTCCAGAAAGGCTCGACAACCATCAGATCTTTCCAGGCAGAGAGTGCCCGCTTCCGTGCACCACTTGCCTCAGCGACGGCGAAGCCCTCCACCGCGCCGATGGCCCAGGGCGGCACGGGCGGTCCGAGTCGAGCCACCAACCCGCGCGCCACGGCCGTGTCGTTGGCGATGCCGAGCGCATCCTGCAGGGCAGAGAGCCGCTTCAGGAAGCGCCGTGCCGCCTTGCCGGGCCAGAGTGGCGCGAACAGCTCCGCCGCGTAGCGCAGGCGCTTGGCGCTGAGGCGCAGTTCGTGTAACGCCTCGGCCGAGAGCGCCTCGATCTCCTCCCCTTCGGAGCAGAGGCGATGCCAGCGCTTGTCGAGCAGCCGGAAGGCGAAGGCATCGAGCCGCTCTGCCAGCACCGTCGCCTGCTCCGGCGCTTCCGACGCGGCCTCCTGCCAGGGCCGCCGCAGCGCCAGCTCCATTCCATCGAGGATCAGCAGACGGAAGCCCGGACCCTCCAGCGCCTCGCGCAGGGCGCGATAGGCCGAGAGCCGGCGTGCCTCCATCGCCTTGCACAGGCTCGCGATGCGGCGGTCGCCGGGCATCGCCGTAGCGACGCGGGCGCCGATGCCATCCTGGAACACGTCGAGATCGCGGGCCTCGCCGAGCCGCTTCGCCAGGATCTGCAGGCCGCGGTCGAAAGCATCCACGGCGGCGCAGCGCGCGGCGGGGCGGAACGCCTTCAGCACCGAGCGCAGGCGGCGCAGCGCCACGCGCATCTGGTGCACACCTTCCGGCCCGGCCTCTGGACGGCACAGCGGCGCGTAGTGCAGCATCACCTCGAGCAGATGGCCGATGGCCGCGACCAGGGCCGCTTCCACCGTCCCTGCGTCGCCGAGGTCAGGTGGGCCACGGCGCCGCGGTCGCGGGATCTCGCCCCGGGCCAGCGCCCGGCCCTCCTCGGCCAGGGCGGCGGCAGGCGGCAGCAGCGGCAGGTCGGAGGCGAGGCGGCGTGCCAGCGAGAGCACCGGCCCGGCCGCCCCGCCGATGCGCAGCCGTGCCGCCGGGCGCTCATCCGCCACCGCCCGCAGCTTGCCCGTGCACAACTCCAGTCTCAACGGCCCCGGCTCGGAGGAGAGCGGGATGACGCTGTGCCGCCCGCTGAAGGCGGCAAGCGGCACCAGCGGGGCATCGCTGCCGGTATCCTCCACGCCTGGCGTGGTTTCGGGCGGAGTGCCGGGCAGCCAGGCCGCGCCTTTCGGCGGCAGCACGCGCAGCCGCCGCCGCTCGCCGCGCCGCGGTGCCTCCAGCGCCAGCCCCTCCGCAGCCAGCGCCCCCTCGAGCGTATCGAGCCAGATCAGTTCCTCGGCTGCGCTGCGGCCCCGCCCGGCGCGCATGGCGACGATGGCGGGATGGCGGGTGAGTCGCGCCGCGACCGCGGGATCGAGGGCGAATTCCAGGACGAGGTCCGGTGCCTCCTGCGCCGCCTCGGCCGCCGCGACGGCGGCCGGCATGGGGTCGGGGAGCGTGATCTCCGCGCGGTTCAGGCTGGTATCTCCGGAAACTCCCCCCTGGGCAGATCGCGCGGCGCCAGGAAGCGGACCAGTCGGCCGCTGCCCGATTCCAGGAGTCGCCATGGGGAGGCGATGGTGAATTCGGCGAGGGCCCCGGTCGGGTAGCCCTCTGCCAGGCGCTGCGCGTCCGGTCCGGCCCCTGGCAGCCCCGCTGCGCCGAGCAGCGCCAGCGCCAGTTCGTGCAGCCCGGGATTGTGGCCGATCAGCATCAGGCTGCGCGCCGTGTCCGGCACGCCCTGCACCACCGAGAGCAGGGTCGGCCAGGAGGCAAGGTAGAGCTGGTCCATCGGCTCCACCAGCGTCCCGGCCTCGAGCGGCCGCAGCGCATCGAGCGTCTGCAGGGCGCGGCGGGCCGAGGAGACCAGCACGATGTCCGGGGAGAGCCCGAGCTCCCGCATCGCCTGCGCCATCGCCTGCGCCGCGCGGCGCCCACGGGCGTTGAGCGGACGGGCATGGTCGGGAAGGCCCGGGTCGTCCCAGGAGGACTTCGCGTGCCGCAGCAGCAGAAGCTGTCGCATGATGGGGGGAGATTGCCACGGCCCGGCTTCGATGTCCCGCCCCCTCGCCGGTTTTCGCCGCATGCGCCCCGGCCATGCGGGCGGCCACACCATGTCCCGGCCGGGCCGAAGGCGGGTGCCGGGCCCTTCCGGCAAGCCCTGATGCCGGAGAGAGCGGCGGAGCCATGCTCAGCTCCCGATCCGACCAGAGGGGATATGGCAGCCTGTGCCGGTTTCCTGCTATCCGATGCGACAGCATGACTCGGTGGCCGATCATCGGCGTAGAAGGCGGTCGGGCGACGCCGCGGGGCGAGGAATGATGGTGCTGTCTCGCCGGGGTCTGGCGGCGCTGACCGCCGGACTGGCACTGCCGGTGGCGGTGCACGCCGCGGCGGCGCCCATCCGCTTCCGCATCCTGCGCGAGGGCAGCCCCATCGGGAGCCATCGCGTGACCTTCACCACGGGAGCGCAAGGCAGGCTGACGGCGCTGACCGAGGTGGACATCGCCGTCCGCTTCGCGGGCTTCACTGTCTTCCGTTACATGCACCGCTTCCGTGAGGTCTGGGCGGGCGTGCGCCTGATCGAGGCCGCCTCCCACCTGGATCGCAATGGCCGTGTGATGGAGATGGCGGCAAGGTCGGAAAGCAATGCCCTCGTCGTGCATGGGCCTGAAGGCGCGCAGCGGCTTCCTGCCGAAGCTGCCCCGCTGACCTGGTGGAACCCGCAGCATTTCACCCGCCCCCTGTTCGACAATGCGACCGGCAAGCTGCTGCTGCTGCAATGGACGCGCACGGGGCTCGCCAATGGCGGGATGCTGTGGCGCTGCACCGGGGACGAAGAAGGCGAGGGCACCTACGCGCCCGACGGCACCTGGCTGAGCTGGGCCACGACGGGCGAGGACGGCAGCGCGGTCACCTACGAGCGCGTCTGATACCGGACAGCTCCGGGCGGCGAGCGCGTGCGGCACGTCGCTGCGCGCCGGCGGCTGCGGAGACCTGCGCCGACCAGGTACCGGACGGTTGTCGCTCCTGCGCCTTCCACGGAGGTCATGCCGGCTTGACCTACCCCCTGGCAGCGCCAGGATCGCCAGGCAGCGGAGGAGAGACGCGATGACCGACGACATCGAGTGGATGCGCCTGACCGCGGAGGAGCTGCGCGCTCGTGCCGCGGCGGATGCGCTGGTCATCGTCCCTGTCGCCTCCATGGAGCAGCACGGGCCGCATCTGGCGACGGGCGTGGACATCGTCCTTGGCACCGGCGTCGCCCATGCGACCGCGCGGCGCATTGCCGAGGCCGGGCAGGCCGTTCTGGTCACGCCCTGCGTCTGGACCGGTCTCGCCGAGCACCACATGGCCTTCGGCGGCACGGTCACCCTCGACTACGAAGCCTTCGCCGGCGTCCTCCGCGGCATCGTCCGCAGCGCCGCCCGCTGCGGCTTCAGGCGGGTGATGCTGCTGAACGGCCATGGCGGCAATGCCGAGGCGATCGCCGTCGCCGCCACCGCCTTCTCCGTCGAGTTCGGCATCCGGGTCGCGGGCGGCACCTACTGGCATGTGGTGCCGGAGGTGATCGGTCCGCTGCTGGAGCGTCAGCCGGGCCTGATGCATGCCTGCGAGGCCGAGACCTCGATGATGATGCACCTGATGCCGGAGGCCATCCGCCACGACCGGCTGGCGGAAGCGCATGGCCCGTTCTCGACGCGCGTCGAGGGTCAGCCGCCCGGCCTCGCCATACGGCGCTCCTTCCGGGACATTTCGGAGACCGGCGTCATCGGCGATGCCCGCGCGGCGACGCCGGAGAAGGGCCAGAAGCTGCTCGCCGCGATCTCGGCCCGCATGGCGGAGATCCTGCTCAATCCGAAGCTCTGGGCCTAGAGCCTCTCCTGTTCGCTCGGACTCGCGGGAAGCGCGCCAGCTCGCTCCGCGCGAACCGGATCACGCCAGATCGCACCATACCGGTGCGTGGTCGCTCGGCTGCTCCTCGGCGCGCGCGGTCGTGTCCACGCCGCAGGCCACCAGCCGCTCGGCAAGCTCGGGGCTCAGCAGGATGTGGTCGATGCGCAGGCCGCGATTGCTCTCGAAGGCCGGGCCGTAGTCCCAGTAGGTGAAGGGCGCATCCGCCGGGTGCAGTGCGCGCAACGCGTCGGTCATGCCGAGATGCAGCAGCACCCGGAACCGCGCCCGGCTCTCCGGCCGGACCAGCGCATCGGTCGGCGGCAGCGCGCCGGGGGCCAGATCTTCTTCCGTCGGGCAGATGTTGTAGTCGCCGAGCACAGCGAAGGGCTCGAAGGCGTCCAGCGCCTCGCGCAGGCGCGCCGTCAGGCGATCCAGCCAACGGAGCTTGTAGGCGAATCCGTCATCGCCGCCGGAGTTGCCGTTCGGCGCGTAGATGCCTGCCGCGTGCAGCCCCTCCGCCTTCACCTCGATATAGCGCGCCTGCATGTCCTCGGGATCGCCCGGCAAGGCCTCGGCCGTAACCTCGAAGGGGATGCGGCCCAGCACCGCCACGCCGTTGCGCCCGCCCGGCTGGCCCAGCGCATGCACGCGATAGCCGAGATCCGTAAGGTCGAGGGCCGGGAACTCCTCCGTCCGGCACTTGGTCTCCTGCAGGAACAGGAGATCCGGCGCGTGCCGTTCGAGGAAGCGGCGCAAATGCGGCGCGCGCCGCCGGGCGGAGTTCACATTGAAGGTCGCAAGCCGCATGCCGGGCCGGTTCCTGGGTCGCTGTGCCCTTCGCTTGGCCCGTTCAGACCGGCGGCGTCAAGGATCCGCTGTCGTCGCTGCCGCTACGCCGCCTCCGCCGCTGCCAGGATGCGGTCCATCGCCTCCGTGCGTCCAAGCGCGAAGAGC
>Ga0182741_1005998_pt1 | contig 10897 bp, 5 predicted proteins | sample eDN5th37CBELigOP_FD_128874 | JGI IMG/M metagenome (GOLD analysis project Ga0182741, IMG submission 128874) | Enriched Organic Plus compost microbial communities from Emeryville, California, USA - eDNA 5th pass 37_C BE-Lig OP (version 2) (version 2) ...
AGCGGTGAATGCTCAGTACCGCGTGTGGGAGGCGAATTGGGGGTGCCGAGTCGCGTGACAGCGGCCCTCAGTACGTTGCTTGCCTTCTCGACATCGCCTTTCATCGCATATAACTTGACTTTGGTTTGAAGTGCGAGTGGACTGGAACTCAGCCTCGAGTTGGACTCAAGCATTGAAATCATCGCTTCAACTTGATCGAAAGCATTCATTGACAAAAGGGTGGCAATATACATTGCCCAGACGGTCTCAGGAACTTCGAACTCGACTTCAGAAGCGCCAAGCTGATACTCACTGTGTGTGTGCTCACTTGGGTCAGGATCTGTTTCAGGTCGCTGGTCCAACTCCTCTTTACCTCCAATATTCTCAAGGAATTGGTTCTTGGGCAGCAGAAACCCAGAGACGCTTGCAGTGATGTGACGGTCCTGGAGGCGGTATGACTTGCGCAGCTTCTCAACGTGAACCATTTCATCATCTTCTTGCTGCTGTGGCTCCGTGCTGACTTTAAAGCCCAAAGCCAACACCTCGTCTGCAAGCGATTTGTCCTCCGCCAGCGATGCTGGGCTATCTTTCATGGTCGTTCGATTAACCGCCACAAACTGGCCATTGATAGAGTCCGTAGTCTGGGTGCCAGCATCTCTGCCCTCAGAAGGGGCACTTTTTTCTTCGGTACTGGGCATGGGAGTTTGTTCTTCTCCTGATACTGAGGGAACTGAGACCTTGTCGCTGACTTCCTCTTCCCATGAATCATACTCCTCCGGAGAGTTTACACGCTCGAATTGTGTGGAATCGAACGCACTGCTATCACCATCAATTTTTTCAAGCATAGACTGCGCTGACAACATCGAGGTGTCATCGGCTACTGTAAGCGATGCCACGACAGCTCGGTCATCTTCATCAAGCTGGAATGCTGTTGTTGCCGCCATGGTCTTGCCTGACTTTGATCCCCGATCTCGAAGCATCGATCTATCGAGGCCTACAAACCCTCTAGCTTGACCTTCTGCCGCTCCAGAGGGGACGCCGATCGATGCTTCAGTGGGAGTCTGAGGCAGAGGAAGCGCCTTCGCAGCCTCACCAGCTAATTCCTCGATGAGCCTGTTCTCAGCCTCAGCCAGAGCAGTCTCTGCCCTTAACTGGGCCTGCTCCATTTCGAGTCTATACGCCAGCATACGTTGATGGTGGCAGCGAATATGAATGCTCCGTAGGCGAGTGAAGGTTTCAAGGATGGTCTCAGGAGTCATGTAAGCCGCCAAATCGAGGAAGAGGCGATAGATCGGTGTGTCCGGCATTATGTCCCCTCTGTCCATGAGGCTCAGTACATCCCCTAGCAATGCTTTGTTACGCATCAGTAGAATAAGATAGATGTGAGAAGGGCCAATCGGGAGAGTCTTGAACTTGGGCTGCACTGAATTTGGTAGCAGTGGCAGCGCTGCGGGTGCCCTAGGGTTGGAAATGCACGTTGATGATGACGAGCCAACTGTCACCTCGGACGCGTAATTGCAGGCGTGCGATGCAGTCATGCTTCGGAGTCGACTATCAGCTTGAGCGTCGCTAGGAGCTTGAATGGCAGCTGGTGATGCCAAGGCTGAGACAAAGCTACTGGGAATGATTCGATAAAATGTCTGAGATGACGCTGAATTTCCCCCAATGAGTATAGGAACTTGGCTTACTTCAGTTGAAACGGATCCGCTCCGATAATCGAACGAGGCGTGCACAGCGACATGCGCATCCTTTCCTGCTTGAATACGGCTTCCGAGCATTGGCATTGGCAGCTCCCTTGGGTTCACTACACTCTGCTCCGGTACGAGCTTGTCTAATTCTTCACGCAACTTTGGTAGAGAATCCAAGTCGGGTGGGCCAACAACATACATGCCGGATTCTGGATCCTTGTGAAGTACATCAATGGCTCGATGCATATGTTGCACAATCATGGTGGTTGCATCAGGGGGCAGCACTGCTTTCCCGTTGCGGCATGACTTCAACATTGCCCGAAAAACGCGCTGCGTTGGGATTAGTCCCAGTTCAGTGTAGAATGCGAATAGGCGGAAGGCAACTCCAACCACTCCAGCGTGGGCTGCAGACACAATAACCGAACAGAATAGCTCGTTGGGGAGAATGCATCCTCGTTGAGTAGCTTCAATGTACAGAATATCAGTTAAGCACTCGTACTCACGAAGTTTGATCATGCCAGAGAAGAAGTTTCTCAAAGCATTGTCTGGCAGCAGATAACCAACTTTTTCACGCGCGCCAATTACCGCTGTGGTTACGGCCATCTCGGTCGTATCATATCGTGCAAATTCTGCTGATGTTGTTTCCGGTGGGGTGTTTCTAAGCTCCCAATACAGCTCTACAGCCTCCTTGGCCTTTTCATCGCGGACAAGGCTGCGCAGCGCGATTAATCCTACTAGCCTCGGAGGATCAACTCCAAATGTCTTAATTTCCCTGAATAGTGTCAGCAAAGATGAACCCGATTTCTGCGCGGATCCAAGGCTCTGTGCGATGATGATGAAGATATCGGTTGGAATCTGCATGAATCGGTCTGTCGTACTTCGCAATATCCGTAGTGCGGACTCGAGATCGCCAGCAAGTGCGTAGGCAGAACAAATAGCGCGGATCACCCGAGCGTCAGGATGAGGTTGCAGCATCAACAGCCTTTCGTAAAGAGCGCTGGAGTGCTTCGCTACTCGACCCAAAGAGACAGAGTAAATGAGACGTGTAAGAAAATCCACGTCTACATTCACTAGCCCACCCTCCTGACATGCATCTAGAATACCTAGTAATTTGGTGTACGACGCTGATGCTCTGGCTTGAGCAGCCATAGAAAATAGCGAGACGAGCACATTTTCATCGACTCGGACATTTGCAGCAAAGAGCACAGAGAGGAAGTTATCGAACGTCGATTCTGAAACGCGCTGCTTTGCGCGGTACGCTACGACAGCTGTTACTTGATCGGCCTCAACCGGAACGCGGGAGCGAACAATAGATTCCCAAACATGACCGACTAATGTGCCCGACTCATCAAAGTACAATGCAAGGTTGAGCAAATCACGATAATCTTGGATAATGATGGTTTGGTCCGAATCGTCGATGGCCTTATCGTAATTCAGCCATTCCTCCGCGTCAAGTGGAGATTCCGTTGCATTCTGTCCATCCCAGTTCAAATTCGTCTCTGAAAATACACCTGAGGATGTAGGAGACTGTAGCAAAGCCTGTGACCTGCGCTCGAGTATCTCTAGCGTCCGTGGCAGGTCGATCTGTAGTTCGCCCGATCCATCATCCTTCGGCACGTATACGCAGTACGACGCGCGTCGAGGATCGATGGAGGGAGCCTTGGCTGTGGTGTCTGCAGAAGGATCCAGATGCACCGGTGCGGAAAAGCGAGATCCAAGACCAACTTCAATCGCAGGATTGCTGCTACTCCCTTCGCTAGTCGTGTACGCTCTTCGCGGGGAGCAAGCGTGACGCACTCGCTGAGTCACAAAACTCGTTGGTAAATTTGTCGATGAGCTGGAAACGATCGAGCGAGCGGTCGATTTCGGAATGGGCTTCACCAGCAAGGGAACAGCAGAAGTATCATACCCTAACGCAGAAAGCGAACCTAATGTACCGTGGTTTCTGACTGGTCCATGCGGAGAGGCGATCCGATGTGCATCCACTTTCTTTGCAGTGGCAGCGGTTGATGACACCTGTAAGCCCGTTGCCGAGGGAAACGAATGCGCAGAGCGTGCAGCCGCTGCGGCAGCGGCACGGATGCTGGCACGTGTGCTCCCAGGTTGCATGCCGGTGCTTGCTTCGTACCGGTCGTGGGTTGTCTAGGAGTTTGGTTTACTTTTTCTAGTGAGTCTGTGCTTAAGAGTATGGCAACGATGGAAGGTCGAGTGGTTAAGACTTGGTTAGTTGAAATATCGCAATGTATCCATACAGCAGACACACACCACAGAGCCTCGACTCAAGTCCGCAACAGGCAGTCCTCAGGTTAGGAACTTCGTTCGGTATTTTCAGGGGTTCCAGAAGGATAGGATGTCTCAGACGGCGCGAATAAGTCGTGTATACTCGAGTACATCTCGCAACAGTTTTGCTATGTCGCGAACCCCGTGGGCAGGCCCGAACTCGCCTACCCTCGGGGTTTCTGTCCCCTGTGCCCGGATCCCTGCGCATCCTAGTTCTCCCCCGGTGTTAACAGTATCTGGTAGAGTTTAATAGATATTAATAGGCGTCACATGCGATTTTTCATGTAATAACTAGGTTTTTAGATCGATGCAGTCACGTCTACGTGCCCAATTCACACTGCTTACAGTGTTGGCTTTCCGTGAGAAAACGGTTAAACCTGCCGTGTGCGGGGGTGACATAATACTCGCGTTCCTTGGACCAGCCTCAAGTCGACCGACGACGACGCGGAACGCGGAACGGGACGGGCTCGGGGGAGTTGAAATGGAGTGAGAAGATACGCTGGTTTGTTTGCTAAACGGCGTCAATGGAGTGAGTGTATGAGAATGATGAGATAGGTATTGACATTATCATACCGTGTTACCTCTGATTCCCGTCTAGGCATAAACCCCAGTGCTTTCACACTGGCGCAAAACGTCACAAACCACTCTCATGAGCTGTAACTCCCCTGTCATCCACGGCGATGACGACGCGGTGGAGGGTCTGGGAGTCGTGGAGACTCTCGCTGCGCTTGCAGCTGGAGACAAGACCGAATGTCAACTCATGAGCCTGAACGAGCTCTCGCTTGATGACTCTTCGGTGCCGAACTCGACTCTTGAGGTCAGTGGGCTCGAGGATCGTCAGGAGGGACAGGTGGGTTATAGTGAGACGCGTGAGACACAGTCAGCACAACAACAGCATGTGCAACAGTTTGCTGACCTCGCCGTCTTCTCTACCAACTCTGATGCGTCACTCACCCCACCGGACACCCGAAATGTTGACGAACTCACCAGGTACTACGAGGCCCTTGTTGCAAGCCAGCGCCTTCAGATTCAGGAGAACGAAGCACGCTACAAGGCCCAAATCGCGGACTTGGAGAAGGCAAGATCTGATGCGGCTAAGGAGAACGAGCAACTTAGGGCTCTATTCACGTCGAATCTGGACAAGAGGACAGGAGTGCATCCGCAGTCTCAACACCCAGACCAAGAAGATGGGGAAGTTCGGTTGGACGAGGCAAGGAGCGGTCATAGTGCTGGGTCTGACAATGCCGACGACTCAGGAGTGTGGTTGTCTAGCTTGGAGTACAACTACCTGCGTTCTCAACTTGAAACTAGTCAGTCCCTCAAATCTGAGATCAACAAATTGAAAACTCAGGTCGCCAATCTCACACGACTCTGTGCCAAGTACGAGATGCAGATCGATTCCTATGCAGATTCGCAAACTAGCATTTTATCCAAGAAGGACCTCTTGCATGACCACGACGGCAACGCAGAGGGCGTCAGGTTTAACCTTGACTACGAAGAGGCCGCCACGCGTGTGGTGGAAGAGCACGTCCCTACTGTCAAATCCAGCCGAATGATGAACCGCCGTGCGTCTGAACTTCTGATGAATCTGGCACCACTACTCGACCCGAACTTTGGTCAGCTCGACGATGATACTCATTCTGTCGGAGGCACGGAACTCTTCTCTGGAGAGCACATCGCAGTCGCTGCGTCCACTTCATCGCTCGACCTCGATGAGCAAGAAATTGCTCGACTGGAGGCGGAGCTGACTTCACTGAACCAGCAGCTCGACAAGTTTAATGCCGGCGAAGCAGATTCGATTCGTTCGAGTATCCATGCGGAGTTGCCCTCCCCAACAGCCCTCACAAAGGACCCTGGTCTGAAGCGAGCTGACTTTGTAGACACGGTAATCGCCTCAGAGGATGCTGTGCACGTCGCCGTAACGCCTCGAGTTACCCAGAGCGCACCAACCCAATCCGCACCCCAGCCAGCAGAAATGGATCTTAATGCAACTGTATGCAAGCTCACTTCAAACCTTGAAGAGGACGAGACTGGGCAAGTCTCGGTTAGGCTAAAACTAGCTGTTGATGTACGCGACGACGTGACCAACACCGAAGGGATTGCACCTCAGCAACACTATACTGAGCAAGATGAGGGTGAAAGTGAAGATGTAGAGGATGATCGAAGTCAGCTGAGCTTCACGAAGTTCCCCACTGCTGACGAACTTGCCCAGGAGACACTCCTACCGAAGTCTGACTTGCGCACCCAAATTGAAGAAGTTATGGTACCTGAGCTACTAGCCGTTTTGCGCGCAGCACTTGGTAAAGATGCAAAATCGATTTCCCACTTCGAAGATGTCATTGCTGAAGGTCGAGCATTCCTTGAACTCGACGATGAACCTCCCCAGCCGCAACAACAATTACAACGGCAGCCACAGGGACTCGTTACTCCGCCACCGCCCGGTATGCCTCCTTCCCCTCCGTCTCCACCATCTTCACCCAGAGCCAGCAGCAGTCTTGCGCAGCTTCCACCAGCTTCTCTTGTTCAACCGCCAGCGGGTTCCGCAGCAGCCCCAGAAGCGCCACCTTCACCTCCCGCAGATGAAGACTTTGATTCGTTACGACGAAGTGGAGCCGCAGCTAACGCAGCGATCTACGCTGCTGGAAGCCCGAACCAACACAATTCACCTGGATCTCAAGTGAATCGGGTGATCGGTCAAGTGAAGCCCGTGAGCGTAATCACGCCAAGAAACCACCCATCGAACGTGCAGCAACCATCGGGCCGTAGGGTATCCAGCGGATCGGTCCTAACTTTACTCCATAGCGATCCAAAAACTGTGCTCGATACGGTTAAATCGTTTATTCGTCTCGAGTCGCCGTTCATGCATCTGCTCGCTGGTGTTGTTTCCATTCTAATTGCTTCAGCCACCGAGCGTGTCTCGGAACTGTACAGGGACTGCATCACCACGTGGAGCAAGCGCTATGATGAACTCGTAGCAGAACTGACAGCTGAACGAGAAAAGACAAAGAACTTATCGGCCGCGATGAAGTCACTTCGAATGGCGATTCGCTCACTGCGCCGCGAGCGAATTGTTGCCCAGGCTGCAGCGGTTGATCTACGTATTCGATCAGAGCGAGCTTGGATGGCACGCGTGAATGACCTTGTAGCAACCCATAACCAGAAGGAGAAGGCGGCCCAGGCACGACAGGAGGAGTTGGAGCAGTTATTGGCGGCCGCACGGGACGCACTCAATGCTATGCTGGCTTCTTCCCAGGCTGAACTCAAGCGCGCTGCGGACGAGAAAGAAGCACTTCAGGCTCAGGTTGAAGATCTGACGCAGCAACTCGAGGCTCGCGTCAATGAGCTGGTGGAGGTCAAGAATCAACACCTCGCAGCAGTCCAGATGGCGCAAGAAAATTGGCAACGGGAGAAAGAAATAATTCTGCGAGAGAAGCATGAGTCCGAAGAGGAATGGGAGCGCAAATTCAACAGCACCCTTACGACCGAGCGGTCTCAACATGCTGCAGAACTGGAGGCGACGCGCAACGCACACGCAGCTCAAATCCAGCAGCTTGAGCGCGATCACGAGATGAAGTTACTGTCCAACCAGCTTGAGCAGTCTCGTAAGCTAAGCGAACTAGAAAAGAAGCACAGTGACGAGATTGCTCAGCTAAGACAAGAGCTTGAACAGACTAAGCAGCAGGCCGAGGCTGAGAAGGCGGAGATCCGCAACACGGAAGAAAAGAACAAGCTGATGCTGACAACCAAGATGAAGTCAGAGTTTAATGAAGAACGCAAGACAATGATGAAAGAATTTGCAGCGGAGCGTGCAACATGGATGGAAGGCAAGAAGCAAGCGATGCAAAAGCTTGCTGATTTACATGAAGCCGAAATGCGTGCAATCCGCGCCGAAAAGGTGAGTGAAGTCGAAAACATCCGACTGCAGGCTCAGTTGCAGATTGAGGCCGCAGCCCGTGCCAATCGTCAGCAGATTAGCGAAATTGAGGCTAAATCGGAGGCAGCACGAGCTGAACTTCGAGCAGTCCTGACGAAGGAGATTGAATCTTTGCGTGCTCAGCTTCGCGTAGCACAAGAGAAGACTGCGCAAGAGGCTGACGTGGATACCGCTGCCAAACTTGCCAAGCTTCAACGTGAACTTCAGGCAGCACACGAACAGCTCGCCATTGAGCGAGCGAAATTCGCAGCCAAAACCGATTTTTGGCTTTCCAACGCAGCCAGGCGCTCAAGTAATCCGCGTGTAGTGGCCGAGGCGTCCGCAGCGCAGGCTGCTCTGCCAGCAACGATCAGTGAGTCTATTGCCGAAGGTCATGAGGCTGAGTCCAGCGACGCAAAATAGTTACTGCGTGTGCTGACTGGCCACCACGGTGTGGATATTGTCATAATACAACTATATATACGATTGTGTGTATTGTATAGAATGAACGTTCACATTGGCATATTATGGTTACATGTAATTGTTTCAACGACACCGAATTCGAGGCCTCGCGAGTATCATCTAACTCAGCCACAGCTGCGTGCCTTGAACGGCGGCTGTCATCTGGCTTGAGTCTGTGTTCGACATAGTTGGCTGGATCTCATATAACTCCCCACAGTTCAAGCTGTACTGGATATCTGAGACGCGTGGCACGTGTGGCAGAACTACTACCAAGGGGCGTTTCGGTGGTTAGACTCACTTACGAGCATGGCGAAGGCACCGTACCATTTCCAAGTGCTTCTTATGCTCGGTGCGCCGTTGCGCCAGACAGCGGGGCTCAGCTCTGCGTAATCCATGTTCTTGGCTCCCGCAGTAAGGGCACGGCATATGGTTTTCGCTGCTTCCGTAATCAAGATGAGCCGTGTTTGATTTTCAAACAGATTGATTGGACATAGATCTCGACTGAACAGTATGTCGGCACTTAGAGGATCCCATGGCCACTCTGCTGTGCATTCATAAGATCTTGGATCACGGCTCGTGTCAGAGTCTTGGTGCTCTTGATGTACTTGATGTACTTGATGCACCCGTGCTGTTTGTGTTCTCGTTTACTTCAGCTTGGGGAAGTACTTGGGAGCAGCGCACTGATCAATGCACTTCCACCAGTCCAAAGCGTAACCAGTGCAGTGCTTGCCCTCCTGGCCCTCGATGCGCTTGGCGCACTGGTTGTAGATGTCCTCATACTTGACGCATGCAGGCTTGCACTCCTCCTCAGCAACGACCTTGGGGTCCACAATCTCGACTTCGTCGGACATTTCGCTCGTTCGCTAGCTATATGCGGAAGAGTACGCGGGACAGTGCTGAAATGGTTAGGGCATACAAAGACTCAACCAAAACTAGCCATGATACGTAGACTGGCGAGACTGACAATGCTGCCAGCCCTTCCATATGGTCTATTGCACTCACTCTACTGGAACTGCGACGAAGTGATTGGTCGAGTCCTTCTGTCGAGACTGCACCAGCAGCGTGTCCATATCCTATGATGACGATCGAGCTCGGCGAGTCTCTCTCGCTTTCACAATATGTCCGGCTCCAACCCGTCCCGCGGCGAGATATCCCCACCCACATGTTAAGAGAGCGGTCAGCCATGCAGTTACTCTTTGGCTGAAGTGTGCATTTTGGTGCGATTTTGGGGTGAATGCATTTTTACTGACAGTTCAGATTGATAGCAAACCCTCTCACGCATCCAAACATAGGTTCACCACGTATCCCACACGAGTGTCTGCCGCGATCCAGCCCCAAATACATCCCCCGTCCAAGTCGCTTTTTTCCTCCCCGTCGTATTCCGTCACCCCCTACCCCGTCCCCCTACCTTTCTGGAGAAAAGGTAGCCCAAGACCATCCGTCCTGGCCTGGAAATTTCAAACCGAGTGCAGCGTCGAGCGCGACGCCCTGGTTCATGCAGTCTCAATCGCCGGTACTCCTGGGCAGATCAGATTCAACTCTATTGTACAGGTATGCCAGCTAGAGCCGAGCCTTCATGCCCTTTCTGGCTGCAGTTTGATTGTGACATTACTCAAAACCAGGGCAAACATACTGACATGACTTGGCTTTCGAGACGAGTCGTACATGCTGCAGCGCTGCTTTCAATAAATGTGCGTGATCAATGGGTTACAACATTCCGCCTCGATGTAAGCCCGGTCCTGACAACACCATGGATCCAACACTGTCTCCATAAACCGCCACTGGCATCCTCAATCGGACCAACAACGACTCAATAAGGGCCACTGACGTACTCCATCGAGCAAGGGTTTGAGGCCATTCGATTCGCGACAGGCCCCTATTCAAGTCATACGGCCGAAAGCCACGGAGCGCTAGGTCCGCCTGAGTGCGTCTTGTCACCCTCGATGCGCGGGGTTGCACTCGTCAAACAGTCCGATTCGTCGTTTCCGGGCCAGGACGGATAGGAAATGTGATGTTGGGGATAGTATAAAAACGAGGCGCAATAACGGAGCAAGTAGTTGCAACGACTCGCAGTAGAGCTGTGCACTTTACACTATATCCCTTGCTTTATACGAAGATTTAGTCAAGTCTGTAACAGCGCTTCGTCACCCGGTGCTTTTCTTGTTGTTCCTAGCGCGAGTCGCCTCGGCACTTCGACTTGTGACGCCTGGAGAGCTATCTCAGTGAGTCTGAGAACAGTGACACCGGCCGCGAGCACCACAGTCGTAGAGGAACTTAACGTACTCTGTAGCTGCGTCACTCGCCCCGAGTTACCACGCACACAACTTATCCAGGACACAGAACCTTCCTGGCGGAGAGGATCACGGCAAGCACTTGTGGAAGGTTCGGCGAGAGCATACTCCACAAGTGTAGTACGGACCCACTGAAGACGCCCTAAGGCAGAGTTTCATTAGTTCCATCCCCCAACCGAAATTGGCCTGACGTCCTTATCGGCCTGGAGGAGGGACCCTGACCCAAACTTGACCCAACAACCACGTCGCTTCGGTCGCGCTCAAGAGTTCGTACGTAACTCGCA
>Ga0182741_1005999_pt1 | contig 10896 bp, 11 predicted proteins | sample eDN5th37CBELigOP_FD_128874 | JGI IMG/M metagenome (GOLD analysis project Ga0182741, IMG submission 128874) | Enriched Organic Plus compost microbial communities from Emeryville, California, USA - eDNA 5th pass 37_C BE-Lig OP (version 2) (version 2) ...
CCCGCCGGTCCGCGTCCGCCCAAACCGGGCAGCGTCGGTCCGCCGGGGAAATTCGGCGGCAGGCCCGGCATTGTTGGCGGCAGCCCGCCGCCCATGCCGCCGGGCATCTTTTCCGCCAGCTTGGCGAGCTCCTCGGGCGACGGCATTCCGCCGCCGAGGCCGAACATGTTGGCGAGCCCCGCCATCGGCCCCCGCTTGGCGCCGCCCATCGCCTTCATCATATCGGCCATCGTCCGGTGCATCTTCAGCAGCCGGTTGACGTCCTCGACCTTGGTGCCGGACCCGGCGGCGATCCGCTTCTTGCGGCTCGCCTTCAAGAGATCCGGGTTGCGACGCTCCTTCGGCGTCATCGAATCGATGATGGCCGCTTGGCGCTTGAGGATCCGCTCGTCGAGATTGGCATTGGCGAGCTGGTTCTTCATCTTGGCGATGCCGGGCATCATCCCCATCAGCCCCGCCATGCCGCCCATCTTCTGCATCTGCTTGAGCTGGTCGCGCAGGTCGTCCAGATCGAACGCGCCTTTGCGCATCCGCTCCGCCATCCGCTGCGCCTTTTCGGCGTCGATCGTCTCCGCCGCCTTCTCCACCAGCGAAACGATGTCGCCCATGCCGAGAATGCGGCCGGCGATGCGCCGTGGATCGAAATCCTCCAGCGCGTCCATCTTCTCGCCGCTGCCGAGCAGCTTGATCGGCTTGCCGGTGACGGCGCGCATCGACAGCGCCGCACCGCCACGGCCGTCGCCATCGACCCGGGTGAGCACGATGCCTGTCAGCCCGACGCGCTCGTCGAAGGAACGGGCGAGATTGACGGCGTCCTGACCCGTCAGCGCATCCGCGACCAGCAGCACTTCATGTGGCTGAGCCGCCGCTTTCACCTCGGCCGCCTCGGCCATCATCGCTTCGTCGAGCGTGATACGGCCTGCCGTGTCGAGCAGCACCACGTCGTAGCCGCCGAGCCGCCCCGCTTCGAGCGCGCGCCGCGCGATCTGCGGCGCGGTCTGACCGGCAACGATCGGTAACGTGTCGACGCCGATCTGGGTGCCCAGAATGGCCAACTGTTCCATCGCCGCCGGGCGGCGCGTATCGAGCGAAGCCATCAGCACCTTGCGCTTCGACCGTTCGGTCAGGCGCTTGGCGATTTTCGCCGTGGTCGTCGTCTTACCCGAGCCCTGCAGACCGACCATCATGATCGGAACCGGCGCCGCCGCGTTGAGATCGATCGCCTCCGCCTCGGCGCCGAGCGTCTCGACCAGCTGGTCGTTGACGATCTTCACGACCATCTGGCCGGGGGTGACCGACTTCAGCACCTCCACGCCGACCGCCCGGGCTTTCACCTGATCGATGAACGAGCGGGCGACGTCGAGGGCAACGTCGGCCTCGAGGAGAGCGCGCCGCACCTCGCGCATCGCCGCGTCGACATCGGCCTCCGTCAGCGCGCCGCGACGCGTGAGTCGATCGAGAATGCCGCCCAGCTTGTCGGAAAGGCTTTCGAACATGAATTACGTTCCCGGTATCGCCTTATGGGTTTCGAGCCAGTTCGCGCGCCGGCTCCGCCCGCCGCACCGGCAGCGGACGTTCCCTCTCGCGACTGTCGGGCCCGACCAGAACATGGGCGCTCCAAACCGATTTCCAAACGCGAACGGCGCCCGAGGGCGCATCGCGCTGTCGGGCGTTTGCCTCCAGCCTCATGGGCTGGTCGGCGGGACGGGTCATTCCAGCTCTGACGAGAGCGGGCGGACTAAACCGGTCGGATGCGGCAAAGTCAAGGAAGCGCTTGCGGTCGAAAAAGGTTAATGGTCGCAGGCCGCCACGGGAGCGGGGTTTGACCCCGTCCGCTGTACCAGAACCCGACCGCCATGCGCCTGACTCGTCGTCGCCTCATCGCCGGCCTCGCCGCGCTTGCTGCCGCCCTCGGCACCGGCGCCGGCCTGCGCGCGGCGCAGGCACGCTACTACGAAGGACCGGTCTCCGATCATTTCGACGGGGTGCGCTTCTTCGATGCCCACGGCTCGCCGCCCAAGAATCCGATCGATCTCCTGCGCTGGTGGACGGCGGGTGACCGTGCGGAATGGCCGGCCTGGTCGCCGAGCCCCTATGCAGACAAGCCACCGGCCCGGGTGGACGGCCCCGCTTGGCGCATCGCCTATGTCGGCCATGCCTCGTTCCTGCTCCAGACCGCGGGTCTCAACATCCTGATCGACCCGGTTTGGTCGAACCGTGCCTCGCCCTTTACCTTCGCTGGGCCACGGCGGGTCAACGATCCCGGCATTGCCTTTGACGCCCTGCCGCCGATCGACGCGGTGCTGGTGTCCCATGCCCATTACGACCATCTGGACGTCGTTACCCTGGCGCGGCTCAACGCGATGTCCGGGCCGCGGGTGATCACGCCGCTGGGCAACGACACCGTGATGCGCGCCTTCGATCCGGCCATTCGCGCCGAGGCCTACGACTGGGGCGACCGGGTCGAACTCGGCAACGGCGTTGCCGTCACGCTCATCCCTACCCGGCACTGGTCCGCGCGGGGGCTGCTCGACCGCAACAAGACGCTGTGGTGCTCGTTCGTGATCGAGACCCCGGCCGGCAGGATCTATCACGTCGCCGATTCCGGCTATGGCGACGGTCATCATTTCCGCGCCGCGCGCGAGCGCCACGGGCCGTTCCGCCTCGCCATCCTGCCGATCGGCGCCTACGAGCCGCGCTGGTTCATGCGCGACCAGCACATGAACCCCGAAGAGGCGGTGCGGGCGCTGCAGGATTGCGCTGCCGAACAGGCGCTGGCGCACCATTTCGGCACCTTTCAGCTCACCAACGAGCCGATCGACGCACCCGAGAAGGCGCTGGTCGAAGCTCGCCGCGCGGCCGGCCTTGATGAGGCCCGGTTCCGCGCCTTGCGCCCCGGACAGGTGTGGGAGCTCTGACGCCGGCTATTTCAGCGGTACAATGACGTGGACGACCAACTGATCATCCGGCGTCGTCACCAGATCGGTCTCATATTCCTCAATGAACATGTCACGCGCCTCAAGCCGCTTCTCGTCGAGATGGTTCGTGATGGCGTCGTAGGTCGTGTCCATCGCATCGTACGACCCGCGATGGGTGAACCGGAGAGCCCGGCCTTCCGGCGAGGTTCCAATGGACAGTTCGCCCTCGGGTTTCTTGGCCGGCGCCTCCGCCACGGGGATCCCAGCCTGGAAGTTGAAGCCGGTATCCTCCGTCGAGGTATAGATCGTCATTCCCGGTCCGATCGCCTTCAACCCCTCTTTGTCGAGATAGTCCTGGATGGTCTTGAACGCATCGACCAGGGTCTCGTAGGCGCGATCCCAGGTCGCCGTTCCCTTCAGCATCACCAGGGTTTTCGGCGTCAGGGTCACCTCTTCGCCGAACGGGTCGCCCGGCTGGGTGGCCGGCGAAGGCACCTCCTGCGTCGCGCCGGGAGCCTGGTCCTGGGCCAGGGCGAACTGCGGCGACGCAGCCAGCAAGGCAATGGCGGCAAGCAATCTGAGGACGCGGACCATGCGTTTTCTCCGATCCGCGGCGGCGGATATCTGTGGCGCGGGCGGGCAGCCGGGACGTGAATCTACGCCATTCAGCGCCGCTCGCCACGACGACTCGCCAACGCGGTGCGATTTCGCCATATAGAGCGCTTCGGAGGCTCGCACCATGAGCGCATTGGCCAATCATCGCTTCGTGAAGATGAACGGGCTCGGCAACGAGATCGTCGTCGTCGACATGCGCGCGCGGCCCGTCCCCATCCTGCCGGCCGAGGCGCGGGCCGTGGCCCGGCCGGAAGGCGCCCCTTACGACCAGATCATGGCGCTCTATCCTCCCCAGACTCCGGGCACGGACGCCTTCGTCCGCATCTTCAACAATGACGGTTCGGAGGCCGGCGCCTGCGGCAATGGCACCCGGTGCATCGCCGACATCCTCTTCAAGGAAACCGGCAAGGACAGCGCGACCTTCGAGACCGGCGCAGGCCTGCTCCCCGCCTGGAAGGCCTCGTCGCCGGGTTTGATCACCGTCGACATGGGGCCGCCGCGCTTTCGCTGGGACGAGATCCCGCTGGCCGAGGAGTTCCGCGACACCCGCGCCATCGAGTTGCAGATCGGCCCGATCGATGCGCCGATCCTGCATTCGCCGTCTGTCGTCAGCATGGGCAATCCGCACGCGGTGTTCTGGGTCGACGATCTCGATGCCTACGATCTCGCGCGCATCGGCCCGCTGCTGGAGAACCACCCGATCTTCCCCGAACGCGCCAATATATCCCTCGCCCGCGTGATTTCGCCGAGCCATGTGATCGTCCGCACCTGGGAGCGCGGCGCGGGCCTCACCAAGGCTTGCGGCTCGGCCGCTTGCGCCGTCGCCGTCTGCGCCGCGCGCACCAAGCGCACCGGCCGGAGCGTGACCGTGACCCTGCCGGGCGGCGATCTTATGATCGAGTGGCGCGCCAGCGACGATCACGTGCTGATGACCGGCCCGGTGGCCTACGAATACGAAGGACGCTTCGATCCGGCGCTGTTCGCCGCAACCGACGCGGCGTGATCATGGCGGTCGATCTCGTCACATTCGGCTGCCGCCTCAACACCTACGAATCCGAGGTGATGCGCCGCCATGCCGGCGCCGCCGCGCTCGACGACGTCGTCATCGTCAACACCTGCGCCGTCACCGGCGAGGCCGTGCGCCAAGCCCGCCAGACGATCCGCCGGATCAAGCGCGAGCGCCCGGACGCGCGCATCGTCGTTACCGGCTGCGCCGCGCAGACCGAGCCCGAGACCTTCGCCGAAATGGCCGAGGTCGACCGCGTGCTCGGCAATGACGAGAAGCTGCGGCCCGAAGCCTGGACCGCGACCCGCCGCCTGCTCGATGCGCCGTTCGGCCTTGCAAACGAGGAGCGGGTCGTCGTCAACGACATCATGGCGGTGCGCGAGACCGCGCTGCATCTGATCGACGGCATCGAGGGCCGCGCCCGCGCCTTCGTCCAGGTGCAGAACGGCTGCGACCACCGCTGCACCTTCTGCATCATCCCTTATGGCCGCGGCAATTCCCGCTCCGTACCCATGGGCGAGGTGGTGGCGCAGGTGCGCACGCTGGTCGAGAACGGCTATCGCGAGGTCGTCCTGACCGGTGTCGACATGACGAGCTACGGCACCGGGCTTCCCGGCGCGCCGCAGCTCGGCACCCTGGTCAAGCAGATCCTCAAGCACGTGCCCGAGCTCGAGCGCCTGCGCCTGTCCTCGATCGATTCGGTCGAGGCCGACCGCGACCTCCTCGACGCCCTTGCCGACGAGCCGCGGCTGATGCCGCATCTGCATCTTTCGCTGCAGGCCGGCGACGACCTGATCCTCAAGCGCATGAAGCGCCGGCACCTCCGCGCCGACGCCATCGCTTTCACCGACCAGGTGCGACGGCTGCGCCCGGACGTCGTCTTCGGCGGCGACATCATTGCCGGCTTTCCCACCGAGACCGAGGCGATGTTCGCCCGCTCGCTCGACATCGTCGACGAATGCGGGCTTACGCACCTCCACGTGTTTCCCTATTCGCCGCGTCCCGGCACGCCGGCGGCGCGCATGCCGCAGGTGGCCCGCGAGGTGATCAAGGACCGTGCCCGGCGCCTGCGCGCCAAGGGCGACGCGGCTCTGCGCAGCCATCTCGACCGCGAGATCGGCGCCATGCGCCGCGTGCTGGTCGAAACGCAGACGCTCGGCCGTACCGAGCATTTCACACCGGTGCGCTTCAATGCGCCGGTCGAGGCCGGGCACATTCTCGATCTCACCATGACCGCCCATGACGGGCACCATCTGCTCGCGGCGTGACCGCCCGCCGGATCGGAACAACGCAAATGGACGACATCGCCCACCGCGTCACCACGCTGGCGGAACTGCAGGCCCTCTATGGCGACGCCAATCCGCCGTCGCTGCTCAAGGAGGTCGACCACATCACGCCGCATTACCGCGCGTTCATCGAAGCGGCACCGTTTGTGGCGCTGGCCAGCGCGGGACCGGACGGATTCGATTGTTCGCCGCGCGGCGACGCGCCCGGTTTCGTGAGGGTCGCCGACGAGCGGACGGTCCTGATCCCCGACCGGCGCGGCAACAACCGGATCGACACGCTGCGCAACATCATCGCCGATCCGCGCATCGCCCTTCTATTCCTTATTCCCGGGATCGGCGAGACGATGCGCATCAATGGCCGCGCGGCGATCTCCCGCGACCCGGCCCTGTGCGACAGCTTCGCCGTCGACGGAAAGGCACCGCGGACGGTTTTGGTGGTCGCCGTCGAACGGGTCTATTTCCAGTGCTCCAAGGCGATCGTGCGCGCGAAATTGTGGGACCCGGCAACGCAGATCTCGCGTTCGGCATTGCCCAGCACCGGAACCATGCTTGCAGCGCTCAGCCGTGGTGCAATGGACGCTGAGGAATACGACCGCGCCTATCCGGAGCGTCTCCGTCAGACGATCTACTGATCGCGCCACCCACAGGCGAGCAGCCGCTCCTGCATATGGGCCGGCACGGGCGCGTGGACCTCGACCGGTGCCCTGTTCTTCTGGATCGGCACGATCACCGTGCGGGCATGGAGTTGCAGCGCCGGCCCGCCGAACCGCGGCGCATTGCCGTAGATCGCGTCGCCGACGATCGGCCAACCCATCGCCGCGCAATGCACCCGCAACTGGTGCGTCCGTCCGGTCACGGGCTCCAGGCCGAGCCAGGTCAGACCCGGCGCCCGTCCCAGAACCCGCCACCGCGTCAGCGACGGCAATCCGGCCGGATCCGGCTTCATCCACCAGCCCCGCGTCGCATCGCGCCGGCCGAGCGGGATGTCGATCTCCCCGGATTCGCCTTCCGGCCCGCCTTCGACCACCGCCCAATAGGTCTTCTCGACCTTGCCGTGCTTGAACAGAAGCCCCAGATGAGCGAGCGCCTTGCGATGGCGTCCGAGCACCAGGCAGCCTGAGGTTTCCCGGTCGAGCCGGTGCGCGAGCGCGGGCGGCCGCGGCAGGCCGAAACGCAGGGCGTCGAAATGGTCTTCCAGGCTGCCACCGCCTTTCGGCCCGCGGTGCACCGGCAGGCCGTAAGGCTTGTCGATGATCAGCATCAGCCCGTCGCGATGGAGTACCCGGGCGACCATTTGTTCCGGCGACATGATCTCTTCCGGTGACATGGAGAAACCGCTATCACGGCCCCCGGCATGAATGACAGCACCCAGAGCGAAACGCGGCCCAGCTGGTGGCAGCGGCTGAAATCCGGCCTCGGCCGCACCTCGGCCTCGATCGGCACGGCGATCGCCGATCTCGTCACCAAGCGCAAGCTCGATGCCGCGACGTTGGAGGAAATCGAGGACGTTCTGATTCGCGCCGACCTCGGCGTCGACGTTGCCGCGCGCATCGCGGGCGCGGTCGGTGAAGGACGCTACGACAAGGCCGTCTCCGCCGACGAGGTCAAAGCGATCCTCGCCGCCGAAGTCGAGAAGGTGATGGCCCCGGTGGCGCAGCCGCTCGCCCTCGATGCCGCCCGGCCGCTGGTCGTCCTCGTCGTCGGCGTCAACGGCTCCGGCAAAACCACGACAATCGGCAAGCTCGCCGCCAAATTCGCTGCCGGCGGCAAGCGGGTGATGCTCGCGGCCGGCGACACGTTCCGCGCCGCGGCCATCGATCAGCTGAAGATCTGGGGCGCCCGCACCGGCGCACCGGTCGTCGCGCGCGAACCGGGCGCCGACGCGGCCGGCCTCGCTTTCGAAGCTCTGACCGCCGCCCGCGCCGACGGCACGGATATCCTGCTGGTCGATACCGCCGGGCGGCTGCAGAACAAGACCGCGCTGATGGGCGAGCTGGAGAAGGTGGTTCGGGTCATGAAGAAGATCGATGCCTCGGCGCCGCACGCGGTGCTGCTGGTGCTCGATGCCACCGTCGGCCAGAACGCGATGTCTCAGGTCGAGGAGTTCCGCAAGGTCGCCGGCGTGACCGGCCTGGTGATGACCAAGCTGGACGGCACGGCCCGCGGTGGCATCCTCGTCGCGATCGCAGCCAAGTACCGCCTGCCGGTCCATTTCATCGGGGTCGGCGAAGGCATCGAGGACCTGGAGCCCTTCGCCGCACGCGATTTCGCCCGCGCCATCGCCGGACTGGAGGCAAGCGCGGCATGACGGAATCGAAGGCATCGCAGGCGGCGGCGGTCGGCCCGCTGACCAAGCTCGCGCTCGAACTCGGCCCGCTCGGCCTGTTCTTCCTCGCCAATTCGCGGCCGCATCTGTTTGCGCCCTTGCTGGCGCCGTTTCTTCCACCCTCGCTGCTCGCAGGCGCCAATGCCGGCATCTTCGCCGCCACGGCGGTCTTCATGGTCGCGGTGATCGTCGCTCTCGCCGCGTCCTATTGGCTGACGCGCCGCGTTCCGGTCATGCCTGTCGTGTCGGGCATCGTCGTGATTGTGTTCGGCGGTCTGACGTTGTTCCTGCAGGACGACCTCTTCATCAAGTTGAAGCCGACCATCGTCAACGCGCTGTTCGGAACCGTGCTGCTCGGCGGCCTCGCATTCGGCCGGCCTCTCCTCGCCCTCGTCTTCGATGCGGTATTCACGCTGACCGACGAAGGCTGGCGCAAACTGACCCTGCGCTGGGGCCTGTTCTTCTTCGTGCTGGCAGCGCTGAACGAAATCGTCTGGCGTACCCAGACGACCGACGTCTGGGTCAGCTTCAAGGTTTTCGCGATCATGCCGCTGACCTTCGTCTTCGCAGCGCTGCAATATCCGCTGCTGGTCAAGTACGAGGCCCGCGGCGAAGGCAGTCCCGCCGAGCCTTGAAGCACCGCTGTCAGTCGCCGGCCGCGAGTGCCCGTTCGATCGCCGGCATCAGCTGGCTCTGCAGATTGGCCTCGGAAATCGGGCCGATCAGCTTGTAGGCGATCCGGCCATCGCGGCCGACGACGAATGTCTCCGGCACGCCATAGACACCCCAATCGATCGAGGCCCGCCCGTTCGCGTCGATCCCGACCGCAGCGAATGGGTTGCCGTAGCGCCCGATGAAGCGCCGCGCATTGTCGGGCTGGTCCTTGTAGTTGATGCCGATCACGCGGATCCGCCGATCCTCGGCAAGACGCATGAGCAGCGGCGCCTCGTCGTGACAAGGCACGCACCAAGAGGCCCAGACATTGACCACCGTCACGGCACCGGAAAAGGCCTCGGGATTGATCCCGGGCACCGGCTTGCCGTCCTGGACCAGCCCGTCGAGCGCGGGAAGCACGGTTTGCGGCACCGGCCGTCCGATCAGGGCGGAAGGAATCCGCGACGGGTCGCCGGCACCGAGGCGGAAGAAGAACAAGGCCGCAAGCCCCGCGAACAGGACGAGCGGCAGCAACAGCAGCCAGCGCCGGCCCTGCCGCGGCCGCTCCTGCGCCGAATCGCGGCTCATGGCCGTTCCAGCTCCCGCTGCGCCGACCGGCGCGTGATGCCGCGCGCTTCGAGCTCTGCCAGCCGGCGCCGCTGCGCGCGATGGTCGATCAGCACCCAGGCGATCAGCACCAGCACGATCCCAATGAAGACCGCATAGGCGGCAAGGATGAAGCCGGTATAGGGGCCGAGATCCATCACGCCCCCTGCGCCACGGCCCGCATCAACTGCAGCGTCCGCACCCGGCGGCGCAGGATCTCGTTGCGCATGGCGGCGAGATGCAGCGTCGCGAACAGCAGCATGAATGCGAGCGCCATGATCAGCAGCGGCCAGAGCAGCGACGGATGAATGGTCGGCCCGCCGACCCTGAACACGGCCGCCGGCTGGTGCAGCGTGTTCCACCAGTCGACCGAGAACTTCACGATCGGAATGTTGATGAGCCCGACCAGGATCAGGATCGCGGCAGCGCGGGCGCCGCGGGACGGGTCCTCGACCGTTCGCCACAGCGCGATCAGGCCGAGATACATCAGGAACAGGATCAGCATCGAGGTCAGGCGCGCATCCCACACCCAATAGGTGCCCCACATCGGCCGCCCCCACAGCGCACCCGTGACCAGACACAGCAGCGTGAACGCGGCGCCGATCGGTGCCGCCGCCTTGGCCGCGACGTCGGCGAGCGGGTGGCGCCACACCAGCGTGCCGAGCGCCGAGGCGCTCATCAGCACCCAGCAGAACAGGCCGAGCCAGGCCGCCGGGACGTGGATGAACATGATCTTCACCGTCGCGCCCTGCTGGTAATCATCCGGCGCGGCCCAGCCGAGCCACAAGCCGAGTGCCAAGGTGGCCGCAGTCGCGCCGGCGAGCCAGGGCAGGGTGCGCTGGACCAGCGCCAGGAAGCGCGTGGGATTGGCGAGATCGATCAAACTCATCGGCGCTCTCTTAGAGACCACCCGACACTCAGGCAATGCGGCTCGGCAGCGGCGGAGCACCGCATGGCTGCCAGGATCCGGGTGCATGACCGACTCATTCGCGGGCGAGACGCAGCGCCGCAGCCGCCGCCACCGGCCCGAGCACCAGGCTGGCCAAAGTCAATGCGCACAGGATCGTGAACGGCGTGCCGAAGGGGACCGGCCCGACGATCGCCGCTTGGCTGGCCGCCACGCCGAACACGAGCACGGGAATAGCGAGCGGCAGGATCAGCACCGGCAGCAGCAGGCCGCCGCGGCGGAGCGCCACCGCCAGGGCGGCGCCGATCAGGCCGAGGAAGGTGAGCGCCGGCGTCCCCGCCAGCATCGTCGCCGCCACCATCAGCCCAGTGCCGAGATCGAGGTCGAGGAACAAGCCCATCAACGGCGCCACCACGACGAGCGGCAGGCCGGTCGTCAGCCAGTGCGCCGCGCCCTTGACCGCGACCGTCAGTTCCAGCGGCGCCGACGCCATCAGCATCAGGTCGAGGGCGCCGTCCTCGTGGTCCGCAGCGAACAGGCGATCGAGCGCCAGCAGGGAAGCCAGCAGCACGCCGATC
>Ga0182741_1006000_pt1 | contig 10895 bp, 12 predicted proteins | sample eDN5th37CBELigOP_FD_128874 | JGI IMG/M metagenome (GOLD analysis project Ga0182741, IMG submission 128874) | Enriched Organic Plus compost microbial communities from Emeryville, California, USA - eDNA 5th pass 37_C BE-Lig OP (version 2) (version 2) ...
GGCGTAGAAGGATTGGCGCAAGCCATTCAGTTGATGAAACAAGGGCGTGCTGACGCAACAGTAAATGATAAATTAGCGGTGTTGGATTATATCAAACAGCAGGGTGATGAGGAGATTACCATTATTGCTGAATCAGATGATGTATCGGAAATGGCTTTTACATTTAATAAGGACAATCAAGAGCTAGTCGATGAGGTCAGTAAACATCTAAAAGAGATGAAGGAAGACGGGACCTTAAAAGAAATTTCGGAAGAATGGTTTGGCGAAGATGTTTCTACAAAGTAATGTTCTTTATACGATAACAGCGGGCATGGAGGGATGGGAGTTATTTATGAACTCCCTTCTCCCGATGTTATCTGGAGCCATTCAATATACAATTCCACTGACGCTTATTTCGTTTGCCGGAGGGCTGCTTTTAGCGTTACTAACGGCGATGATGCGTCTTGCGAAGTCGCGCCTCATCCAGCTCCCAGCGGTTGTCTATGTCTCGGCAATCCGCGGCACGCCTTTACTTGTACAATTGTTTATCATTTTTTATGGACTTCCAAATATCGGATTGAATATTGACCCATTTCCGAGTGCAGCGATTGCGTTTATTTTAAATGTCGGTGCTTATGCCTCTGAAATTATCCGTGCATCGGTTCTTTCGATTCCGAAAGGGCAGTGGGAGGCTGCTTATACGATTGGGATGTCTCGTGGGACCGCACTACGAAGAATTATTCTGCCACAATCCACACGCGTATCCGTTCCGCCATTATCCAATACTTTCATTAGTTTAGTAAAAGATACCTCACTTGCTTCCTTGGTACTTGTGACGGAGTTATTCCGTAAAGCTCAAGAAATTGCCGCAAGAACGTATGACTTTTTATTATTGTATGTTGAAGCAGCGTTCATCTACTGGGTAATTTGTTTTCTCTTATCATTGGTGCAAACCGTAATCGAAAGGCGTTTGGACCGATATGTGGCGAAGTAAGGAGGGAAGAGTCCATGTTTTTGACCATCAGTGGGTTAGCAAAATCATTTGGCGACAATAAAGTGTTAAAGGATATCAATCTTGAACTCGATAAGGGTGAGGTCTTATCAATTATCGGTCCTTCTGGATCTGGAAAGACGACATTATTGCGTTGTTTTAATGGGCTAGAAACACCAGATAAAGGCATGATGAGGTTTGAAAATGGGTTAACGATTGATTTTGGAGAGAAGGCTTCTAAACAGTCTGTTGACCAGATGCGTAAAATGTCCGCAATGGTGTTTCAGTCGTACAATCTATTTCCCCATAAAACCGTAATTGAAAACGTGATTGAGGGACCGATAATTGTTCAAAAAGAAAAGCGGGCCAGTGCTGTGGAACGTGCAGAGGCTCTACTTGAGAAGGTTGGGTTAAACGAGAAGAAGGATTTTTATCCTCACCAGTTGTCTGGCGGACAGCAACAACGGGTTGGAATCGCGCGTGCCTTAGCTTTGAAGCCTGAATTGATGCTGTTTGATGAACCAACATCCGCCCTTGATCCAGAATTGATTGGCGAAGTGTTGACCGTGATGAAAGACTTGGCAAAAGAAAAATGGACGATGATCATGGTAACCCATGAAATTCAGTTCGCCGGTGAGATCTCCGATCAAATTGTGTTCATGGATGGAGGCTATATTGTTGAACATGGGCCACCACAGGAAGTGTTAAAAGCGCCAAAGCAAGAGAGGACCAAGCAGTTTTTACAGAGGATTTTAAACCCCGTGTAGGAGTTCAACAGGACGGTTTTTCCGCTTTCATACTAAAATGGGAGCGGAAGAACCGTTCTTTTTTATGAATAGTTTCCAAAAATGGAGAGTTTGTGAAATATTGGAAGAATGTCTAGTTCTCTTGAAAATAAGGATTATACTAAAAGAAAGGGGGAATTGAACATGGTACATATCGCTGAAAATCAAATGAAAGCAGCCGTTTGGCATGAAGCAAAGGATGTTCGAGTGGAGGCCGTTGAAATCCCAAAACCGAAATCAAATGAGGTAAAGGTTGAGGTCATGTGGGCTGGCATCTGCGGAAGTGACCTACACGAATATCTTCATGGTCCAATGACGATTCCAACGGAGACGCATCCTGTCTCTGGAAAAAAAGCGCCGTTAACACTAGGGCATGAATTTTCTGGTCGAGTTACGGAAGTAGGAGAGAATGTTCAACATTACAACATTGGTGATGCGGTTGTAATTAATCCGCTTGTTTCTTGCGGCAAATGTCATGCTTGTTTAAATGGGCATGAAAATATTTGTGATTCACTCGGATTTGTTGGGTTGGTTCAAGATGGAGGGTTTGCTGAATATGTTGTGGTCAACGAAAAGCATTTAAACCATATGCCTCACAGCCTTTCGTATGAAGAAGGAGCATTAGTCGAACCAACCGCTGTGGCTGTCTATGCGGTCAAACGGAGTCAATTAAAAATCGGCAATACTTGTGCCGTTTTTGGGGTTGGACCAATAGGGTTATTAACGATTCAAGCAGCGAAAGCAGCAGGGGCTACAAGAATTTTTGCCATCGACGTATCTCAGGAACGTTTAGAGAAAGCAAAAGAAGTTGGTGCGACTGTTGTCATTAACCCTCTCAATGAGAATGTGGTGGAGGCCATCCTTTCTCATACAAATGGGATCGGTGTTGATGTTTGCTATGAAGTAGCTGGTGTTCAAGCAACCTTAACCAGTGCCTTAGAGGCTGTGAAAAAATTAGGGGAAGTCATGATTATTTCTCTATTTGCTGAGCCTGGTCAAGTGAATCTATTCCAAACGGTGCTAAAGCAATACCAGTTAACCGGAAGCGCCGCCTATGACCAAGAAACATTTAAAGAAGCCATTCAATTAATTGATTCTGGCCAAATTGATGCCAAGAAGATTATCACGAAGAAAATTAAATTAGAGAATATTGTGGCTGAAGGCTTTGAAACACTGGTCAATGATAAAGCACAATCTAAAATCCTTATTCAAATGAAATAGAATGGACGTCATCTCTCAATGAAAAGATTGAGAGATGATTTTTTTTACGAGGCAAGTGGAAAGGCATCAGCGAGTTACGGTTTGGTTAAAATAGTTATCAAGAACTACACGTACATACAGTGAAAGAGGGATAGGATGAAACTTTCAGGGAATACAGTACTGATCACGGGCGGGGCAGCAGGAATCGGGTTTGCTTTTGCTGAGAGATTCATAAAAGCAGGCAATAAGGTCATTGTTTGCGGCAGACGTGAAGCAAAGCTCCAGGAAGCAAAGGAGAAAAATCCTGAACTAATTACCCGCGTTTGTGATGTCACCAAAGAAACGGAGCGAATTGCTTTATTTGACTGGGTTACGAGTGAGTATCCCGATGTGAACGTGTTTGTGAACAATGCAGGCATTCAGCAACGCTACCATGTCCTTAACACAAACGTGAAGGATGACTGGCACTATTACAGCAAAGAAATAACCTCCAACATTGAGGCGCCCTTTCATTTTTCGATGCTATTTGCGCAGCACTTTGCCAAAAAGGAGTATGCAGCAATCCTTAATGTATCATCAGGTTTAGCTTTTACTCCAATGGCGATTGCTCCGATTTACTCCGCAACGAAAGCAGCAGTTCATTCTTTTACGGTGAGCTTACGGCATCAGCTTGAGGATACCAACATTGAGGTAATTGAAATTGCACCACCGGCAGTTAACACCGATTTAGGCGGAGCGGGGCTGCATACCTTTGGTACCCCTGTAGATGAATTTGCCGATGCGATTTTTAATGGTCTCGAAGCAGGTGAAACCGAAATAGGTTACGCACGTGCCGCAAAAGCGATGAGAATGTCCCGTGATGAAATTGATGAGTCAGTAAAAACGATGTACGACAATATGAAAAACACCATTCTTTAATGTCCAAATGAGTTATTTTCGAATGGGACGGTTTCTCCTGCATCCATCCTTGTATGGGGGAGAAGAGCCGTCCTTTTTTGCACTTGGATATAAATGGTAGTTTAATCGCTAGTAAAAAAGGATAGAGTCTAGTAGACACCTTGAAGGGAGAGTTGATCGTAATGGACAATCTAAAGAATCTTGTACATGGTCCTGTTGTTGGAGCTGCCACCTTACTCATCACTCCCAAATCAGGACAAGCATTTCAAGAGGATGTCATTCATCACTAGAATAATGCTAAGAGGAAAAGTGAAGAAGTTTAAGTAGGATAGAAGATTTCAAAAACACATAAACGAACTAAAACGAAAGGGATGGTTGCGCTAAGTGAGGGTTAAAAAAGCCATTGCAGTTAACAATCATCCTAGTACAAGTTGAACAATGAGAAAGAGGATTACTATTAAAGGAGGAAGATCTTTATTTTTTACAAAGGAAAAGAGATAAAGAAATTTGATATTCAAGCGATAGACGGGAAAATTGGAACCATTCATGATCTTTTAATAGACGAAAGGCAATGGACAATTCGGTATTTGGTTGTTGATACACGCAAGTGGTTGCCGGGGAAGAAAGTGCTGCTTTCCCCGATGTCGATTTTAACAGTGAGTGACTTAGACAAATTGGTCGAAGTGAATTTAACACAAGAGGAGATTAAAAACAGCCCTAGTTTGGATGAAGATCAACCCATTTCTAGACAATATGAACTCGAACTCGGAAATTATTATGGGTATGCTCCTTATTGGACTGCAGAAAATGGAATATGGGGGCTGTACTCAAGCCCGAGTGAATTGGTGCAACATTCAAATGAGAACGTTAAGGTGGAAGTTGATCATAATCAGGAGTCACCTTTGCGAAGTTTAAAAGAGGTAACAGGGTATCACATCCATGCCAAAGATGGCAAAATTGGGCATGCGGAAGACTTTATCATTTGTGATCGAACTTGGGCAGTTCGTTCCATTGAGGTAGATACCAAAAACTTTTGGCCCGGAAAACACGTTGTTTTTTCGCCAGAATGGATCACAAATATCAGTTGGATTGAGCGTGCAGTATATCTAGAACTAACAAAAGAGACGATTGAAAATGGACCAGAAACCTTGCCAAGAGACGAAACAACAAATCCATTTAAATGATTTTATTTTGGGACAGAGGGATGGGACAGAGGGACAGGCACCATGTCCCAGGGAGCTTGTTGGCTCGCGGGACAAGGTGCCTGTCCCCGTGCCCCACGGCACTGCTTGTTAGTTGTTCTGGGATAGTCTTCCTAGGGGCCCGTCTTCAATAATGATGTCCTGCAAATCATAGACAGAAAGAGGGAACATTGGGAATCCGAAAACATAGGGAGTAAGCTCATATAGCTGAAAATAAATGACGAGTGTCTTGTCGGCGATGTAGAAATCTTGGTTAGGTTGTATGGTTGTGAACTCCTCTAGGAGTGGAATATCTCGTTCCGCAATTTGAACTTTGATTAAACTAGAGATTCTATTGATGTAATCACTATCAGATTTAAATAAATCTTTTAATTGTAGGAGTTTTCCTTGTTTTAAATCAAAGGTTAACGATTTGATATAGGTCATTCCATGTGCAGCTTGGTAGTAGTACGTATAGTTAGAAAACGCAAGACTTAGGACATCTCGCTGATTATTCTTCACTTCGTAGGTTCCCAGCATTTCGACCACGGTTGAAGGAGATTGATTGACTTGTAGATTGATGAGTTCTTGAGTCTTAGCGACAATGGAAGTATTGATGAGATGTTCCAATGCACGGTTTTGCATTTTTACTACTCTTGGGTAAAAAACCTGTAAATCAGGGCCGTTACTGACGTTCATCGTTTTCATAAGGACAGGCAAGGTGACTGGCATCGTCATACCACCTTTTTCATCCATGGTATTCAGTTCTGTCTTTAGGGTGCTTGACATTGTTCCTTTCGCAGGAAAAATGCAGGGGATAGGATGAACTTTCCCCAGCCTGGGATGAAGAATTAGAAATTTAGTATTGACCTAGTGCCTGTGAACGTTGATGTAGCAAGGCGAAATTGATCAAACGTTTGATTAGGATGGGACAAAGCAACAGGCATCTTGCCCCAAGATCAATCCTCTTGCCCCAAGATCAAGCCATCTTAAACCTTAGAACACTGAAGCTTTGTCCGCCTCATTTTTTCTATCCATTGTGGACCTTCTGTATTTGGGTTGGTCAGTGGAAATTCAATGGCGGTGTAGGTTGGGAAAGGGATGCTAAAGTGTTTTTTCAGAGCAGGTAGGCTTTCCCAGCCTACTTTTGTTTTTTGGACTGATTTTAAGTGGAGGTATTCAATCCATGGGTTTAATCGATTGTAGGCAATCTGCCAGTCTTCTTCATTTACTGTCCAGTTGCCAACATCAAACGTCATGCGAACTGAAGTTTCACTTGCCCACTGAAAGAAGGAAAGCATTGGCTGTAGAGTTCCCCCGTATGTGGTTTGGTCATTTTCGATTAAAAGTTTCATTCCTTTAGGAAGATTCGTATCCAGCCAAGCTTGAAATGTATCAATGTTGGCGTGGTCTGCATGAAATCTTCCGAGAGATAACTTTATATGGGTCGCTTGCAATAACTCGGCTTCCTTTATGGAGGTTACTGCGACTGGGTTGATCGTATGCGAGTCTAGATATAACTCAGTAGGCGCAGAGTAAACGACTGTCTTTATCCTCGAAGCCTCAATAGAATGTTTGAACCTCTCCAACTCTGTTGAGATATCCTTTAGGCGTTCTCGACGGACCTCGATTCCATCTGCACCGTATTCTTTAATTCTCGTAACTTGTTGTTCAATTGAAAGAGATTCTTTAAAGATAAGTGTAGGTAAAATAATCTTTGTCATTCTTTGGCCTCCTCGATGCTACTAAACCGGTTTAGTAGAAATTTTATCATGTGAAGAAATCGTTTACAAGATTTGAAATGTTTTTTCGGGCACTTCGAAAAAAGGGGTTGTAAACCGCTTACATTTAGTCTATACTTTCACTAAACCGGTTTGCTAAACCGATTTAGTAAAACGATTTAGGAGCAAAAGAGATGAAAAAGGTTACCATTGCGGATGTTGCTCAACATGCAGGTGTTTCAAAAAGCACCGTATCCCAATATTTAAACCAGCGCTTCGATTATATGGGCGAGCAAACGAAAGCTCGTATTGAAGAGGCAATTGCAGCATTAGAATACAGTCCCAATATTGTTGCCAGAAGCTTAAAACAAAAGTCGACCACGACCATCGGCGTGATCGTGGCAAACATTTTGCATGTGTTTTCCACACAGGTGATTCGAGCCATTGAGGACGTTTGCAATGAACATAATTTTCACGTGATCATTTGCAATGCCGACGATCAACCTGAAAAAGAAAAAAAATATATTGAGATGTTAAGAGCCAAACAAGTCGATGGAATTATCGCCGTTCCAACTGGAGGAAATGTGGCGTTATACCAGGACCTTGTGAAAAAGAACTTTCCAATTGTTTTTATGGATCGTTTAATCCAAGGTGTCGAGATTGATACGGTTTTACTAGATAACGAAAAGGCTTCTTTTTTAGCGGTTGAAGCTTTACTCAAGCAGGGGTATTCACAAATTGCGATGGTTTCGCCGTTTCTTGACCCAAATATAACGCCACGTGAAGAAAGGATTAATGGATATAAAAAAGCATTAGAACAACATCAAATTCCGCTTGAAGAACGTTATATCGTTCCTAGTGAAATTTCCGAAATGCAGGAATCCATTGATCAGTTGATACATCTACCTAACCCACCAAATGCAATTATTGCTGTGAATGACCGGGTGTTAAAGCAGGTATTGACCTATACGAAAAAACACAAAATGCGAATTCCGGATGATGTTGCGGTGATTGGAATCGATGATGTTCCTTATGCCGACATATTCAGTCCAGCGTTAACAACGGTTGCCCAACCAGCCTTTGAGATGGGGGAAAAGGCAGCGAACCTATTATTCGAAAAAATTAAAAGCAAAGAACGTTCGAATCAAACTCAGATTTACCGATTTGAACCAGAATTAATTGCACGAGAATCTTGTTAACTAGAAAGGTGATGAAGGATGAAAAAGATTGTTGAAACCGTTGCCAGTGAGATTTCTGGCGTATTAGGTCAAATAGATGAAAACGAAGCAACTCATTTAGGGAATGAACTTGAAAATGCCAAGCGGATTTTCATCGCAGGTACAGGTCGTTCCGGCTTGGTAGGAAAAGTGTTTGCGATGCGACTCATGCATAGTGGATATTCTGTTTATGTAGTTGGCGAAACGATTACACCAAGTATTGAAACAGGTGATCTTCTGCTTGCCATTTCAGGTTCAGGTAGTACAGGCTCACTTGTTCAATATGCGAAAACAGCTAAGAAAATTGATGCGAAAGTGGCTTTGGTTACGACCAATAAGGAATCTGTTATCGGGGAGCTTAGCGATTGTGTCGTTACAATTCCAGCGGCAACCAAAAAGCGCCTACCATCAGAACCAACCACCATTCAGCCGCTCGGCAGTCAGTTTGATCAAGCAGCACATCTGCTTTTGGATAGCATTATTGTGTATCTTCAGCAATTAAATCCAGAGGGGAAAAGTCATTCAAGCTTAAATCAAAAACACGCAAACTTGGAATAGGGAAAAAATGCTTTCTGGAAGAGGATGAGCGATGTTCTCACACTCTTTCGGAAGGCTTACTAAGTTATTCATCATAAGGGGGAAAGGGAAGATGGGTAGAAATATTTTAGTACTCGTTGTTCTAGCAATTGGGCTTTTAGCAGGTTGTAGTACAGCAGTTGATAGTAATGGAGACGGGAAAATTAAGATAATCGCGGCGCACAATCAAACATCGCCAGATAATCCTTATCAAACAGGTATGTTGAAGTTTAAAGAAGTCGCTGAGCGCGAATCGAATGGATCAATCGAAGTGGAAGTTCATGCAGGGACAATTGGAACAGAAGAATCGCAGTTAGTTGAAAAACTTCAACTTGGTGCTGCAGATGTGGTACTTGTTTCTCCAGGATTTATGACCCAAACAGGGATTCGAGAAGTAGATTTATTTTCGGCACCGTATTTATTCACCAGCTATGACCATTGGTTAAGCGTAGTGGATGGAGAAGTTGGGGAAAAGATGGGGAACATCATTAATGAAAAATCCAATAATTCTTTTAAACTATTAGGCTATTGGTCTGCTGGTGTTCGTCATTACTATGGAAAGAAACCGCTTAACTCTGTAGAAGACTTAAAAGGTGTTTCCTTAAGAACACAAACGTCTGGTGTTGTCTCAGATTTCTGGGAAGCAACAGGAGCCATTCCATCAGGGATCTCTTGGGGAGAGCTTTACCAAGGTTTACAGCAAGATGTTGTTGACTCATCTGAAAACGCTTACCCATTCTTTGTGCAACAATCCCATCACACAACACCAAATGGGAAGTATATCACCGAAACCGGACATGATTATACGACAAGGTTTTTATTGATCAATGGGGAGAAATTTGATCAATATTCGAAAGAACAACAAGAGGCTATTTTAAAAGCAGCTGAAGAGTCAGTTAAGGCAGAACGTGATGCAACAAATGCACAAGATGTTGAGTATAAGGAAAAAGCCATTTCTGAAGGCGCTAGTATCAATGAAATTGATACAGAACCATTCATTGAGATTGCTAGACCTATTTTAGAAGATTTCGCTAAAGAAATTGAAGTAGAAGAATTACTGCAGGAGATTATCGGGTTTGAATAACCTAGGGGGGCGTAATAGATGAAGCGTTTTGTACAAGCACTTGAAAAAATACAAATCACCTTTGGAGTCATCTTCTTAAGTGTTTTCTTCTTGGTGATTTTGTTGCAAATTATCACGAGATATTTAGGGGTATCAGTGTTATGGACGGAAGAGGTTGCAAACTATTCCTTTATCTGGGCGATGTTCATGGGAGCAGCCGTGATGGTGAACCGTCGCGAACATTTTAACTTTGATTTCATCATCCGAAAATTAACAGGGAAGAAGAAAGTATCGCTTAACGTTTTTAATGACCTTGTTTTAATTGCATTTAACGTTTGTATTTTCTTCCTTGGAATGATCGTTGTAAAAGAGTTTTGGAACTATACATGGGCAACCCTTCCTGAGATGAAAATGGGGTACATTTGGATTGCAATTCCGATTATGGCAGGCACGATGATCATTTACTCTGTTTCACATTTACTTGACCATATTCGATCACACAAAGCAAAGGAGGTTAATGGGTAATGGGATTTTTACTACTTGGACTATTCATCATTTTAATGCTTGTCGGTGTTCCGATCGCTTTTGTCATCGGGATTGTCGCCTTACTTGGTATTTTTGGAATCCCTTACACTCCTGAAGCGACTGTGCCAATGAAAATGGTCAATGGACTGGACTCTTTCGTTCTATTAGCGGTACCATTATTTATTCTTGCTGCTAATCTAATGAACTCTGGAAAAATCTCTGAAAAACTCATTGACTTAGCATTAGCAGTTGTTGGACCGATTCGCGGTGGGTTAGCACATGTGAATGTCCTCGTTTCGATGATGTTTGCCGGTGTATCGGGTGCAGCTCAAGCAGATACTGCTGGAGTCGGGAAGATTCTTATTCCTAGTATGTTGAAACAAGGTTATGACAAAGAAACAGCAGTAGGCGTGACGGCTGCCTCTTCAACAGTAGGGGTCGTTATTCCTCCTAGTATTCCAATGATTATTTTCGCAGGCTTAACCAATGCTTCAATTGGTGCTTCATTCCTTGGCGGCATTGTGCCGGGAATCTTAATCGGGCTCGGCATGATGGTTTTAATTTATATCCTTGCTGTTAAAAGAAATTATCCTAGATCCAAACGAGTCGAAATGAAAAAATTTGCAAAACTGTTTCTTGAAGCAATTCCAGCCTTATTCACGCCGATTATTATTATTGGCGGAATCATTACGGGATTCTTTACAGCGACAGAAGCAGCAGCGGTTGCATCATTGTACACATTACTTGTTTGTATGTTCTA
>Ga0182741_1006005_pt1 | contig 10891 bp, 7 predicted proteins | sample eDN5th37CBELigOP_FD_128874 | JGI IMG/M metagenome (GOLD analysis project Ga0182741, IMG submission 128874) | Enriched Organic Plus compost microbial communities from Emeryville, California, USA - eDNA 5th pass 37_C BE-Lig OP (version 2) (version 2) ...
CAAGGCCGATGACTACGTGAACACGACTGCCAGCCGTGCAGGCCGTTACGGAAACAGCAAGCACTGGGTCTTTCCCGGTTTTCTCAAAATAGCGGGTGACCGTGCGACCGTTGAAAGCCCGGCACTGATCTTCAACCGCTTCCTGCTCGAAGGCACTGAGGTCGACACTCACGTCTTCTGCCGCTTCTTCTCCCGGGTAGAGCGGCGTGATGATGTCTGGAGGCTGATGAGCTTTGAAGTCATTTTCGAGCGGGATGTCATGCGGACGGTCAATCCTCAGCATCAACTGCCCGTGGATTGGAACCGGCTTGAGAGCTACAGTCCGTCCTATCGCGTTCTGACCTATGTTCAGGAGAGTCGCGGCATCAGCGTCAATCCCGACCTTTACGGCGACGATCGCCGGGACCAGCTGGATGAATTTCATGCCGGCGAGGACCTCTGGCTTGCAGGTGGAGACAGGTCTTAGCGATTGCGGTCCGGGCGTCCCTATGCACCCAGCGCGGCGACGGTTCCCTGGACGAAATAGGCGAAACCGATGCAGGTAACAATCATGCGAGTCCAGCTGCGAAACTGGAGATCCGACATGCGGTCCAGCACGAACTTGCCAAGCCACGCGCCGAGAATGGCCACAGGAATGCAGAGAAGGACAGTGCTCCAGCCGATGCTGTCGAGCGTCAGCGCTGCATTGATGTAGAAGACGACCTTGGTGAAATGGGCAATGACCTGAATGGCTGCCTTGGTGGCAATCACCACCCGGCGGTCAAGCTTAGTGCGGATGAAGAACATGTCGATCAGCGGGCCGGCGGTTCCGACCATCACGGTCAGCGCGCCGCTGATCAGGCCACAGGCGAAGGCGTGAGCAGGACGCGACGCGTCTAGGGTGAGCCAGGACGCCGGTATCCATAGCAGGAGCGGCAGCAGGCCGATCACGATCAGGGCAAAGGCCGCATTGGGCGCGTACTGAATGCCGAAGAGGAACGCCATTGCCAGCAGAAGCCCCAGGCATACGATCGCAAGGATCTTTACATCCAGATAGCGGCGGGAAAGCCAGGCGCGTGATCCATTCGAGACCATCTGGATGATCCCGTGGACGGCAATCGCCATGCTGGCAGGAGCAACCAGGAACAGGAACCAGAGCAGGATCAGCCCGCCTGCCATCCCGAAGATTCCAGACAGGAAGGACGTCGCCAGAACAACGGGTATCAGCAGGATCAGGCTGGCAATGGCCATTGTCCACTCCGGAAAGGTCTAGGAAACACGGCAGGCTACTGAGGCAGGACAGTTCAAGTGTAGTGCAGCCGCGCGGCAAGAGACAGTCGCCCATATACTATGGCAACCACAGGTTAAGAATGGCTGATGCTGCGCAGTTGACGCGCGCACTTTCCCGCGGATGATCGCGAGACAGCGCACGGAGCTCCTGCCGCCACCGGAAAATCTTGCCTTTCCCTATGAACCCAAGCCGCGGGCCAGCCGTTACAGGAGGGAGATGTTCGGGGGCTTGAGGATGATGGGTGGATTGTTCGCGGGATACGAAGCACCAATCGCTATCGCGCTCGTTATCCTGCTTTTTGGCATGTTCGTTTGGGAGAGGTATCCGGCCGAGGTGACAGCCGCCGCCGGCGCTGCCGTGTTCATCGTGCTTGGCTTCGTGCCAACAGAGAAGGCTATGGCGGTCTTTTCAAACTCCGCGCCCCTGACGATCGGGGCGATGTTCGTCCTGACCGGAGCCCTCGTGCGGACCGGCGTTCTCGAAAGCGTTGCCGGTATGGTGCTCGACCGGGCAAAGAGGCATCCGAGGCTTGCGCTGATCGTCTTCCTGCTGACGGCGGTTGCTGCCTCGGCCTTCATGAACAACACGCCGGTGGTTCTCGTACTGATCCCGATCGTCTTCCGTCTCGCCACCGCGCTCGACATCGCATCGACACGGCTCCTGATACCCCTCTCCTATGCGGCCATCCTTGGAGGCACGCTGACCCTGATCGGCACCTCAACCAACCTCCTGGTCGATGGTGTGGCGCGTGAGCAGGGACTTCAACCCTTTTCGATCTTCGAGATCACGCCTGTCGGCCTGATCACCGCTGCGACCGGGATCATCACCATGCTTGTGCTGGGCAGATTCCTGCTGCCGGACAGGCGTGAGAATAGCGGCGACCTCGCCATTGATGGCGACACCGAGTTTCTCTCGGAGGTGACAGTCCTTTCTGACGGGAGCTACACCGAAAAGCCGGTCGGAGAGATCGGCGACTTCAAACGCCCCGGACTGCGCATCACGGGTGTGCGCACCGATAAAAAGGTCGTGCGCAAGAATTTCGAAGACATCACCCTGAAGAAGGGCGATGGAGTCATCGTTGTCGCCAATTCGCAGGAGCTGCTGACCCTGAACGAGCGCGAGGGCCTGCGCGTGGGTCAGCGGCGGGCCGCCACGGGAAGCGGCGAGCGGATAACCGCCGAGGCAGTGGTTGCACCCGGCCGGATCGGATATGGGGCGCTTCTGTCCAGCCTGGCCCTTGGCCGCCGCTTCGGCGTGCGTATCCTGGGCGTCCATCGTCATCGGCACGTTGCGGGACCGGACCTTGGCTCCGTGCGACTCCGGCCCGCAGACAGACTGCTGCTGGAGGGAACAGCGGAAGCTCTCGACGAGCTTTCGAATGACAACGAACTCGTTTCGATCTCCCGTTCGACCGCCCGTGCCTTCCGCCGCACCAAGGCGCCGCTGGCGCTGATCGCGCTCGGACTCGTCGTGGCGCTGGCAGCGTTCAACGTTATGGATATCGGGATCCTCGCCATGATTGCCGTCGCCGCTATTCTGGTCCTGCGCTGCATCGATGCAGACGAAGCCTGGGGCTCGATTGACGGTGCGATCATGGTCCTCATTTTCGCGATGCTGATCATCGGGCAGGGTCTGGTGGAGACGGGAGCCGTCACGCTGATCGTCGAATGGGTCACACCTGTGATGTCAACGGTTTCGCCCTTCGTCGCCCTGCTGATTGTCTATGCGCTGGCTTCGACGCTGACCGAATGCGTGACGAACAACGCGGTTGCGGTCATCTTCACACCCATCGTCATCAGCCTCGGCCAGCAGCTGGGGATCGAGCCGCGCGCGCTGGTGGTGGCCGTAATGTTCGGCGCCAGTGCGAGCTTCGCCACCCCCATCGGCTACCAGACCAACACGCTGGTCTATGGTGCAGGCAATTACCGGTTCAGTGACTTCGTAAGGATCGGACTGCCGATGAATATCATCGTCGGGATTGCCACCTGCTACGCGATCCATCTGTTCCACGGATTATAGGAGGTGTTCCTGAGTCCGCTTAGGGACTACCGTCCTTCTCCGGATCGAAGGGCGGCTGCTCCGCTTCCTCCGTGGGCTGGGTGGTGAAGCCCTTGAGGCCCGAGATCTCCTGCGCGTCACGCGGAATCTCCAGGGGGCTTGCCACATAGGCAGCGATAAGTTGCGCGCAGGAGGTGAGTGCGTGGCAATGAATGCGCTCATAGCCGTGTGACGCGTCGATGCCAAAGGTCACGAGAGCAGTGCGGACGTCATGGCCGGCTTCGATAGCCGAGGCGGAGTCGGAGCGATAGTAGCGGAAAACGTCACGCTGGAACGGTATCTGTTTTTCCCGGCAGACCTCGATCAGCTTGCGGGTCAGATGCCAGTCGAACGGACCGGATTGATCAGCCATCGCGATGGTCACGCCAAACTCCGAGGAGTTCTGGCCGGGGGCGGTGGTTCCGTTGTCGACCGTCACCATGGAGGCAACCTCCGGCAGCACCACGGAAGAAGCGCCGACGCCGATTTCCTCGGCAATCGTGAACAGCCAATGGGTGTCGACCGGTGTCGCGATTTCGTTGCGCTGGATCGCCTCCAGCGCTGCGAGCAGGATCGCCACCCCCGCCTTGTCGTCCAGATGCCGGGAGGTCACAAAACCGTTTTCCAGAAACTCCGCCTGCGTATCGATAGCGACGATGTCGCCCACATCGATGCCCAGCGCCAGCGTTTCCTCGCGGGTGCGCGTCACGGCATCGATGCGAAGCTCGACATAGGGCCAGCCTGTCGGCTGGGTGTCGACCTCCTCATTGAATGTATGGCCGGAAGCCTTGAGCGGCAGGATCGAGCCACGGAAGGTGCCTTGCTCGGAATAGATCGTCACCCGCGCGCCCTCCGCGAAGCGGGCGGACCAATGGCCGATCGGAACAAGCTCCAACCGGCCATTTTCCTTTACGAGCTTCACCTGCGCACCGAGTGTGTCCAGATGCGCCACGATGGCCCGCGCCGCCTTGCGCCGGCCACCGCGACGGATCGCGCGAATGGCGCCACGACGGGTGAGCTCGGGTTCAAGGCCAAGCCGCCTTAGCTCCAGTGTGCAATGGCGAACGACCTCGTCGGTATAGCCAGTGGGACTGTCGATGGCGAGCAGAGCCTCTAGCTGGGCAACGAGGTACCCATCATCGATCTGCAATGGTCTCTCCCGTTCAAATCCGCCCCAAAGCTTGCGCAGCCGTACTCGCTCCCGTCAGCGGAAAGAGCAGGTCGATAAAGCGCTCTGCGGTCGGCTGCGGCTCATGGTTTGCAAGCCCAGGACGCTCATTGGCTTCGATGAAGACATAGTCCGGCTCGCTCGGCGAACGGACCATGAAGTCAATGCCGACGACGGGAATATCGATTGCCCGCGCCGCCTTGATCGCGGCGTCCACCAGACGATGATGCACGACGCCGGTGACGTCATGGATCGAGCCGCCCGTGTGGAGGTTTGCAGCCTTGCGCACCACCGCCGTTTGGCCCTGTTTCAGGACGGAATCGTAGGTAAGGTCGAGGGCAGCAAGGCAGCGCTCGGTTTCGCCATCGAGAGGAATGCGGCTCTCACCACCCGTGGCGGCAGCACGCCGGCGTGATACGGCATTGATCAGATCCCGCACGGTAGAATGGCCATCGCCCACGATATAGGGCGGGCGGCGGACAGCTGCGGCTACCAGCTTGAAGTCGATCACCACAAGCCGCAGATCCTCGCCGTCAAAGCAGGATTCCACCAGCACGCGATCACAGATCGTATGCGCATGGTCTATGGCCGCACGCACCTCTTCCATGGTCGTGAGGCCGACGGCAACGCCAGATCCCTGTTCGCCACGCGCCGGTTTCACCACCAGTCTGCCTTGCTTTTCCAGGAATGCGGAAAGCTCGGTCTCGTCAACCTCACCGCGGATCTGTTCCGGCACCTTCAGCCCTGCAGCTTCAACGACTCGACGCGTTGCGGCCTTGTCATCGCAGATCGACATGGCTACGGCGGACGTCAATTCCGAAAGGCTTTCGCGGCAGCGAACCGACCGCCCGCCATGGGCGAGACGGAAGAAGCCGCCTTCGGCATCCAGGATTTCAACCTGAATGCCGCGACGGCGCGCTTCCTCGACGATCAGCCGCGCATAGGGGTTGAGCGCGTCGTACTCGGCCAAGGGGCTTGCGTAAAGGCGCTCGTTGATCGTGTTCTTCCGCTTGACGGTAAAGACCGGCACGCGGCGGAACCCAAGCTTCTCGTAAAGCGCGATCGCCTGCGCGTTGTCGTGCATGACCGAGAGGTCCATGCTCGCGGCGCCACGCGCCCTGTAATGCTCCGCCAGCTGCCGCACGAGCATTTCGCCGATGCCGGGATGGCGCGCCTGCGGATCGACGGCGAGGCACCAGAGCGACGATCCCGCCTCGGGATCGTTGAAGGCGCGGCGGTGATCGACGCCTGTCACCGTGCCGACGATCTCGCCGCTCTCTTCGTCCTCAGCCACCAGATAGGTGAGCGCGCGGTTGTCACGGTTCGACCAGAAGAACTCCGGCGACACCGGCACCATTCCGCGGGACGAATAGATGCGGTTGACGCCGCGCGCATCGGCCTCCGACGATAGCCTACGAATGAAATAGCCGCGCGTCTTGCGGCGGCCCGGACGATAGGTTGCGAGATCCAGCCGATAGGTATGCGACGGATCGAGAAAGATTTCCTGAGGCGCCTGCGCCAGCAGCACGTGCGGATCGGGGACATAGAAGGCAATGTCGCGCCGCTCCGGCCCTTCGCGCCGGATGGCATCCACGAGCGCGGTGGGGGACTCGTAGGTATGGGCGAACAGAAGCCTGCCCCATCCGCAATCGACGTAGGAATTTGGTTCACCCTGGGATGCGCCCGGCAGGGAGTCACTGTTGACGGACACGGACGTTTCGGTACGCAGCCGCCGCAGTCTTTGCGCAAGGGACCTGTCCGACCGGCTCCTCATATGGCGTTCGCTTGCTGAGATAGTCTTGGACATCGGTCTAAATCCCATGTGTCTGCAGCCAGAGTTCGAGCAGGCCGACCTGCCACAGCTCGGAACCGCGCAATGGCGTCATATGTTCGGTGGGGTTGGCGAAAAGCTCGTTCAGATAGCTCTCCTGGAAGATGCCGCGATCTTTGGCCGCCTGCGATGTAAGTGCGTCCCGGATCATGTCCAGGTACGGTCCATCCACATATTTGAGCTGCGGAACGGGGAAATAGCCCTTCTTGCGGTCGATCACCTCGCTCGGTATGACCAGCCTTGCGGCTGCCTTGAGCACGCCCTTGCCGCCGTCCTTCAATTTCTCCTCGGGCGGGATCTGCGCCGCGAGCTCGACAAGCTGGTGGTCCAGGAACGGCACACGCGCCTCAAGTCCCCAAGCCATGGTCATGTTGTCGACACGCTTCACCGGATCGTCCACCAGCATCACGTGGCTGTCGAGACGTAGTGCTGCATCGACAGGCGTCGCGGCACCGGGTGCCAACAGCCGCTCGGCCACGAAGGCGCGGCTGACGTCGTGATCCGGAAGCCATTGCGGATTGATGTGTTCTTTCATGCGGGCATGGGCGCGGTCGAAGAATACGCGGGCGTAGTCGTCCACCACATCTTCCGACTGCGCCAGCGGCGGATACCAGTGATAGCCGCCGAACACCTCATCAGCCCCCTGACCCGATTGTACCACCTTGATGTGCTTCGAGACCTCCTGTGAAAGAAGGTAGAATCCGACATTGTCGTAGGAGACCATCGGCTCCGACATCGCGGCAAAGGTTCCCGGCAGCGCATCCATCAGGCGATCGGATGGCACGAAGATCTTGTGGTGATCCGTGCCGTAGCGCTCTGCGATGAGATCCGAATAGACGAACTCGTCGCCCTTTTCGCCGTTGGCTTCCTCGAAGCCGACAGAGAAGGTCATCAGCCCGTGCTGCCCTTCCTCGGCAAGCAAGCCCACGATAAGGGAAGAGTCGACACCACCGGAAAGTAGCACCCCGACCGGAACGTCGGCGACCATGCGACGGCGCACGGCAATGCGCAGCTGCTCCAGCACGCGGTCGCGCCATTCGTCGGAGGAGAGGTTCGCCAGCTCAGGATTTCGCTCGTAGCGCGGGTTCCAGAAGACCATGTCCCGCTTTCTGCCATCGGGCTCGATCACGCGGATCGTGGCGGGCGGCAGTTTCTTCACGCCATTGAGGATCGTTCGCGGCGGAGGAACAACCGCGTGGAAACTCATGTAGTGATGTAGCGCCACCGGATCGATGGAGGTGTCGACGTTGCCGCTCTTTACAAGCGCGGGCAGCGAGGAGGCGAAGCGAAGCGTGCCGGGCGTTTCAGCGATATAGAGCGGCTTGATGCCGAAGCGGTCGCGGACCATCACGATCCGGCCGGTATCACGCTCCTGGATGACAAAGGCGAACATGCCGTGCAGACGGTTCACACTCTCTTCGCCCCAGGCGTGCCAAGCCTTCAGGATGACCTCGGTGTCACCATGGGAAAAGAAGCTGTAGCCCTTTGCCTCAAGCTCGCTGCGCAATTCCGGATAGTTGTAGATACAGCCGTTGAAGGCGATCGTGAGCCCCAGCGCGGCGTCCACCATCGGCTGCTGGGCCTTTTCGGAAAGGTCAATGATGCGCAGCCGCCTATGCCCGAAGGCCGCGCTGCCGTGAGAGACGATGCCGGCTCCATCGGGACCCCGGGGCGCAAGCGCGTCCATCATCATCGAAACCGCCGACAGGGAAGGCTCCCCGCCATCGAAACGTACTTCACCACAAATACCGCACATGAGCGGTTCTCACCTCCATACTCGTCAATTGTTTCACCGCATGACGCACCTGCTCGGTTTCCAAATTCATTTGAAATCAGAATGTTAACACCCAAAGACGTGTCACCCGTTCAGGCGCTCACCCGGGCCAAACGCCTGACGTGCTGAAATCGATCCGTAGAAATGTTCGCCTTGAAGGTCTTCCATCCCGCGTACTTGCGCGTCGAGCGGGGTAGACATACACCCCCTGCAGCCGGTTATATGCCGCAAATTCCGGCCCCCAACTCTTGCAGGATATGACCGACATCCAGGAACTCATCGAGCAGTACCCCGCGGTCCAGACCGGGCTTGCTCTCATCGCCCTGGCGCTGACCGCACTGGTCGCCAATTACATCGTGAAGGCTCTGCTGCTGCGTGGCCTGAACCGGCTGCTATCGTTGACAAGCTTCGGCCGGGACCCTGAAGTCAGCCGGCATCGGGTGATCGAGCGGCTGGCCAACGCGACGCCGGCGATCGTGATCTCAGCCGGGATCCTGCTCGTGCCGGGATTACCGGCAGCGGCGGTGATCGTTATCCGCAATGTTGCCAACGCCTTCACCATCATCACGGTCGCCTTGGCAATGGGCGGTGCGCTGAACGTTCTCGATGCCCTCTACAGGCGTCGACCCGAGGCTCGCCTGAAGCCCATCAAGGGCTATCTGCAGGTGGCGAAGATTGTCATCTACACGATCGCGGCCATCCTGGTGATCGCGACGCTGATCGACCGCTCGCCCATCATCCTGCTTTCTGGTTTGGGTGCGATAACCGCGGTCCTCATCCTGGTTTTCCAGGACACGCTGCTGTCGCTGGTCGCCGGCATTCAGATCTCGTCGACGGACATGGTGCGGGTGGGCGACTGGATCACCGTTCCCGGCCAGGATGCCGATGGCGATGTCATCGAGATCGCGCTGCATACGGTCAAGGTTCAGAACTTCGACAAGACAGTCACCACGGTGCCGATCCGCAAGCTGGTCACCGATCCTTTCCGGAACTGGCGCGCGATGCAGGAATCCGGCGGGCGACGCATCAAGCGCAGCCTGCTCATCGACCAGTCGAGCATCCGTTTCCTCACCCCCGAAGAGGTGACGCGTCTGTCCTCCTTCGTCCTGCTGAAGGACTATCTCGGCAGGAAGGCGCAGGAAATCGCCGAATGGAATGCCGCACTCGGCGAACATGCCTCAGTGCCCGCAAACACGAGGCGCGCCACCAACATCGGCACGTTCCGGATGTACGTTCAGTCATATCTGCGCGCGCACCCGAACGTGCATAAGGGCATGACCATCATGGTCCGCCAGCTCGCGCCTGAGGCGCACGGCCTGCCGCTCGAGATCTATTGCTTCGCGAACACTGTTGTCTGGGTCGAGTTCGAGGCCATCCAGGCGGACATCTTCGACCATCTGCTGGCGATCCTTCCGGAGTTCGGCCTCAGGGTGTTCCAGGATCCAAGTGGCGCAGACATGCGGGAATTCGCAAGACTTCATCCCAACCTTGGCAGCGGGTTCACTGGTGGAGCGGAGTTCTCCCGGCCCGCTCGATAGCACGGATGACGATAACGCCGGCAGCGCGATTACACTAACTCGGGCTGCCTCGACAGTAATCGGCGTGCACGTGACCCTATCGCGAAGACCCAGAGACGCGCGCCTCGGATCCGGGTGATTCCAGTCCGCGGCAGATCTTCAGCATTCGCTCGACGACCAGGTCCAGCTTGGAGTCCATGCGGAATGTGGGTCCCGCCACAGTGATGATGAAAGACGCGCGATTCCACGTAAACGTTGCCGATACTGTGGTAGCACTCGGAACGCTCTCCTCGCGGTTGAGATGCCAGCCCCGCTTGATCCCCTCATCAATCTCGGTGCGGAGTTTGGCGACCGTATTGATCGTGTGTTCGGTGAACGGCTCCAGTTTGAGCGTGCGATAGAGCTTTTCCCGCTCTTCCGGTGGAAGTGTGGCCAGCAATGCCTTGCCCGCAGACGTGGCATAGAGGCTGCGAATCTGATCGCCTATACGAACCAGAAAGCGCAGGGTGTGAGACGGCTCGAATACAACCAGATAGGTTGCGGTGGAACCGGAAATCTTCGCAAGGGAGACTGATTCATCAAATTCATCCCGAAGTTCACGAAGCGCCATCTCGGCACGCAACAGCACAGGATCGTTCTCGGCAATACGGGTGGCCAGGTTCACCAGCTTCAGTGTGGGATAGAACCCGAGCCGTGGACCGATCTCGTAGATGTATCCGTGCTCCAGAAGAGACTGCAGGACGTCGTGACAGCTGGAGACAGGGATGTCGAGAAGTTTCGATATCTCGGAAAGCGACAACGGACGTCTGTGCTCACCGAAGAGTTCAAAGAATTCCAGCGTTCTCTTGACAATCTTTGACATGATATTCCCGACGTCTGCCTGAAACCGATTTAATGCCCGTTAGTCCGTTGCAAGGTCAAGCGAGCCCGGATGAATGGCAGCGATATAATAGACGATGCAGCATTTGACAGCAAACTCATTCGTGGTAGTGAAGGAGAATACGTCTCAGCGAAGTTTTATGGGTCGGCTGGAAACATGCGTGTTTGCATCTATGGAGCGGGAGCCGGCGGAGGGCACTTTGCGGCCCGACTTGGTCGCTCAGGTCACGACGTTTCCGTTGTGGCCAGAGGGCCGCATCTGGACGCAATCCAGAAGTTCGGGCTCAAACTGATTTCGGGCGACGAAGAGATTGTCAGCCGTCCCCTGGCGACAGGCGATCCCTCCGAACTTGGTATACAGGATCTGGTCATCGTGACCGTGAAGGCCACGGCGCTGCAGGGCGTGGCGAACGGC
>Ga0182741_1006006_pt1 | contig 10890 bp, 7 predicted proteins | sample eDN5th37CBELigOP_FD_128874 | JGI IMG/M metagenome (GOLD analysis project Ga0182741, IMG submission 128874) | Enriched Organic Plus compost microbial communities from Emeryville, California, USA - eDNA 5th pass 37_C BE-Lig OP (version 2) (version 2) ...
ATGCGATACAAGGTCATCGTCAGCCGGGTACAAACTGCCGAACGATACGTTCGAGCTACCACCGAGGAAGACGCCATCAGGAAGATCCGGGTGAACTGGACCGGCCGTACGGCTTCCTCGGCCAATGGGCGACCGTCGACACCGGAATGGATATCGTCGAGGCCGTCAGTCCCATGAGTGGAGGCGACTACCCGCCGCAACTCAATCAGCGCGACGGCTCCTACATGCTCTCGCTCAAAGCGGCCGGGAAGTACCTTGGTCTGTCCTACTCGTCGCTGTATCAGCTTGTTGTCACGGGCGAGATCGAGCACGTCATGGTCGGCAGCCGCAGGTACATCACCCGCGACCAGATCGCCGACTTCATCGCGGCGAACTCCCATAAGGGCTACCACTCACGCTGAGCTCGGGGGAGCGTCTCGGTGCAGGCCTCGAGCGGCAGCTTCTGCGGAAGTTGTCAGGGGCCGCCGTCACCGCCGCGCCCACCGTTGGCGTCGCCGTCGCCGTCGACGAATCCGCCGCGTCCTCCTGCGCCACCCGCTCCGCCTGGCCACCCACCGTGACCACCGTTGCCGCCGTTTGCGGTGCCGTTGCCCCCGACGATGCCGCCGTCACCCCCATGACCTCCGTCGCCGCCATGGAAGCGCGAACGAAAGCCGGGCAACGTCCCCATGCCATTGGCAGTCTCGTAGTAACCCGCGTAGTGGCGGGCACGAATCCTGAAACCGGCGCTCGCCAATGTCTCCTCTTGCAGCTCTCGCTCAATGGCTACCCAAGTCCTGATCAGCCAGGTTATGACGAGCGCGAGAATCCCGAGGACGATCGCGACGAGACCGGCTCGGTTGTCCACGAGGGTGGCGACGGTGACCCCGCTGAGGGTCGCGAGAGCGACAAGCACGGCCCCCGTTCCTCGAGCACCCGTGAGTGCGTGGCGTTGCATCAGGGACGGCAGACGTTCCGGTGCCGGAGGCTCCTCGGGTTCCTCGAACAGGAATCGTAGGCGGTCAATGTCTGTCATGGGCGAGAGCCTCTCGTCGGCGAGCGAGCTGGTCGCGGCGAAGCTACGGCAGGACACTGACAGGGCGGTCGACGATCCGAAGGGAGCACGCCCCGAGCGGCCGTCGGCGATACTCCGAGCCAAGCAAGCTGTCAGAAGTCTCCTGCACGTAACGCGGCACCTCGATCGGCGACAACATCATTAAGGGGCCGAACCGTGCAGCCTGCTCGAGGTCACCGCCTCGGTCGGGGTAACTTCGTCCCCACCGACCAACGAGGAGACCTGCACCCACCATGGCGAAGACCAATGCCGACTTCATCTGGAGCATCGCGAATCTGTTGCGCGGCCCTTATCAACCGAACCAATATGGCGATGTGATCCTGCCGTTCACGATCCTGCGCCGGCTCGACTGCATCCTCGAACCGACCAAGGATGACGTCCTTGCCGAGTACAAGAAGCTGCAGGGGCTCAAGGTCGACGCTGGCGTGGTGCTGAAAACGAAGTTCAAGCTGCCGTTCTACAACACCTCTCGCTGGACCTTCGCTTCGCTGATGTCCGACCCAGAGGGCGTCGCCGACAACCTGATCGACTATATTGAGCGGTTCTCGCCGAACGTGCGCGACGTGTTCGAGGGTTTCCGGATGCCCGATCTGATCGCTGATCTGCAGAAGTCGGACCGGCTGTATCTGATCGTCAAGGAATTCGCGGCGGTCGACCTGCACCCAAAGGTCGTATCGGGTCACGACATGGGATATATCTTCGAAGAACTCATCCGTAAGTTCGCCGAGTCCAACAATGCGCAGGCCGGTGACCATTTCACGCCCCGCGAAGTCATCGCGCTGATGGTCGACATCCTGTTCCACACCGCCGACGACGCGCTGACCAAGCCCGGCACCGTCCGCACCATCTACGATCCCGCGGCTGGGACCGGCGGGATGCTCTCCACCGCCTACGACCACCTGATCGAGATGAACCACAGTGCTCGCCCGGTGCTGTACGGCCAGGAGATCAACCCGCGCTCGTACGCGATGTGCAAGTCTGACATGATCATCAAGGGTCAGGACGTCGACAACATCTACCTCGGCGACACCCTCACCGATGACGGACACTCCGGACGCCACTTCGACTTTCTCCTATCCAATCCTCCGTTCGGTGTGGAGTGGAAGACACAGCAGAAGGCGGTCACCGACGAGTACCAGCAGCGCGGCTTCGCCGGACGTTTCGGCCCCGGCCTGCCCCGTGTCTCGGACGGATCGCTCTTGTTCTTGATGCACTTGATCTCGAAGATGCAGCCGGTGAAGAAGGGTGAGGGCGGCAGCCGATTGGCGATGGTCCTCAACGGCTCGCCGCTGTTCACCGGCGGTGCCGGCTCGGGGGAGTCGAACATTCGGCAGTGGATCATTGAGAACGACCTGCTCGACGCGATCATCGCGCTACCGACGGACATGTTCTACAACACCGGCATCTCCACCTACATCTGGATTCTCGACAACAACAAGCCCGAGCAGCGCCGCGGCAAGGTCCAGCTGATCAACGGTGTCGACATGTTCGGCAAGATGCGGAAGTCCCTCGGCTCCAAGCGCAAGTACCTGCGACCCGAGGACATCGAACGCATCTGCAAGCTCTACGAACGCTACCGCAACGAAAAAGGCACCGACACCCACCTCGCTCACTCCAAGGTGCTTCGCGGCGAGGAGTTTGGTTACGCCACCATCGTCGTCGAACGTCCCCTCCAGCTTCGTTTCGAGCCGACCGAGGACAAGATCGAGGAGGTTCTCGCGCAGAAGAGCATCACCAAACTGAAGGACGGGGAGCAGGCCGCGATCCGCAAAGCACTCGAGGCCCTCGTTGGCTGGGCGTGGATGAATCGCGATACTTTCGTCGACGAGCTTAAAGCGGCGCTGCGCGAGGCCGGCATCGGTCGACCCGGCGCTCCGTTGGTGAAGATGATCTGGTCGACGATCGGCGAGCACGATCCCGAAGCCGACATCGTCACCAGTTCCAAGGGCGAGCCGGAACCGGACCCGTCGCTGCGCGACACCGAGAACGTTCCGCTCACCGAGGACATCGAGGAGTACTTCGCCCGCGAGGTGCTGCCGCACGTGCCGGATGCGTGGATCGACCACGACAAGACGAAGATCGGCTACGAGATTCCGTTCACCCGCCACTTTTACCGGTACGTGCCGCCTCGGCCGCTCGAGGAGATCCAGAAGGACCTGCGGGTCCTCGTCTCTGAGATTCAGGCCATGCTCGCGGAGGTCGGCGCATGACATGGCCTGCCTATTCAGAGTATCGGGAATCCGCCATCCCCGGTGTCAGGGAGATACCGACTGAGTGGTCACCTGTCCGAATGGACAAGCACCTCCGTTATGTAAAGAAGCCCGTCTCGCCAGAGACGTTGGTAGACGTCGAGGTTTTCCACTATTCCATTCCCGTTGTACAAGCAACTGGTACTGGGGCCGTCGAAGATGGATCGACCATCGACAGTAATAAGTTCACGATTGATCAAGAGCTACTTCTAGTTTCGAAGCTCAACCCGCGTAAAGCGACCGTGTGCCTTGCGGTTCCGGATGGTCGTCTTACTGTGTGCTCAACTGAGTTTGTTCCTCTTGCCTCCCTCGATCTGGACATGGGGTTCGCGAGGTACGTCGTGACGAGTGAGCCGTACCGTCAGCGCCTTGAATCCTTGGTTGAATCCGCCACCCGTAGTCATCAGCGGGTGAACCCGTCAGAGGTCTACAGGTTTTGGTGGGCGATTCCGTCGGTGACCGTCCAGCGGAAGGTTGCAGCGTTCCTCGACAGAGAAACCGCGCGGATCGATGCAGTAATCGGCAAGCAGGAGCAGCTCATCGCCACCCTCCGCGAGGACCGCACCGCCACCATTACCCACGCCGTCACCAAGGGACTCAACCCCGACGTGAATATGAGAGATTCCGGGGTGAGGTGGTTAGGGGAAGTACCGGCCCACTGGGCGGTCCACCGCATCAAGCACTCAGTGGAGTCGGCGCGTAATGGCATATGGGGAAGTGATCCTGATGGGGGTATAGAAGATATCCGTTGCGTTCGGGTGGCAGACTTTGATCGACCGCGGCTGACCATTCATGACCGCGATGTGACCTTTCGAAAAGTGACGGCCTCGGAACGGAAGAATCGGGTGCTGCACCGAGGCGACCTCCTACTGGAAAAGTCAGGGGGTGGTGACAAGAATCCCGTCGGATTCGTTGCGCTGTACGACTCTGACGAGCCAGCGGTGTGCTCGAACTTCGTCGCGCGTGTCGAGCTCTCGCCGGGACAGCACCCAAAGTTCTGGACCTACGTACATCACTGCCTGTACTCATCCAGACTGACCTATCCCTCGATCAAGCAGAATACGGGTATCCAGAATCTCGACCAGCAGAGCTATTTCAACGAGCGGGCTGGATTCCCCCCGATGAAGGAACAGTCAGAGATCGTCACATTTCTCGATGAGCGCTGCGAGAGGATCGACGCGTTGATCGCGAAAGCTGACGCGGTCATCGACACTTTGCGCGAGTACCGATCAGCGCTGATCACCGATGCGGTGACCGGCAAGATCGACGTGCGGGGAGCGGCGTAATGGCACAGCATCATGAACGGGCCTTCGAGACTGAACTCTGCGAGTACCTTGCAAATCACGGCTGGTTGTACTCGCCGACCGATGTCGGCTACGACCGTGAGCTTGCGTTGTTCCCGGAGGACGTTTTCGGGTGGCTGGCCGACACGCAGCCCGAGCAGCTGGCCAAGCGGGTGAAGCCGGATCTGAGCGGCGTCGAGCGGGAGAAGGCTCGGCGAGGGGTGTTGCACACCCTGGTAAAGGCGCTTGAGGCCGATCCCAAGGCGAACGGCGGCACCTTGTCGGTGCTGCGACGCGGGTTCAAGGACCTCAACGCGCAGTTCTCAATGTGCCAGTTCCGGCCCAACACCTCGCTCAACGCCACCGCTGCCAAGCGGTACGAGGCGGTGCGCCTACGGGTGATGCGACAGGTGCACTACTCGACCCGCCACAACAACAGCGTCGACCTGGTGTTCTTCGTCAACGGCATGCCGGTGGCGACCGCGGAACTGAAGACCGACTTCACCCAGAACATCACCGACGCGGTGCTGCAGTACAAGCACGACCGCCTGCCGAAGGGCGAGCCGCTGCTGACCTTCGGCACCCGCGCCCTGGTGCACTTCGCCGTCTCGAACAGCGAGGTGCAGATGACCACCAAGCTCGCGGGCAAGGACACCGTCTTCCTACCGTTCAACCGCGGCAACGCTGGGCACGCCGGTAACCCGCCGAACCCGGCCGGCTCGCCGACGGCGTACCTGTGGGAGACGATCCTGCAGCGCGACACCTGGCTCGACATCCTCGGCCGGTTCCTGCACCTGCAGATCACCGAGAAGCACGATCCGGTGTCGGGCAAGAGGACTCGTAGCCAGATGATGCTCTTCCCGCGCTACCACCAGTGGGAGGCGGTCACCGCGCTGATCGCCGCGGCCCGTACCGAGGGACCGGGACACCGCTACCTCATCCAGCACTCCGCCGGGTCCGGCAAGACCAATAGCATCTCGTGGCTCGCGCATCGGCTGTCGGTGCTGCACGACGAGGACAGCGCGGCGGTGTTCGACTCGGTCATTGTCATCACCGACCGCAACGTCCTCGATGCGCAGTTGCAGGAGGCGATCCGGCAGATTGACCGCACCCCGGGCGTAGTGGCGCACATCGACGGGCTCGGCGGGGCGAAGTCGCAGCTGCTGGCGGACGCGCTTGCGGGTGGGACGAAGATCATCATCGTCACCATCCAGACCTTCCCCTACGCGCTCGAGCTGATCCGCAGCCAGGCCAAACTGAAGGGGAAGAACTTCGCGGTCATCGCCGACGAGGCGCACTCGTCTCAGGCCGGGGAAGCCTCCAAGCGTCTGAAATCGGCCCTGACGGCCACGGAAATCGACGAACTCGCCGACGGCGGCACCGTGGATGCCGAGGACGTCCTGGCGGCGGAGATGACCGCACGGGCGCAGGCGAAGAACTTGTCGTTCTTCGCGTTCACCGCTACCCCGAAGAACAAGACCCTCGAACTGTTCGGCCGGAAAGGCCCGGAGGGCACGCCACAGCCGTTCCACCTGTATTCGATGCAGCAGGCGATCGAGGAAGGCTTCATCCTCGACGTGCTCAAGAACTACACGCCGTACAAGACCGCGTTCCGGCTCACCCATAACGGGCGCTCGTACGAATCGGAGACCACCGCGACAGCCGGCACCGTCGCTGTCACCGGCAGCGCCGAGGGGGACTTGGTCGACAAGCAGGCCGCGATCAAGTCGGTGATGAATTGGGTCAAGCTGCACCCGACGAACATCTCGCAGAAGGTCGGCATCATCGTCGAGCACTTCCGCAGCAACGTCGCCTGGCGACTCGACGGACGCGCCAAGGCCATGGTGGTGACCTCGTCGCGCAAGGCAGCAGTGCGGTACAAGAAGGCGTTCGACACATATGTCGCCGACCACGGGTACACCGATGTCACCGCTCTGGTGGCGTTCTCTGGCGACGTCACCGACCCCGAATCAGAAGTGGAGAAGGCGACGGAGACCACGCTGAACCCGGGGCTGAAGGGACGTGACCTGCGGGAGGCGTTCGCTACCGACGAGTTCCAGGTGATGCTGGTAGCGAACAAGTTCCAGACCGGGTTCGACCAGCCGCTCCTGGTGGCCATGTACGTCGACAAGAAACTCTCCGGTGTCGCCGCGGTGCAGACCCTTTCACGCCTGAACCGGACCGCCCCGGGCAAGGACCAGACCTTCGTGCTGGACTTTGCCAACACCGCTGAGGAGATCGTTGAGGCGTTTGAACCCTACTACCAGGCCACGACCCTCGCCGACGTCACCGACCCGAACATCGTGCACACCACGATGGCCAAACTCGACGCTGCCGGTCTCTACCTCGACTCCGAGGTCGACGGCCTCGTCGCCGACTACCTCGCCGACAAGGGCAATAACGCACTGACCAAGTGGATCACCCCAGCGCGGGACCGGTTCCGGGACCGGGAACGTACCGCCACCGATGCCGGGGATAGAGTCGCGCTCGAGGAACTGGAGATGTTCCGCAAGGACGTCGGCACGTTCCTGCGCCAGTACGACTTCCTGTCCCAGATCGTCGACTACGAGGACCCGTCGCTCGAGAAACTGTCGATCTATCTACGACACCTCGCGCCGCAGATCACTCGCGAGCAGCTCCGGCACGAGATCGACCTGTCGACGGTCGACTTCGAGCACCTGGACCAGCATGAGCAGGCCACCATAGACGGCAAGCTCGCCGGGGGAGCCGAGCTCGCCCCGGCGCGAGACGCCGGCACCGGCACGGTGCGCGATCCGGAAATGGTGGCGCTCGAGGAGGTGATTGCCCAGATCAACGAGCTTCTTGGCGGGGATCACCCCGACTCGAGCGTGCGTAACGTGGTCTCTCACATCCGCGACCGACTCGTGGAGTCCGAGACGCTGCAGCAGCAGGCGCAGAACAACACCATGGAGCAGTTCTCGGCCAGTCCCGATCTCTATAGCGAGTTCCTTGCGACTGTCGTTGGCGCGATGGAATCCTCAGCGGATCTATCTGCCCAGATCCTTAACAACCAGGACCTGTCGCAGAAGCTGCTGGGAGCGTTGCTGCCGACGATTTACCGGAATTTGAAAGGGGCGGCTTAACCGGGGTTCGCCTGGAACCGGCGAGTTGCATTGCCCGGCGCAATGACAGGTGCGACGATGCCGGGATGTCGTCTGACTCGCCGGAATTAGCGAATTCGGATACTGCGGTGGGGGAGAGGGTTTCCGTCCCGGTCGTGTCTCCTGTAGAGCTCGGTCCCATACGGCCATCCGATAACGTCCGGGCCGAACTGGTCGCTTTTCTCGAACAGGACCAGTCGCGGATCGGCGAAGTGTACCGAGGCCTACAGCGGAAGTTGAACGCTGACCAGATCGCCGCGGAACTCGAGGTATCCACCTCCAGCTTCGTTTGGCAGTACGAGCGGCGAATCCGCAGCCTGCTCGATGGCGACCTACCGACTGCCCCCACCGTGGCTCAGGCCGTCGCGCGGAAGTTCAGAGGCATGCTGAAGACCGGCCAATGGTCCGATGCGTGCCGAAGCTACCTTGAGCACAATCTCATCGAGCTCGAGCGCCGCGCGGCCGACGAGTCCGCCCGTAGTGCGGAAGTCCAGCAAGCAAAAGTCCAGACGGAAGAAGCCGAAGCTCGGAACGAGGTCGGGATCTACGTCTACGCGTTGCCGCATTACCTTCTGCATCCGTACGAGCCGGACAGCGGTCGAACATTGCTGAAGGTGGGGCGGAGCGATAGCGACGTCATTCGGCGCTTCCGTGAGCAGACCCGCACCACCGCGCTTCCCGAGGAACCGATCCTGCTTCGCATCTACAGAACCGAGCCGGGAGGTGCGGCATCGGTGGAAACAACGTTCCATCGTCTGCTCGAAGCAGCCGACCACCATCGCAGCGTGGCGCGGACCGCCGGCCGAGAGTGGTTCGTCACGAGCACGCGATTCTTGGACGAGGTGGCGCGTGCTCTCTCACTGATGCCCGTAGTAGTCAACGAAGCCGACGTCTCGGACGATGATTGAAGCTGTGCAGTAATCTCCGCGCATTCGCATCGTCCAAGATCAAGATGGCTGCTTGTGACGGGGTGACTGGATCGTCCTCATGGTTCTACTTCAGGGTCTTGCTCTCTCCGAAACGGTGGAACTCCCAGAGTCGCTGTTGATGGTGGTTCCAGTACCAGCACCGAGCATTTGTCGTCCACGCCGGCACGATCGGGTCGTTCGTGGAATCATCGGTCCACTCGAATTTGTCGTCGACGAGAAGCGCATGAACATCTTGCGGATTGAACCGGAACGCTGGCGGGTCGCCCCCCGCCTTGATCCGTCACTCGCGCTCATGAAACCAGTTGGCATTCGCAGTCGGTTCCGTACGCACTGCCCAGGATCGTAGGTCCGGGTCCATCGCATCCCACTGAGCCTGGCATGCGTACCAGGCTGGTCCACCCCCGCGTCGAAGAACCGTCTGCTTCCGGAAAACGATGCCCCAGGGCGAGTAACCGCGATCCTCGATCAGATAGGTAAGACCGGCCTGGGTACTCTCGGTGAAGCTCACCATGGGGTAACTACATCTGCCCATGGCTTCCAACCGCGAATCATCCCCTCATCGAGGATGCCCCGGAGCCGATCTTCCGGACTCATCCTCGCGAAACGCTCCGGTACCGTGGGTGCCTTCGAACGTGGACGGCCGGTCATGTGAACCAAATAGTCCCAGTTGTCGGGGTGCAGGCGACGCGATGCCGAATGCTCCACGTTCGCAAGTTTCCGGCTGGGTCTGGACACCTGCCGACGATAGCTCAACCTCGATTCTCTCCGTGGTAAGTACGCCCGCGTCCTGGTGCGGGTCCACTACCACGGTGGCGGGCCCCGCTAGAAACTCGGCAACAGGCGCGACTTCCCGACATCACGAGGTCCCCCCACTCGACGCGATAACGGCGACAATCACCGACAAGGACAACGGTAAGGACTCAGTTCACCGAGGGGAGAATGTCTGAATGGCTTCACATGGGACACGAAACTCACTGTTTTGCGCGACGGCGGCTGTCGCGATCGCATCCACGTGCGGAACCACAGCTTATGCGCAGGACGCGCCGGTAACCTACACCCAGTCGACCATCCTGACGCTTACCGGAGGTGAGCGCGCGCGCGACGTTGCGGTCGATGACCACGGCAACACCATGGTGCTTGTGGGACTCCGGACCGGCGGCGCTCGAATCACTCACATCGGCGCGGATGGAACTTCGTGGGGCGTCGCTGTCCCAGCCCGAGGAGGCGGTAACGGCATTGCGCTTGCCAACGACGGCACCATCTTTTACACGTCGGGAAGTTCCCTCTCGGGAACGGGAGTAGGTCCTGGTTCGGTCACCCGAATCGCTCCAGGTGGCGGTAGCGAGCAAGTGCTCCACAACGTGTTCAATCCCTGCGATGTGGCCACGCACGAGACCGAGTTCGTAGTCCTTGACTGCGGCACAGGCAACGGCGATGCGCAGGTTATACGGGCGGACATTGCCAGCGGCAGCAGCATCCAGGCAGTGACCGGTCTCGTGCAACCACGCAGTGTCGACCTCGATCAGGACGGGAACATCCTCGTTGCAGAGGCGGGTATCAGTGACGGCAATTCGACACTAGTGACAGTTGCGCGCGACGGGACGCGGACAGACACGGCGGTTCCCGGATTCGATGCGTTGGGTGTTGCAGCTGCGGCCGACGGGACACCAGTGCTCGCCGGCGCAGCGGGCAATACCCCCCAGGTCATTCGTCTTGCGGCGGATGGAACGCGAACCGTGGTGCCTGTCGCTGGTCTGGTCTATTCGACCGGTGTGGCCGTCGACCCGAGCGATGCCATCACGGTGTCGTATCTCGAGGGGAGCAGCACTACGTCGGCGAGCCACGTCGTACGGCTCGTCCCGAATCCCGCACCCGAACCGGAGCCGGAGCCGGTTCCCCAGCCTGCGCCGGGGTTCGGGAGTAGCGGCAGCAGCGGATAGCGGAACGAATGCACCATTGAAACCGCGCCGGGAGGGTCGGGAAGGGCCGGCCCTCCGGAGCGTGGGGCCGAAGCTCGGATGGCGCGTTCGAGCATACGGCTCCTGAAGAACGAAACTGTCACCGAGGACTGGTTGGCTTACATGACCTTGAACTAATCGACGCGCTCGATTGCGAGTGATGGCGACTGTCGATACGACAGTCCGCGTGGCCGCGGGATTGCAGGGGTTGCGAAGTCTATTAGCTCACGATACGGAGCAACTCATCAGCAGCGAGCTCCGGGTGGTCAACGTCGATGGTCTTTGCAACCCGCCA
>Ga0182741_1006007_pt1 | contig 10887 bp, 5 predicted proteins | sample eDN5th37CBELigOP_FD_128874 | JGI IMG/M metagenome (GOLD analysis project Ga0182741, IMG submission 128874) | Enriched Organic Plus compost microbial communities from Emeryville, California, USA - eDNA 5th pass 37_C BE-Lig OP (version 2) (version 2) ...
CCAGCGCCACGTCGCCGGCGTTGTTGGCAATCGCCGTATCGCCGAAGGCGAGCGAGCCCGCGCCGAGCGCCTGGCTGGTGCTGCCAAGCGCGACGCTGCCCTGGCCGACCACTGTGTTCTGATAGCCGATGCCGACCGCGCCCTGCGCTGCCGTTCCGGCAACGCTCACGCCCTGGCCGCCGCCGCCGACCATGTTGGTGTTGCCCATCGCGACCGCGCCGTTGCCGGTCGCGGTGTTGTCCATGCCCTGCGCCACCGCGCCGTCGCCGGTCGCGGTGTTGGGATCGCCGATCGCGACCGCGCCGTTGCCGCTGGCGACGTTCTGGGAACCGATCGCAACGGCCTTGCCGCCGGTCGCAGTGGAGCCGCGGCCGATCGCGACCGCGTCCTCGGAATCGGCGACCGCCTCTCCGCCAATCGCAACCGAATTCAGACCTGACGCATTGGCGCCGGCGGTGGCATTGCCGCCGAGCGCCACCGCGCCGATGCCCGAAGCATTGGCAAGGAAGCCGAACGCCGAGGCGCCGTCCGCGCTGGCAATGGCAGCGCGCCCGACCGCGGTGGACGCCAATGTGCCTGTCGCTCTGGCACTCAGGCCGATGGCAACCCCGGCGTTACCGGTCGACTGCGACGAGTTGCCGACGACCACGGAATTTATGCCGGATGCCGCTGTCTGATAGCCGATCGCCAGCGAGGCCTCCCCGGTCACATCCGAGTTGAGGCCGATCGCGATCGAGTTGGTCGCGGCTGCGCTGGCATTGGAGCCCAAAGCAGTGGCATCGGAACCAGTCGCCATGGCATCGAACCCGATGGACGTCGTCCTGCTGGCGGCAACGCCGATGCCCGCATTGGTACCGATCGCGATGTTGTCGTCGCCCGTCACCTGGCTGCCCGCTGCGGCCTGCAAAGTCGCGTCGTACATGACGGTCCCGTCGCCTGTACCGAGGGCAACATTACGCGTTCCGGTCACGCCCGACCCCGCGCCTCGCATGACACTGGCGACGCCGCCGCCGATGGCGGTGTTTTGCGCGCCGCTTACGAGCGCGCCGGATGCGATGCCCACGGCAATGGAATTGATATTGCCGACGGTGGAAGCGGAGCCGGCGCCCTGTCCTATGGCGACTGTCGCCTGACCAGCACCCACAGCTCCCGTTCCGAGAGCAATCGCGTAATCCGCTTGCGCCTGAGCCGTATTTCCGAGGGCGACGGCAGCAATGCCAGACGCATTGGCAGCCCGACCGATCGCCGTCGCATAATCGGTATCGGCCACCGCACTCTGGCCCATGGCTATGGCATTGAGCGCGGTCGCCTGGCTCAGCCTGCCTACCGCTACCGAACTCTCGGCTGATGCCGTTGCAGATACGCCGAGCGCCGTTGCGTTGGCCCCGGTCGCGCTTGCTGAGGCGCCGAGCGCCGTGGCGGTCGCGCCCGCTGCATTGGCGGCGTAGCCAATCGCCGTGGCGCCCGCCCCGCCTGCGTTGGCGATCCGGCCGAAAGCCGACGCTTGAAATCCGCCCGCGTGGGAATTGATACCGACGACCACCGCCTGGTCACCTGCCGCACTTGTGAGCGTACCGATGGCCACCGAGGAGACGCCGGTAGCCGAGGAACTCGCACCGATGGCAACCGGGCTACCTTCTCCCGCCCCGTTGCTCGCCGTCGCGTTCATTCCGATCGCCACGGAGGCGTTGGTGCTAGGAGCCGTTGCCTGGCTGTTGGTGCCGATCGCCACCGAACCGGCACCCGTAGCCGTGCCGCCGCCAGCCTGATAGTTCTGCGCGTTGGCGGCCTGAGGCATGGCGCCCAGGCCGATCGCAAGCGCGATGGGCGAAGCCCAGGAGACAAGCCCGCTCCCCAGGCCGAAGAACCCGCGCGTCCCGGCGTCTGACGCCGCGGCCTCGCCGACGGCGAGACCGCCCGTCGCCGCGCCCGCAATCGCGAGCGCTCCGATCCCGAGACGGTCGCGCTTCAGCCCCAGCACCCGATGCGCCATGCGCAGCACCGCCATCAGCCGCCGCCGCTGGCTCCAACTGAGGCCGCTCGCGCCGGGAATCCAATGGGCTGCGAAGCCGGTTCCGCCAGACATCATGCCGTTGTTCAGATCGCGCATGGCTTCATCCTCCTGTTGCTACGCCCCGGCTCCTGCCCTGACTGGGGACGCACCTTTGCTGCCCTTCACGCCGAAGCGCTGGGGTGTGGGCTTCCATCCACGAAATCTGGGTGCGACGGGCGACGCTCGGGCGGCGCCCGCCCGCCTCGTCCTCTTATTGGAGGCGCTGCGTTCCCTGTGCGACGGTCACGACCACGCAGGCCGGGCCGTTGGGCACCAGCAGTGCCTGCCCCTGGTTTCCGCCGAGATTGTAGAGCGGCACACCCGAGAGATTGCCCGCGGCGGCGCTTCCTGCCGGGAGAAGGGCGACCATCTGCTGGCACGAGCGCTGATAGGGCGCGATGCGGACCAGCTGCCCCTCGCAGCCCTGACCGGCGGGCGCGGCCATGACGACCGCCGCCGCCTGGCCGCGGAAGTCGGCAGTATCATAGGTCATGCCGGCAACCGCATGGACGCCGCTCGCATCAGGGTTGCCCTGGCCGGTGCGCGTCTGGGTGGCATAGGCCGATCCATAGGTCGCCGTCTGACCGAGCGCCGTGAAGAGCCCGGCGCATTTGCGCACCCCGAGCTGGGCAGCCTGTTGCTGGAACGGATTGGAGGAATTCGCGGGTGCTTTTGCCGGCGCACGCGACTGGCTGGCGGCAGCCACACCGGTGGCTATCAACATTGCACCAAGCCCGGCCAGAATCACATGCAATGGACGCCGCTCAGCAGCACCAATCCGGCGCAGTACGGCAGACGCCTTGGATGAACGCACAAACATGCGAACACGCCCTCCCTGTATAACAAAGATTAATGAAAGCGTTACAGAAACATTTCAGAAATATCCGTATAATCGAATCGACGGCAAGCTTTCGTACTGCCACGGCGCTGTAGGATCAATATGAGCTAATGTACATTTTTACGATTATTGATATTCACGCTCGCGAATGCCGCAATTTCGACGAAATCTTGCTTAATCCGTACAATTCTTACCAATTTGTACTAGATGTTTTCCGGAGATACTTGCAGTCTCTGCAACGCTACTGAGATGCCGCTCGGACAAGCGGGCCTGTGGATTCTCAGTAGGCAAGAAGCATGATTCAGGGCGCAGATGAGGAGTGGGAGCGGATCGCACGGTCGATGCACGAACGGGACAATAGGGCGCGAAGTGGGTTCCAGGAGGTGATCAACGCGGTTTTGTACCTGGTGCGGCCTGGGTGCAGCTGACGGGTGCTACCCGTCCGCTTCGGGGCATAGCAGACGGGCGACGGCTGGTTCTTCGAGCTGGCTCGGCGCGTCGTCTGCCGTACGATCCGCAGCCTAGAGCGCATGCTGAGTCGCGAGAGGCAGGGCCGCGCGCCAAGTCCAGGCGGCAGTCGGCAAAGGCCCGGCAATCAAAGGCGGCTGCAGCGGACAATCGCGGGTAGGACGCGCCAAGAAGCAGACGCAAGCGGCATATTGCGGCCGACACCGACCGCGGGCTGCTGGTGGTCAAGCTGACGCTCGCCGACATTTCCGGCAGCGCCGGCCCGCGGACGATCCTCGACAGTATCCGCAAGGTGAAGCACCATTGTCGCCGATGGCGCCTACGACCGGCCGAAGCCAATGAACAAAGCCGGCTGCCTCGACCTTGTGGAGGTCTCCGCCGCTGCCGGTCGCCAGCAAGGCTTCACAGCGGTGCCGTGCCGCCGGGTGGTCGAGCGCACTTTCGGCTGGATGGCGCCGCCTGGTCCGCGACCGCGAAAAATCGGATCGCCTCTGCGACGGCACGATCCTCGCCGCAATGGGCGGCAACCTCCTACGCGCAAGCGCTCACCCCCGAATTCCGGCCGGCACGCTAGCGCGGAGGGGCACGACGCCTTTCCAATCGAAGGCGTGCCGAGAAGAGGTAGCCTTGGCCGTAGACGGACTGCACGGGCGCGGGAAATCCGGTCGCCCCTTCGATCTTGCGTCGCAATCGTCGGATGACCGCGTCGAGGTTCCTGTCCCCTGTCTGATCATTCGCATAACCCAGGGCCGTGCGCAGCTCGTCGCGCGAAACGACCGCCCCCAATTCGAGTAGTAGCCGCTCGACGAATTTGGTTTCGACGGAAGTCAATTTGATGAGCGCGCCGTTCGGCGCCTGCAATGCCCAGTGGGCGGAGTCGAAGAACCATGTGGGCGCTGCCGTACGGGGCACGCGCGCGATTTGGCTGGCAGCCATGCGACGCGCCATGCTGCGCAGCCCGTGGATCAGTTCGTCGCATTCGACTGGCTTGGAAATCAGCAAATCGGCGCCGCTCTGGAAACAGGCGATCCGCTCGCGGGAGCTTTGACCCGTTGTTAGGGCTATGACGCCCAGATTCCCTTTGTCCCGAAGCCAGGATAGCGTTTCCAACCCCTTTCCATCGGGGAGGTCGGCGTCGACGACGGCGCCGTCATAATCGTTCGTCGCCAATCCTTGGTAGAACTCCAGCAGCGAACTGGTACCGTCGACATCCAGCCCTTCGAGGTGCAGCCGGTCGAGGAGCGTTCCCAAACGCCCGGCATCCTCTTTAAGAATGATAATCCGCATCCGTCAGGAAATCTGCTCAGGAATCTTCACCGCTCATGTCTTTTATAGAACGAAAGCCGAGCCGAGCCTGACCTCGCCCCAGGAATGTGAGCGATCTCGCGTAGAGTCCGACGAGAAGGGGTCGGACGTAATCAAGCGCAGCAGGTTCAGCGAAGAGCAGATCATAGCGATCTTGAAGGCGCAGGAAGCGGGCGTGGCGAGGCGGATGCGGGCCGCCACCATCGGACCGGCTCGGCGGCGTTCTACAAGTGGAAGTCGAAATCCGGCTGTCTGGAGGTGTCCGAGGCCCGTCGCCTGCGGACACTGGAGGAGGAGAACGCCCGGCCGAAGAAGCTCTTGGCCGGGGCGATGCTGGACAAGTGGTGCTGAAGGATCTGGCGTCGAAAAAAATGGTGACGCCCGGCGCTAAGCAGGTTGCGGTAGCCGTACCCATGGGCATCACGGGCTGAACGAGCGTCGCGCGTGCGAGCTGGTCGGCGCGAGCCGGCGAGTAATCCGGCATGTCGCGGCCGGGGTCACGCCACCGGCCAGCGGGCCGACGAACGTCAAGGCGTCTCAGAGGCCATCGTGACCTTCGCGAAGCGCAGGTTGCGCACGCGCTGATTTGGCTGGGTCAGGAGAAAGCCGCCGACGTGATCCGCGTCGCGTACAAAGTGAATGGAATTCCCGTCCTGCCGCCAGGAAAACACATCGCGCGACTGGGGACGCAGCTCGGCCTCGCCGCGCGGGTAGCGCAGCCAAAGCTTTCCGTGCCGCTGGCGGACGCGATACAGGACACCGAGTTCAGGCGACCAGTAGTCGCCGGTGAAAGCGCTGGAGTCGAATGTCTCCGGCGGCGGCGGAGGGACGGCGTCCGGCACCCGACGCGCTACGAAATCGTCACCATCGTCGTTGCGGATGACAACGCGTTGCGATTGCCCGCCCTGGGGTGCGGGCACGAAATGCGCGCGAAAGTCGCTTTGCGGGGAGAAGAAGTCCGTCGGCGTGAACGCCGCCAGTTGCGCCCCTGGACCGATGAAATCCTCGCGTCGAAAGACGTATCGCCGGCCGGGCGCCCGGAGCGTGGTGCCGGTGGCGACGGCATAGGTTCCCACGTAGCGATCACTCAGGTCCACAGGCGTGGCGATCGTTGCCGGTTTTGGCGGTGAAGGGGGAAATTGGCCCCCGAGATAGATGTCGGCGATCCTGAACGCGAGCGATGGCGGATCGGCGGCGTCGGTATTGGCCAGAATGATGATGGTGAGATGTCGGTTGGGAAAGCGCAGGATTTCCGTCTTGTAGCCCCAGTTGTGGCCGCTGTGTTCGATGAAGGGAAGGCCGCGGTAATGCTCGCGGTGCAGGCCGGAGGCATAGGTGATCGGCGTGCCGTCGCTGAGCGTGCCCGTCTTCAGCATGGCCGCGATCACGGCGGGATTGCCGACGGTGTTCGGGTTGTCGAAATTGGCCAGCCACTTGGCCAAGTCGCCGACCGTGGAGGTGATGCCGGACGGTCCCAGCAGGACATCGGGTGTCTGGCGCGGCGTATAGCGATCCCCGTTTCCGCCGTAGCCCGACGCGCGGTGGGGGATGATCGGCATGGGATCGGCGGAGGCATGGGTCCTGGTCATGCCGAGTGGCTGGAAGATGCGGCGCTGCCAGAACTCGCCCAGCGGCATGCCGGAGACGCGTTCCACGATCAGGCCAAGCAGCAGATAGTTGGAATTATTGTAGATATACTCCGAGCCTGGTCGGAAATTCAGCTCCTGCTGGCGCCACAGAAGATCGAGCGCCTGCTGCCGCGACACCGCATCTTCCGGCCCATATCCCTGCAAGTCCAACAGGCTCGTCGCCTCGCGCAGGCCGCTGGTATGATGGATCAGCATCTCCAGCGAGATCGGTGTGCCGAAGTCGGGCAGCTCAGGTACATATTTTCGAACATCGTCGGCGAGGGACAGTTTGCCGTCCGCCACCAGCAGGTGAATTGCGAAGGCGGTGAACTGCTTGGAATTGGAAGCCAGCGGGTAGGCGACGTCAGGGCCGTTCGGCACCGCCAGTTCGACATTGGCCATGCCATAGCCCCGGACGTAGACCGGCTGTCCGTCTTTCAGAATGGCTACGGTCATTCCCGGTCTGTCGGGGCGGTCCCAACGCTGGAAGAGCTTGTCAACGAGATCGGATTGCGCCTGTGCTTGCGCCGGGCCGGTGACGCCTGCCGCACCGGAGGTTGCTATCAAGAGGGCTAAGGCGAAGCGCAGCAAAATCGACGATGCTTGAAGCAATTTCGGCATTCCTCGGGCAGGAGCAAACGTCCATCTCCCTGCTGTGTATCATGGTGATACTACACTGTGAGCCGAACGCAACATCTCCTCCTCGCGTCGCCGAGGGTGTAGCGGCATGTCCGATGTCGACGCGCAGCCGAACGGGAATCGACAGCGCAGGTGATCCCGCGACCGTCCGCCTTTCGTTTCGTACCGCTCAAAAGCGGTCGTGCTGCCACCGGCCCAGATCCAGACTCCAGACACTGCGGTTCGAAGCGTGCCGAGTTCATTGCGTGGCCAACGAACTGCACTGTCATTGATGGAATCGTTCAAAGACGTCCAAGGACGGGTGCGCGGCATCGAAGACGTAATGACGATGTTCTCGATATGACCGCTGGCGACGATGCCAAGTGCTTGAAAAAATGGTGACCCCTACGGGACTCGAACCCGTGTTTCAGCCGTGAAAGGGCCGCGTCCTAGACCGCTAGACGAAGGGGCCATGCCGAAGCGTGGAACGGCCGGTTAGGGAAGGTTGCGCGCCGGGTCAACACCTCAATCGCGGCCATTGCCCTTCCCGCGATGCTGCGCGTCGCCGGGCCCGACGGCTACTCCGCCCAGGCGGCGTCTTCTACGTGCAGCTCCGCCGCGGGGCGGGGCCCCCAGTCGTCGATCCTCGCGCGGCCGGCGAGCCAGAGCCTGCGGTGGCGCGGTGCGGAGAGCAGCGCCGCGCCCAGCTCGGTGTCGGCCTGGCGGAATGCCACGGCCTTGATGCTGCCCCCGTCGTCCCCCATCACGATCGCGCGGACATGGCCGTTGCCGACCACATCGGCCTTGATCACGCTGAGCGGCCCGGCGGCGACGCGCGGGGCCGGCCAGCCCATGCCATAGGGGCCGCCGGCCTCCATCGCATGGACGAGATCGGGGCAGACGCCGCCCGGCGCCACCACCGCGTCGAGGAGCAGCGCGCGCTCGCCCATCGCCTCGGCCACGCGCGTGGCGAGCCGTTGCTCCAGGAAGTCGGCGAAGGGGTCGAGCATCGCCTCGGCGATCGTCACGCCGCAGGCCATCGCATGGCCGCCACCCGCCTGGAGCAGCCCTGCGTCCTTTGCGGCGAGCACCGCCGCGCCGAGGTCGACGCCCGGAATCGAGCGGCCCGATCCCTTTCCCAGGCCTGTCTCGTCGAGCGCGACCACGATCGTCGGGCGGCCGAGCTTCTCCTTGAGCCGGCCCGCGACGATGCCGATCACGCCGGGATGCCAGCCGCGTGCCGCGACCACGGCGACCGCGCGGTTGCCCCTGGCGAGGCAGAGCTGTTCCGCGCCGAGCTGGACTTCGGATTCGATGGCACGGCGCTCCTCGTTGAGCGCGTCCAGCTCCGCGGCGATCGCGCGCGCCTCGGCGGGATCGCGAGTGGTGAGCAGGCGCACGCCGAGGTCCGAGCGGCCGACGCGCCCGCCGGCGTTGATCCGCGGCCCGAGCGCGAAGCCGAGGTCGGTGCAGCTGGGCGCGCGCGTGAGGCGCGAGACTTCGATCAGCGCGGCCAGGCCGATGTTGCGCCGCTTGACCATCACCTTGAGGCCCTGGGCCACGAAGGCGCGGTTGAGCCCCTTGAGCGGCGCCACGTCGGCGACGGTGCCGAGCGCGACCAGATCGAGCAGGTCCAGCAGCCGCGGCTCCGGCCGGGCCGCGAAGAAGCCGCGGGCGCGCAGGCAGCGGACGAGCGCGGCGCCGAGGAGGAAGGCGACGCCCACGGCGGCGAGATGGCCGTGCGCGGCGCCTTCACGCTCGTCGAGCCGGTTGGGATTGATCAGCGCGAGCGCCTCGGGGAGCTCGGCCGCGCATTTGTGATGATCGCAGACGATCACCTCGGCGCCGGCAGCCCGCGCCATCGCCAGCGCCTCGAACGCCTGGGCGCCGCAATCGACCGTGACGATCAGGCTCGCGCCCTCGGCCTTCAGCCGCACCAGCGCCTCGCCCGAAGGGCCATAGCCCTCCATCAGCCGGTCCGGGATATAGGGCCGCGCCTCGAGCCCCAGATCGCGCAGCAGCAGAACGAGGAGCGCGGCGGAAGTGGCGCCGTCGACATCGTAGTCGCCGAAGATCGCGATCTGCTCGCGGCGCTCGACGGCGTCGGCTAGGCGTTCGGCGGCCTTGTCCATGTCGTTGAAGATCGACGGATCGGGCATGAAGGCGCGGATGCTGGGCGCGCGATGCGCCTCGATCGCCTCGCGCGGGCAGCCCCGTGCGAGCAGCAGCTGCGTGACGAGGTCGTCGGGCGCGAAGCCGGGATCGCGCGCGTCCGCCGCGAGGCCGCGCCAGCGCCAGGGCTGGCCGAGGATCGAGTGGTGGATGTTGAGCACGGCGGTCATCGCGCGGTTCTGGAGCGGATGCGCCCGATTGTCGAGCGCGCCGCGGCATCGAAGGCGCACCCGCCCGGGGCGGCGCTATCGCTGGCCCGTGACTTCGATCTCCTGCGAGCGATAGGTGGGGATCTGCTCGCGGATCCAGGTGTTCTCGCGGAACCATTTGGTGACGATGTACTTGGTGCCCTCGATCACGCGCATGCCCTCGTGGAGCGTGTCGTAATTGGGGCTGCCGTCAGGAAGCATGTTGTTCCAGATCACGAGCAGCCGGCGCCGGGGCTTGAACCGGATGCCGGCGCGCGGGAACCAGGTGGCGCCGCCTTCGGGCACATCGTTGAGATACGCCATGGCGGTCCAGGTTCGCTGGCCGCCGGTCTCCTTCATCTTCGGCCAATAGGCGCTCGATTCGTGGAAATAGTCGCAATGCGCGCGGAACTGCTGGTCGACGGCATAGCGCTGGCCCTGGAGCGTCTCGGCATTCTCGCCGGGGATGCCGAGCAGCTCGGCGATGCGCTGGTCGACCGTCCAGACTTCGTCGCACCAGCGATAGAGATCCGAGCTGTCGCTGGTGCGATATTCGGGATCGTTGCTCATCGCGAGCAGGGTCGAGGGACGCGAGTTGGAGTCGATGAGCGCGATCAGCGCGTCGCACTCGGCGTCGCTCAGGAAATCCGGATAGGTGTACATCTGCGCCGCGTCGGTCTTGGCGCGGCGGACGTTCGGGTTCGCTTCGAGCCTCGCCGCCACCTCGCGGCCGATGCGCGCGCGGAGCGGGGAGGGGCCGCCGGAGATCTTCGCGACGGCCTTGCTGAGGGGTGTCTTGGTCACGAAGGGGAAATTGCGCGCAGGCGCGCGGATTGCAAGCGCCTGACGACGAGGGGCCCGGCGTTTCCGCCGGACCCCAGGTCCCTGGCAGGGAAGCGGGCGTCCCTTACCAGAAGAAGTCGTAGATCACGTCGACCACTTCGCCCGAGTGGATGTCGACCAGGAGCGCGTCGTTGTAGTAGCGCACCCAGCGATAGGAGCCATAGGCCGGCGGAAGCCGGTAGTGATAGGGATCGTTGATCCAATATTGCGGCGCGAGCAGGAGCGCGCTGAGCGTATAGCCGATCGAGAAACGGCGATAGCCATAGCCCCAGCCGCTCGGCGCGTAATAGCGCGGCAGGCGATAGATGTGCCGGTTGCGCGTGCGATAGTTGCGCCAATCGTAGCGGCGATCGTTGCGCCAGCTGTTGCTCCAGCGCCCGCGGTCGCGATCGCGGTTCCACGCGCTACGGTTGCGGTCCCAGCGCCGGTCCATGCTGTTGCGCGAGCCGTTCCAGTCGCGGTTGCCGCGGTTCCACTCGGTGCGGTCGCCGTCCCGGCGCCGGTCCGCGCTGTTGCGCGAACCGTTCCAGTCGCGGCTGCCGCGGTTCCACTCGTTGCGGTTGCGGTCGCCGCGATACTGCTGCTGCGCCCGCTGGCGCTGCTCGCCGGTGGCGCGCGTGCGGTCCCACTGGCGCGTGCTTCGGTCGCCGTCCCGGTTGCCGAACGAGCGCTGGCCGCTCCACTGGCGCTGTTGCTGCTGGCGCGGCTGCTGCCGGACCTGCTGCACGGGGCGCTGCTGGCGCAGGCCGCTGCCGCCCCTGTCGCGGCTGGCGC
>Ga0182741_1006011_pt1 | contig 10884 bp, 8 predicted proteins | sample eDN5th37CBELigOP_FD_128874 | JGI IMG/M metagenome (GOLD analysis project Ga0182741, IMG submission 128874) | Enriched Organic Plus compost microbial communities from Emeryville, California, USA - eDNA 5th pass 37_C BE-Lig OP (version 2) (version 2) ...
CGGCGCGGCATCGGTGGAAGAGATAGATCGGCTGAACATCTACCACGCCACCACCCTCGCTATGCGGCGCGCGCTCGAGCGGCTCCCCGTCGCGCCCGACCATGTACTCATAGACGGGCGCCCCATCCGCGCGCTCGAGATCCCTCACATCGCGGTCGTGGATGGCGATGACAAGTGCTTCAGCATCGCCTGCGCATCCATCGTCGCCAAGGTGACGCGCGACCGGCTCATGCGATCGCTCGGTGTGCGCTATCCGGAGTACGCGTGGAACAGCAACGCCGGCTACGGGACGCCGGCGCACCTGGCCGGGCTGCGCGAGCGCGGTGCGTGCGATCTCCACCGCCGTCGGTTCGTGGAGAAGGTCCTGGCGTCGGGGGCGGACGGCGAACTGCCGCCGGCTCCGGAGACGCTGGATGAGAGCAACGATTCCGAGCCGGTGAGCGATCTTCCCGCACTATCATCAAACAATGTGACGGGCGTCGCAGAATTGCCGGAGGAGTTGCGGCAGAATGTGCGCGCGTGACCGAGAAGGCTGGCTGAGCCGCGGTTGCGGGGCCGCCGACGGGCGGCGCGGGGTGACGTGAATCACACACAGCATTGGGGGCACATTTTTGGCATTGCCTCTAGCGCCGGCAGTGATCGCGTTCCAGCACACAATTCACTCGAGTGGAAATAACCGGAGCACACAATGAAAGCACACCTCAAGACCATCGCAGCACTGGCCCTGGTCGCACCCGTAATGGCCGCGTGCGCGTCCAAGGGGTTCGTCCGGAACACGCTGAGCGAGGGCTTGGCGGCAGAACGGGCTCACACTGACTCGAGCGTCGCGGCCGAGCGTACGGCGCGCATGGCGGCCGACAGCTCGCTCACGGTGGACATCGCGTCGCTGCGGAAGGATCTCGACGGGCTCCGGACGGAATTCGGTGCCAAGATCACCGCCATGGAAGAGGGGCTGAAGTTCGACATGCCCGTCCACTTCGCGTTCGACGATGCCACCGTTCGTGCGGAAGACGAGGCGCTGCTCAACCGCTTCGCGCAGGTCGCCCAGAAGTACTACCCCGGCGCGCTGATCACCGTGGAGGGCTTCGCCGATCCGGCCGGCTCGGTGCGTTACAACCTCGACCTCTCCCGCCGTCGCGCGGAGGCCGTGAAGGACTACCTCTCCTCGCAGGGACTGAGCAACGAGCTCAAGACGGTCGGCTACGGCAAGACCCGTCTGGTGGTGCCGAACGCCTGGGGCTCGGAGCCCGGCGCTGAGCAGAACCGTCGCGTGGTGTTCGTGATCGAGACCCGTGGCGAGGCTGGCAACGCGGGCGTCACCTCCAACTGAAGCTGACTGACTGAAGGTCGAAAACCAGAGCGGGCCGGGCAGCGTTGCTGCCCGGCCCGCTCTGGTTTCCTGCAGCGCTCCCCGTCATTCCCGCGAACGCGGGAATCCATGTTGACCAGACCGAACATGAATCCCCGCTTACGCGGGGATGACTCTTCAGGATTGTGGGATCCGATCGCGATCTTCAGGGACGCATCTCCGGCTGCGCGGCGCGCTCGCGGCGGGGCTGCACGCTTCGCTTCTGCTCGGCGTGGTCGCCCTCGGCGAACTCCTCGATCATCTTCGCGTTGAAAGCCGGGATGTCGCCGGGGTTGCGACTGGTGACGAGGCCGTGGTCCACCACCACTTCACTATCCACCCACTTCGCGCCGGCATTCTCCAGATCGGTCTCGAGCGAAGGCCACGACGTGACCTCGCGTCCCTTCACGACGTTCGCTTCCACGAGCATCCAGGGACCGTGGCAGATGGATGCCACCGGCTTGCTCTTCTCGAAGAAGGCGCGCACGAAGCTCACCGCCTGCTCGTCGGTCCGGAGCTTGTCGGGGTTCATGACGCCGCCGGGAATGAGCAGCGCATCGAAGTCCTCCGCGCTCGCTCGCGCGAGCGGGAGATCCACGGCGATGTCGTCGCCCCAATGGTCGATCTGCCAGGCGCGCATGCTCTTCTCCGAGGGTGATACGACCTGGGTTTCCGCGCCGGCGCTCTCGAGCGCCTGCCGCGGCCTCTCCAGCTCCACCTGCTCCACGCCGTCGGTCGCCAGGATCGCCACCCTCTTTCCGTTCAGTCTTCCCGCCATAGCACATACCTCCTGATGGATGCGTTCACGCGGCGCTGACGCCGCGGGGGGGCGGGGATGCGTGGCATAGCACAGACCGCGGAGCGGGACGGATGTCAGAAGGGCGCCGGTGCACGAAGCACCGGCGCCCTTCTTCTTTCGACGCTGGAAGCGTGCGTTACCTGCCGCCGCCACCGAAGCGAAGGCCGACCACGATCGGCACGTACTTGGCGCTGCCGCTCTCCGCACCGCTGAAGACGTTGTGGTAGCGGATCTCGCCGAACGCGGAGAAGCCCGCGAGCTTGTAGAGAATCCCACCGCCGAAGTTGATGCCGAAGTTGGTGGACCCGTTGTCCACCTCTTCGCCCACGATGTTGCCGGACTGGCTCGCGTGATAGAGACCGACGCCGGCGAGGAGATACGGAGTGGTGCGGGACTCCGAGCCAGGCGCGGGGTGGATCATCCACACGCCGTCGCCGGTGATGGAGAAGAGACTGAGATCATCGAACTTGACCGTCTGGCTACCGGCGGTGAAGTCCTTGCCCGACATTCTCCCGTACGATACATCGGCGCGGAGACCGAAGGGCTGGGTACGGCTCGTCCAGTCCACGAACCCCTGCAGGTTCCAACCGGTGCTCGCGCCGTCACCGATACTGCCGATCGGCACGAGGAGGCCGGCGGCGACGCCGACACCGATCGGATACTCCGACTGGTTGGTCATCTGCTGCGCGGTCAACGATGGAGCCCCGAAGACGAGCGCGCCCAGCAGCGCCATCGTGGATGGGATTGCGAGACGACGAGGATGCATGGCGTAATTCCTTGTACAGGTTTGACCAGCCCGACACGCACCTTGATGTGTGTGCTCGGAAAAATGTAGCCGGGTCACCACTCCGGCGCGAGGACCGTGCCCCGTCGCGCGCTGCCACGCGGCCGCCCGGCAGCGCCCCCGTCCGGACGGTGCGCCGGCGCGCGGAGAGCGCCGGGCGTACAGAGGGCGGGCAGTCGGTCATCTGGCAGCGCGAGCGGAAGCGCGGGGCAGGGTGAGGGTGAAGCACGACCCGGCGCCCGGGGTGCTCGATGCGGAGAGCTCGCCGCCCATCCCCCGCGCCAGATCGCGACTTATGGCGAGTCCGAGCCCGGTCCCTTCGTGCGAGCTCGTGAGACGGCGGTCGAGCTGCACGAAGGGCTCGAACATGGTTTCCAGCTTGTCGGCGCTCACTCCGCGGCCGGTATCGCGGACGTGGATCATCACGTCATCCGGACTGGCGTCGTAGTCTATCCTGATCCTCCCACCGGGCTGGGTGAACTTGATGGCGTTGGAGAGGAGGTTGATGAGGATCTGCTGAACCTTGTCCGGATCGGCGTGTGCCACGGCCGGTGCACCGTCGAGCCGGCAGGAGTATTCCAGCGAGCGCGCGCGGATGAGCGGTTCCACGAGAGGGCCGAGCCCGGAGAGCAGCTCGGCGACCGGAACCTCGCGCAGGTCGAAGTCGAGGTGGCCCGCCTCGAGGCGCGCGAAGTTGAGGATGTCGTTGATGAGCGAGAGAAGGTGCCGCTGGTTGTGCTGGATGCGCGCTAGATCCTCGGCCTGTTTGGGAGTGATGGGGCCGCGGAGCCCGAGGGCGAGGAGCTCCGCGTAGCCGGCGATCGCGTTGAGTGGCGTGCGGAGCTCGTGACTCATCGTGGTGAGGAACTCGCTCTTCACGCGGTTGGCGGCCTGCGCCTCGGCGCGCGAGCGACGCTCTTCCTCGTAGAGCCAGGCGTTGTCCATGGCGACCGACGCCCACGACGCGATGCCGATCGCCACGCGTTCGTCGCGCTCCGTGAAGATCGCGGGGAGCGAGTGCGCGAAGAGGAGGCGTCCGAGCACGCGTCCCGTGCGCGAGATGACCGGTACGCCGAGGTAGCTGCGAACCGGTGGATGCTCGACCGGGAGATCCTGGAAGGGGCGCAGGTCGGAGTGGCGTGCGTCGCGCGGCAGATCGTTGCTGCGTACCACCGCGTCGGCTTCGGGGCCGATGGCGATCGGGCGCGCTCCGGCCTCGAGCCGGCGACTGCCGCCCGCGCTCTCGCCTGCCGTACCGGAGGAGCGCGGCTGCGGGATGCCCGCGAGCGCGTACATGGTGCGAGCTTCGCCATCCGCCCCCACCACGCCGTAGATGAACGCTCCGAACTCGGCACCGGTGAACGCCGTCGCCTCGTCGGTCACGCGCTGCATCAGGCGTTCGATGTCCAGCTCGGCGGTGACGACGCTTCCGATTCGCTGGATGGTCTCCACCAGGCGCGCCTCATCGCGCAGCGCGTCCTCCGCCTGGATGCGCGGCGTGATGTCGAGGGCGGTGCCGGTGAAGCGCACCGCGCGTCGCTCACCGGCACCGCCCTCGGTGGTGCCATCGGTGGTGCCCTCGAAGAACGCACGGCCGCGCGCATCCACCCAGCGCACGCTTCCGTCGGGCCAGCGCACGCGGAAGTCGGCGCGCAGCTCGCCGTCGCCACGGGGATCGAGCGCGGCGCGGATCTTCGACCGCACTAGCGCGTGATCGTCGGGATGCACGCGCTCCAGGAGCATGTCGTACGTGACGCGCGCGTTCGCGGGGAGCCCGAACACCGCCTTGCACCGCTCCGAGAGATCGAGCGCCATGTTGGTGACGTCGCTGTCCCAGGTGCCGATGTCGGCCGAGGTCACGGCGAGCCGGAGTCGCTCCTCCGCCGTGCGCAGCTCGGCCGCCAGCGACCGTGCTTCGTGCGTCTGGTGCTCGAGCTGGGTCGCGTGATCCTGCAGCTCGGCGGCGAAGCGCTGCGTCTCGGCGCGCGCCAGCTCTGCCTGCCGCCGCAGCTCGCGCTCGCGGTTCGCCGCCTCGGCGTAGGCGCGCAGGCCTATGCGCGCGAAGAGCGCCGCCACGAGCGCGCCAAGGAGCACCAGCACGGCCACCGTGATCGCGACGCGTGCCGCATCGCGATCGAACTGGAGCGTCGTCGCGGTGAGGGATGCGGCTGCGAAGATGTCGGGCGCGTTGAGCATGGATGCTACGGCTCGGCGAGGTACGGTGGGAAAAGCTGAGTCTCGGCATGTGCGCCGCGACGATCGGCGGGCCTCGCCATCGACTGCAGAAAACATGCTCACGGCCGCGCTCGCGAAAGCGGGGACTACTCCCGTCCGCCCTCCGCGGGGGCCGCGATCGGCAGCGTGAAGTGAAAGGTGCTGCCGTGCCCGACCTGGCTTTCCGCGACGATGGCGCCGCCATGCGCCTCCACGATCCCTCGCGAGATGGCCAGGCCGAGTCCCGTACCCCGCTGGCGGGCGCCGCGCCGCGCCTGCCAGAAGCGGTCGAAGACGTGCGGGAGCTGCTCGGGCGGGATGCCCGATCCGGTATCGCTGACGCTCACGCGCAGGTGCGCCGGATCGTCGGCAATTGTGTCGGCGCCGACCGTAATGGTGCCTCCCGCCGGCGTGAACTTCAGCGAGTTGGCGACCATGTTCGCGAGTACCTGAAGGATCCGCTCGCTGTCCACCAGCACCGGAGGAAGCGCCGGCCGCGAAGCGATCACGAGCTCTATTCCAGCGTCCTTCGCCGCCGGAGCGAAGGTCATCTCGAGCTGCGACAGGATCTGGTCGATCGGCACGGCGCGCAGCTCGATCGAGAGGCGCCCGGACTCCACGCTCGCCATGTCGAGGAGATCCTGGATGAGCCGGTTCATCCACGACGCCGAGTCCGCGATCGCGGTGATCATGTAGCGGATGCTGTCGCTGGCGTCGGGCAATCCCTCGTCGAGCGCTCCGGTGCACATCATGATCGCGCTGAGCGGATTGCGGAGGTCGTGCGATACTATGCCGAGTATCTCGTCGCGCGCGCGGGTGGCATCCTGGGCCATCCCGTAGAGCCGGGAGTTGTCCACGGCGAAGGCGGCGCGCCGGCCCAGTTCCTTGGCGAGCGCGAGGTCGGCCGGTGTGTAGGTGGGTGATTCACCAGAGACGATGAACGCCATGGCGCCCAGCGTCCGGCCCCGCGCCAGGAGCGGCACCGTGATGTACGAGCGCGGTTCGAGCTCGAGGAGGAGTCGGAGGTGATCCGGATGCTGCGTCACGCGCTCGAACGAACGGCGGTTCGCCTCGCGCACGAGCACCGCCCGGCCGCTCGCTATGGATTCGCGCGTGAGATAGGGCTCGTCGGATCTGCGCGGGAATGCGTGCAGGCGTTGCGCGGTGGCGGAGAGCGAAGGGCTTGCCGCGGCCGATGCGACGCGCCGCACGGAGCCGTGCTCCAGCACGTCAATGAAGCAGACATCCGCTATTCGCGGCACGACGAGGTCCGCGAGACTCTGCAGAGTAGTGGAGTAGTCGAGCGAGCGGTCGAGCGCCTCGCTCGCGTCCGCGAGGAACGATGCGCGCCGCTCCGCGGCCTCGGCGGAGCGGCGCGCATCGCGCTCGCGCTCCATCAGGCGTGCGCGATCGTCTTCGGCGCGGCGGCGCTGGGAGATGTCGCGCAGCACGGCGGTGTAGAACGCGTTACCGCCGACTTCCACACGGGAGATCGAAGCTTCGGCGGGAAACTCCTCGCCGCTCTTGCGCAGCCCCACGATCTCGCCCCGCTCGCCCATCTGCCGCGCCGGTACCTGGGACTCGCCGAACTCCCGCACGTGGCGGCCGTGCGCCGAGCGGTAGCGGCCGGGGAGGAGGTTGTCGAGCTGCATGCCCAGCGCCTCTTCCCGCGCGTAGCCGAAGATGCGTTCGGCGCCGTGATTGAAGAGGATGATCTTCTGCGCGCGGTCCACGCAGATGATGGCGTCGGATGAGATGGCGATGATGCCGCGGTAAAGTGCCTCCGGAAGCGCCGAGCGAACGGGCGCTTCCGGAGGCATCCCCTCGGCGAGGGTGTGGCGGTTTCCGGCTCCAGAGGTGGTGTCCAAAAGGGATCCTCGCTCGGGAACGAAGTGCGACGCACGCTACGGGCCGTGCGGGAGAGTGTCGCCCTCCGCTGGATTCAATATGCGCGACGGACGCCGGAGTATGCCAGCCGCCACCGATGCCCCCGAGGTCCGCTCAACTGCCGTCCGGACGTACCTCCGTGGGAGCGGCCGCCGCGGTATCCATCCCGGGCCGCGGTGCCGCAGTGGCGGCGCTGCGGCGCGCGGCCGCTGCACGGCGCGCCTCGAGCCGTAGGCGCAGGCGCAGAGACATCCGCAACCGTGAGGTTGCAATTCGCGGAGACCGTTCCATGGCGCCCTCGCGGTCAGTCGGTGAAAGTGATGAGCGTGCTGCCCTCCTCGTTCGACACCCGCATGGCGCGCTCGCGGCCGACTTCGTCGCAGAGGATCTCGAGCTCCGTCACGCCCGGTACTACGTGCGTCAGGTAGCGACCCGCGAGCCCGCGCACGCCGAGCATCAATTGCACCTCGTTGCCGTGCCGGTCGTACGACGCGCCCACGAGCGGGAGGCGGCTTCCCTGCAACTGCGCGCCGATGTCCGCATCGTCGATCTCCACGGAACACTGGCGGCCGGCATTGCGGCGCGTGAACTCGGAGAGCTCGTGCGCGCGGTCGGCGGATGCGACGGAGTGCGTGTGGCCGTGGCTGGCGCCCACGATGGTGGTGGCGCGGGTGAGCGCGCTCCCGGGCACTGCGAGCACCGAGCAGGGTGCGCCGCGCACCAGCGCGGTCGCCACGCTGCCGAGCACGAGCCGGTTGAAGAACCCGTAGCCGTGCGTCCCGGAGACTACGAGGTCGACGTTGTTTCGCGAGGCGAAGTTCACCAGCTCCCGTCCGGGTTCGCCGCGCAGGATGGCGACGTGGACGTTCATCTCGTCGGCGCCGATCGCGTGCTTCACCAGCTCGAGCTCGCCCTCGAGCGACTCCTTGCCGCGAGTCGCGTGCGCCAGGAAGATCGTGGCCTCCGGGTCCACGAGCGAGAGCGCCACCCGCGCGGCGTAGATGCTGTAGGGACTGAAGTCGGTCGCGATGAGGACGCGCTTGGGAAGCTCGGCGGCGCCCGGCTCGGCGGCGAGCACCGGGACATCCGCGATCTGCAGGACGCGCAGTACCGTCTCGCCTTCCATGAGCCGGTCCACCAGGCCGTGCCGTCCGCGGCCGAGGACGAGGAGCCGTGCGTGTGCCGCGTGCGCCTCGTCCGCGATCACCTGCGGAGCGATGCCATCGGTGATCGTGACGGGGAAGCTCGCGTCGCGCGGCGCGAGCCGCCGCAACTGATCGTGGATCCCTTCGCGGAGCATGCTGCGCCGCGGACCGAGCATACCCGGGTCGGCGGGGACGGTGCCGATGTCGAACGTCTGGACGATGATCGGCTCCAGCGCTGCCACCACGCGGATCGGTGCGCCGGTGCGGGAGGCGTAGAGCTGTGCCGCTACGAGCGCCGAGTCCGATTCGGACTCGCCGTCGGTCGCCACCACGATCGGACCGGTGGGGAGTCGCGGAGGCATGGGTCTATCGGCTGCCGTTCCCCGGGGCTGCGAGGTCGTTTGGGGTGACATGTTCGGGACTCCTCATGATCGCGATGCATCCTGGTTATCGCGGAGCGCGGTCTGGCGTCCGCGAGCGCCGCCGTCGCGATTCTCGCGGCGCACATTGGAAATGTGCGGAGACCCGTCGCGAAGGTATGTCGGCCGAACGGCGAAAGACCCTGGGGGAAAACCGTACACGGGGCCGCACCGGCGCTCACCCCTCCAGGAGCTCTGCCTCGAGCGCGAAGCGCACGTACGCCGCGCGGTTCTCCAGCCCGATCTTCGCCTGGATGCGGCGCTTGTAGGTGTTGACGGTCTTGGTGCTGATGCCGAGTCGTTCCGCAATCTCGGGGCCGTTCAGGCCGTCTGCCGTGAGGCGGAGGACGGCCTGTTCACGCTCGCTGAGCGACGCGTACGCCTCGCGCGCGTGCCTCCCGCCCTGGCGTGACGCGGCGCCGGTGTCACCCGCGGCGAGCCGCCGGGCGATCGAGGGGCGCACGTACACGTCGCCCGAGGCGAGCACCCGGATCGCATCCACGAGATCGCCGCGCGTGGCATCCTTGGCCAGGTAGCCGGATGCACCGGCGTCGAGGAGCGGGAGGAGCCGCGCCCGCTCCTCGTGCATGGTGAGGATGAGGATGCGCGGAGGGTGCGGAAGCGCGAGCAGCTCGCGCGTGGCGCTCTCGCCATCACCGCCCGGCATCTCGAGATCCAGCACCACGACCTGCGGAGCGAGGCGGGCCGCCAGCTCCACGGCCTCCACGCCTCCGGTGGCCTCGCCCACCACCACGATGTCCGGCGCCGCGGCCGCCAGCATGGCGCGCACTCCGGCGCGAACGATAGCGTGATCGTCCACCAGGAGGACGCGGATGGGCTCCGCGCTGAAGGACGTGCTCCGCTGCGCCCATGGGCGCGCCACGAGCTCCCTGCCGATCGCGGCCAGGCGCTCCGACTCGGCGTGCTCGGTTGTGACCCTGCTTCGTTCTCGTTTCACGATGCCCTCCCGCCAGACGGCCAGCTCTCCGTACACTCTGAATCTCGCGGCGGGAGCGGTGCGGACAATCGGGGAGAGCCCGGATCCCTTGTCGGTGATCCCCGCACAGCGGCCTACGAGCGGCACGCAAGCGGCGCACGAGCGCCGCTGTGCGCCCGGGCCCACCTGCTATCCGGGGAGCGCCACCTCCGCCGTGCGGAGCGTCGAGTGCCGCAGCAGCCCGTCTATCACCATGCGCTGCGTATCGCGGATCTCCTGCGCGACGATGCGGCGCGCGGTGGCCGCATTCCCCTCTCGCAGCGCGTCGAGGAGGGCTTCGTGGCTGTGCACCGCTTCGTCGCTGTGCGGCTGGAGGAGCATGCCGAACTGGATGATGCGCTGGCTCTCGACCAGGAGCTGGTCGACCAGGGCGGCCACGCGGGGGTTGCCGCACGCTCTGGCGATGGTGCTGTGGAACGACCGGTTCGCGGCGTGGAACTCGTGCACGGAAACCGGGTCGGCCACCTCGTAGCCGATGTGGCAGAGCCGCTCGAGCGCCGCCGTGGTATCCTCGTCCATCCTGCCGGCGGCCAGCGCGACCGCGGCCGGTTCCACGATGAGACGCAGCCCGCACAGGTCTTCCACGTCGCGCAGCGTGACGGGCGCCACGACGTAGCCTCTGCGCGGGTGAACGACGACGAGGCCCTCGTGGACGAGCTGGCGGAGCGCCTCGCGCACCGGCGTCTTGCCGAGCCGCATCTGCGCCGCGACCTCGCTCTCGGTTAGCCGTTCGCCGGGCGCGCGGGCGCAGTCGACTATCTCCTCGCGGAGGTGCTCGTAGGCTCTGGCGCTGGCGGATGGAGAGGTGGCCTGGCGGGCCGGGCGTGAGCGGGGGGACTGGACGGCCGGCGATCGGCTGGTGGCCGGCGACCGGTTCGCGGCGGTGGTGCTCCGGCCGGGCCGGGGATTTCGAGCTTTGGGCATGCGACAATCTAACCGGGCAGGCAGGGGGCACGTTCCACGCCGCGGAACTCATATGTCGAAGTATTGACATGACACATCGTATTCCATACTGTGATATATCACACCTGGAAAGTGAACGACCGCACGACCGCCTCCGTGATCGCCGGCCGCACGGCCCGCCGGGATCCGCCGCCCGCCCACCACGCGCCTCGCCCAGTCCGTGACCGACGCCGCACCCGAACGCCACCCCGCTCCAGAGGCGCGCCCGCCGGTCCGCGCACCGCGCGGCCCGCACCGCGCCGCCAGAGGATGGATCCAGGAAGCAGCCAAGCGCATGCTCATGAACAACCTCGATCCCGAGGTCGCCGAGCACCCCGAGGACCTCGTC
>Ga0182741_1006014_pt1 | contig 10879 bp, 10 predicted proteins | sample eDN5th37CBELigOP_FD_128874 | JGI IMG/M metagenome (GOLD analysis project Ga0182741, IMG submission 128874) | Enriched Organic Plus compost microbial communities from Emeryville, California, USA - eDNA 5th pass 37_C BE-Lig OP (version 2) (version 2) ...
CCAAGGCGCTGGCGCAGGAAGGGGCACGGAACGGCATCACGGTGAATGCCATCGCGCCGGGTTATGTGGATACCGAGATGGTGCGCGCGGTGCCACCCGACGTGCTGGAGAAGATTGTCGCGCGCATCCCGATGGGCAGGCTGGGGCGGGCCTACGACATCGCCCGCGGCGTGGTGTTCCTGACCGCGGACGATGCCGACTTCATCACCGGCTCCACGCTCTCCATCAATGGTGGGCAGCACATGTATTAGGCGGCTAGGGGCCGTCGGCGCACCGCCTTCCGGCATTCCCGGGCCGAGGGCATGCCGGGGAACACTCGGCGCCAGGTTTTCGTTGAGGACCTCTCAGGACGGAGAGGCCGCATGACCAGTCGCAAGCATCCGAAGAGCCCGGAGGAACGGAAGGGAGGGCTTGGTGCCAGCACGCCGCGACCGGAGGACGACTTGGAACGCAACCCCGGCATCGGCACCTCGAAGGGGATCTTCTCCCGCACCGGCACCAACCCGGAGGCGATCGAGGGCGAGAACACCGCGGAGGGCGACGTGATGAACGACACGGACGCCCAGGGCGGAGTGGACCCGGACCGGCAGGGACGCACCAACCGCTAGAGCAGATCCCCTTCAGGTGGAATCACCTGAACGGGTGAGGATGCTCGTCACAACAGGAAGCTGGAGCATGTGCCGTGAGCCCGGGCGAACGGAGAATGCTCCGGCGCGATCGCCGGAGCTTGGGACAGCCGGAAGCGCGAGCTCCGCTCTTCTCCCCGCTTCCGGAGCATGAGCGGTTCAGCGCGAACCGGTAGGCTCTGGTCCGAGGACCGTCCACCGTGCATCCTTGCTGGCGTGCAGCAAGGGAGGGCACGGCATGGGCTACGCGGTGCTGGCATTCGACGGAGAGGATGAAGGCGCACTTGCGCGACGCATGGCGGCGCGTGACCGTCACATCGCCGTGATCAGCGCCTGGGCGGCCGATGGAAGGCTGGCGCTCGGCGTGCCGCTGTTCACTGCAGAGGGCCGCGTCGCCGGCTCGCTCATGGTGCTCGAGGTACCGGACCGCACCGGCCTCGACGCCTATCTGGCTGCGGAGCCCTTCAATGACGGAAGGGTGTGGCAGCGCGTGGTCGTGCACCCCTTCCGCATCGCGCCGCTGCCCTACCGGCCGCTGCCGCAGCCCGGCGCACCGACGCCCAGTGCACGCACGCATACGGTGATCCTCGCCATGGACGGAACCGATGCGGAGGCGCCGGCCCGACGCGTGGCGGTACGGGAGGCGCATCTGGCACGCGTGCAGCCGATGGCGGCGGATGGGACGCTCGCCATGGGCGGCGCCATCCTGGACGCGCCGGACGGGCGCATGATCGGCTCCATCGCCGTGACCGCACATGCGACGGATGCGGCAGCGCAGGCATGGATGGCGGAGGATCCTTACGTCACCGGCGACGTCTGGCAGGCGATCACGCTCTACGGCACGCGCTTCGCCCCCCTTCCCTACCGGCCCTTGCCCGGGAGCGGAGGCTGATGCCGCGCCTGATCGAGTACGCCGAGGCCCCGCCCGAGGTCCGCGCCGTCTTCGACGAGATCAAGGCCGCGCGCGGCGTGCCGGACGTGAACAATTTCTGGAAGGCGCTGGCGGTGGATCCACCCTCGCTGCGCCGCACCTGGGACTCGCTCCGTCAGGTGATGGCGGCCGGCGCCCTCGACCCGCTAACCAAGGAGATGCTGTACCTTGCCGCCTCGATGGCCGCGGGCTGCACCTACTGCATCGCCAGCCACACCGCCGCCGCGCGCGCCAGGGGCATGACGGAGGCGCAGTTCGGCGAGCTGCTGGCCGTGGTGGGCATGGCCGCGGAGACGAACCGGCTGGCCGAGGCACTGCGCGTGCCGGTGGACGCCGCCTTCGAGTGACGCGGCCGTCCGTGGCCAGCGCCAGGTGAACCGTCCACCGTGATCATGGTCCTTGCCGACCGGCGAGGAACATCGCCCACCGGCTGACGGCGACCGCTGCAATGGCCGCCGCGTCGCGTGAAGATGGGCATCCAGGGTGACGATCGCGCCTGCTGCGTCAGCTGCCCATTCAGGACATCGCGGACAGGCACCGCGATGGGAGCCGACCGCAGGTGGCAGCTCGGCAACTGCCAGGTTCCTGCCGCCTCGATCCGGTCGGGCGGCTATGCCGTCCGCTCGCCGCCGAACACCCGCCGGGCGATCCAGCTGACCACCGAGACGACGACGACGCCGAAAACGGCCGGCCAGAAGCCCTCGATGCGGAAGCCTGGCAGCACCAGCGCGGTCAGCCCGAGCATCGCCGCGTTCACCACCAGCAGGAACAGGCCGAAGGTCAGGATTGTCAGCGGCAGGGTCAGGATCACTGCCGGCGGCCGGATCAGGGCGTTCACCAGGCCGAAGATCAGCGCCGCAAGCAGCAGGCTGAAGACGCCGGAGACATGGATCCCCGGCACGATCTGGGTCGCGGCCCAGAGCGCGAAGGCGGTGATGAAGGTGCGTGCCAGGAATCCCATGCTGCGCTCTCCGCAATTGTCAGGCGGGCGGATATGGTGGGGCTTCCCGCGGAAGCCCTTCAATTGTCCCCGATCCGAGCCACCCTTGCCGGTTGCGCCGCCCTGGCGCTCTGGGCCTTTCTCGCGCCGCTGGCACGGCTGGCGCAACCATTGCCGCCACTCGGACTGACGGCGCTGGGCTTCGCCGCCGGCGGGCTGCTCGGGCTCGCAGTGGTGGCGGCACGGGGGCGCCTGGCGGCACTGGCGCAACCCGGCATCGCCTGGGCGCATGGGGTGGGCGGGCTCGCGGGCTTCCATGCGCTCTATTTCGCCGCGCTCGCCCTCGCGCCGCCGGTCGAGGCGAATCTGCTGAACTACACTTGGCCCCTGTTGATCGTCCTGCTGTCTGGGCTGCTGCGCGGCCTGGCGCTCGGGCCGCTGCGCCTGGCCGGCGTGGCCTTGGGGGCCGCGGGGGCGGTGCTGCTGCTGGGCAGCGGCGCAAGCTTCACGGCGGGCGACGCGCCGAATGCGCCGCTGGGCTTCGCCTGCGCCATCGGCGCAGCGCTGACCTGGGCGCTCTATTCCGTGCTCGCGGCCCGGCTTGCTTCGGTGCCGACCGAGGCGGTGGCGGGCTTCTGCCTGGCCTCCGGGGCGCTCGCCTTCCTGGCGCATCTGGGGTTCGAACCGGCGATGACGCTCGGCCCGCGGCAGTGGCTGGCGGTGGCGCTGCTCGGACTCGGGCCGATGGGGGCAGCCTTCTTCCTGTGGGATGCGGGCATGAAGCGGGGCGACCCGCGGCTGCTCGGTACCCTGGGCTATGCGACGCCGGTCGCCTCCACCCTGCTGCTGGCGGCGATGGGCGAAGGGGCGCTGACCTGGCGCGTGCTGGCCGCCGCGGGGCTGGTCGCAGGCGGAGGGCTCCTGGCGGCGATGGCAGGCCGGCGAGCCTGAGGCGGCCCGGCGCACCGGCTGCCCGCCCATCCCTCCGAGAGGAGGTGACAAGGCGTAGGCGTGGCGCAGATCCCGGTGTCCCCGCCGCCGCGCCCGCCACAGGCGGCCGCCTGCGCGGCGACGGGATGGCAGGCAGCTAGGCCCGCCGCACCCCCCAGAAGGCGAAGACCTCCGAGATCGGCTCGGTGATCGTGCGGCGATAGGCGGTGTTGGCGAAGTACTGGCCGCTCGGCAGGTAGGGTGCCTCCTCGAACACCGTCCTCTGGATATCCTCCGCGATGGCCTTCTGGGCCGCGAGGTCGGGCGCGTCGAACCAGGCCTCCCGCAGCTCATCCAGCTTCGGCACGGTCGGCCAGCCGAACCAGGCCCGCTCCCCGTTCGCGCGCAGGAACTGCATGACGCCGGGATTGATGCCGTCCAACCCGTTCCAGGTGGTGTGGAAGAAACTCCACCCGCCCTTGTCCGGCGGCTCCTTGCTCGCGCGGCGCTGCACCAGCGTGCCCCAATCGGAGACGCGGTAGTCGACGGTCATGCCGAGCTTCTTGAACAGGTCGTGCCCGACCTCGGCGATCGCCATCAGCGCCGCCTGATCGGAGGGCGCCAGCATCACCACCGTCTCGCCATTGTAGCCGGCCTCCCGCAGCTCGCGGCGCGAGCGCTCTATGTCGCGCGGACCGGTGATGGCCTCCATCGCCGCATCGTTCGCCAGCGGGGTACCCGGTGTGAACACGCCCATGGTGGCGTTCCAGAGGGAGGGATCCGCCCCCGCCGCCGCGGTCATGAAATCCTGCTGCGACATGGCGCGCAGCACGACGCGGCGCACGGCGGGCTTGTCGAAGGGCGGGTGCAGGCAGTTGAACACGCCCGTGCCGATGGTGCCGAGCGGGCTCGAGCGCTTCACCACGACGTCGCGGTCGCGGCGCAGCAGCGGGGCGAGGTCGTTCGGTGGGTTCTCCCACCAGTCCACCTCACCGTTGCGCAGCGCGGCGGCCGCAGTGCCGGGATCGGGCATCACCGTCCACTCGACACGGTCGAAATGCACGCGCTTCGGCCCGGCGGCCCAGCTCGGCTGGCCGCCTTCGCGCGGGCGGTAGGCGGGGTTCCGCTCATAGACCACGCGCGCGCCTACCACGCGCTCCTCCGCCACGAAGCGGAACGGGCCGCTGCCGATCGTCTCGCGGATCTGCGTGTTCGCGTCCGCCGCCGCGATGCGTTCCGGCATGACGAAGAGGGCGGAAGGACCGAGCTTGGCCAGGGTCTCCAGCATCGGGCCGAAGCGGCGATGCAGGCGGATGACGAAGGTGCGGTCGTCGGGCGCCGTCATCTCGGCCGTGCGCGTCATCAGCGCCTGGCCCAGCGCGTCACGCTGCGCCCAGCGCTTGATCGAGGCGATGCAGTCCCGCCCGCGCACCGGCTCGCCATCGTGGAACAGCAACCCTTCGCGGAGCCGGAAGCGCCAGGTGAGCCCATCGCCATCCGCCTCGTGGTCCTCGACCATCTGCGGCTGCGGCCGGAGCTGGCTGTCCATGCCGTAGAGCTGGTCGTAGACCATCATCGCGTGGTGGCGCGTAATGTAGGCGGTGGTGAAGACCGGATCGAGCACGGTCAGGTCGGTCTGGGGCACGTAGCGCAGCACCTGCGCCGCGGAGGACTGGGCCAGGGCGGGGCGGGCGAGGATGGCAGCGCCGGCGCCGGCCAGAAGGTGGCGTCGCAGCATGGTGAAGTCTCCCGGTTCTCTTGCCAGCCGTGTCTGACGTCCCTGGATGCCAAGCAAAGCAGCGGGCCGGCCGCGCCGGCAAGGGGCGTGATAGGCTGGCGGCCCGGGAATCGGAGCCCTCCCCCTGCTGCTCGCCTATGCCCAGCTCGCCGGTGCCATGGCGCTGGTCGGCGCCAATGTCGGCGTCGCCAAGCTGCTGGCCGAGGCGCTGCCCATCCCGCTGATAGCCTGCCTGCGCTGCACGCTCGCCTGCCTGGTGCTGTGGCCACTGGCGCGCGCGATCGAGGGGCGGGTGCGCCTCTCCGGCCAGCAGCGGCGGAACCTGTTCCTGCAGGCGCTGTTCGGCACTGCGCTCTACAATGCCGGGCTGCTGGCGGGACTGCGCCTGACCACGGCGCTGGAGGGAGGCCTGGTCCTGGCAGCCCTGCCGGCGGTGGTGGCGCTCGGCAGCGCCGTCTGGCTGCGGGAGCGCCTGGCACCGCGGCAATGGGCTGCGGCGGCACTCGCGGCGGGCGGGATGGCGGCCATCACCGTCGCGCGCCTCGGCGTGGAAGCTCCGGGCAGTGCGCTCGGCAACCTGCTGGTCTTCGCCGGCGTATGCGGGGAAGCGATCTACGTATTGCTGGCCAAGCGCATCGCCGGGCAGGTGCCGGTGGTCACCGCAAGCCTCTGGATGCAGGCCTTCAGCGCCCTGGTGCTGCTGCCCGTCTCGTTGCCCGGGATCGGCGCAGCGGCCGCGCTGGCCGAACCGCGATTCTCGGGGCTGCTGGTGTTCCACAGCCTGACGGCGAGCGTGCTCTGCCTGCCGCTGTGGTATGCGGGGCTCAGGCGTGTCCCGGCGGGGGTGGCAGGGGTGTTCACGGGCTTTCTGCCCGCAAGTGCGGCAGTGACGGCGGTGGCGGTGCTGGGGGAGCAATTCGGGGCCGTCCATGCGGTGGGTTTCGTGCTGATGGGAACCAGCCTCCTGCTGGCGACCTGGCCGCACCGGAGCGGGAGCGCATGAGGGCCTGGCTCTCGCTTTCCGTCCCGGAACTCCTGGCCATGACGCCGCAGCAGGTGGCGGAGCGCCTCGCCTTCGCGCAGGCATCCCGCCACGCGACCCTGGAACTGGCGCAGCGCAACGCATGGGAGGCGCAGGCGCGCCTCCTGCAAGCCGCCCTGGCCGATGTGCCTGCCGGCTGGCGCGTACTGCTGGAATGCGACCTGCTACGCCTCGAGAAGCGGGTAGACGCCGTGCTGCTGACCGATCGCGCGATCCTGGTGCTGGAGTTCAAGCATGGCGCACGCACCTTCGCCGCCGCCGACCTGCGCCAGGCAGAGGACTATGCCCTCGACCTGCACGATTTCCATGCGGGGAGCCGCATGCATCCCGTGGTGCCGGTGCTGGTGGCCACCGAGGCACCATCGCCGCCTTTCGACCCGCCGCTGCTCTGGCATGGGGTCACGCCGGTGCTGCGTGCCAATGGCGTGGGACTCGGCCGGCTGATCGCCGCTGTCCAGCGGGCCATCACCCTGCCTGTGAGGGTGCTCGATCCCCTGGCCTGGGAGCATGCACCCTACCGCCCGGTGCCGACGGTGCTGGAGGCGGCAATGCTGCTCTACCGCCGCAACTCGGTGGAGGAGATCGCCGCCGCCCGCGCCGACGCGCCGAACCTGACGCGGACCGCATCCGCCATCGCCCGCGCCATCGCCACAGCGCGGGCGGAGGGGATATGCAGCGTCGTCTTCGTCACGGGCATTCCCGGTGCGGGCAAGACGCTCTGCGGGCTCAACGTGGTGTTCGGTGCATTGCGCGAGCATGGTGCGGCATTCCTGACGGGCAATGTCCCGCTGGTCGCCGTGCTGCGGGAGGCGCTTGCGCGCAACGCCGCGCCCGGTGGCGGCAGACCGCTCGCGGCCGCCCGTCGCGAGGCGCACACCGCGCTGCAGAATGTGCACCGCTTCCTGGAGCACCATGTGATCCATGCCGACCATGTCCCGTCGGAGCGCGTCATCGTCTTCGATGAGGCGCAGCGGGCCTGGGATGCACGGCAGGCGACGCGGGACACCCAACGACGCGTCAGCCGCCTGACCACGAGCGAGCCGGCGCACAGCCTGGAGATCATGGGCCGACACCAGGGCTGGGCCGTGATCATCGCGCTCGTCGGCAACGGCCAGGAGATCAACACGGGCGAGGCAGGCCTCGCGGAATGGGGGCGCGTCATCGCCGCCGACCCGCGCTGGCGCGCTGTTGCGGCCCCACGGGTGCTGGAAGCGACGGATCCAACGCAGTGCCTGGCGGAGGGACCGGCGGCTTGGCTCACGCTCGACCCCGATCTCGACCTGACCGTGCCGATGCGGAGCATCCGCGATGCAGCGGGCGCACCCTGGGTCGATGCGGTGCTGGCCGGCGATGCTGCGATGGCGCACAGCATTGCGCAGAAGGCCGGCAGCGTGCCCTTCCTTGTCACCCGGGACCTTGCGGAGGCGCGGGCGGGGCTGCGCATGCTGTGCCGCGGCCTGCGCCGTGCCGGGCTGGTCGCCTCCGCGGGCGCGAAGCGGTTGCGTGCGGAGGGCCTGGGCGTGCAGGTGCCGGAGGTGGCGGACTGGTTCCTCAACCGCTGGCCCGATATCCGCTCCTCCGAAGCGTTGGAGACCTACGCCACCGAATACGACTGCCAGGGGCTGGAGCTCGACGTGGTGGGCCTCGCCTGGGGCGGCGACTGGATCCGCATGCAGGCAGGCTGGCAGGCGCGCCGCTTTGCGGGCGATCGCTGGCAGCTGGTGCGCGGAGAGGAGGAGCAGCGCTTCATCCGCAACACCTACCGCGTCCTGCTGACCCGCGCGCGCTATGAAACGGTGGTGTGGATCCCGCGTGGCTCGCCCGCGGAGGATCCGTTCCATGATCGCACTCGGCCGGCGGCGGAGATGGACGCCATCGCCGATTTTCTCCTGGCATGCGGCGCCCGACCGCTCGACGGCATGGGCACGACGCAGCCTGCCGCGGCCGAACCGGCGGGTCTGCCGCTCTTCGCCGCCTCGCCTCTGTAGGGACCGTCTCCGTCGTCTGGCCGAGCGCGATCAGCAACCGCCGCAGGTTCTGGAAGGTGCGGCCGGATTCTCCCGCGGGGCGTTCCAGAAGACATCACCGGCCGCCGTCTCGATGCGGGCGATGAAGCGACTCAGCAGGTGCTCGGCCTGGAAGCGCCGCTGCAGGAACAGATCCACCGTCTGCAGCCCGATATGGGTCGAGATGCCACGGGTGAACCCGCTGCTGCCGAAGGCAGGCGCGCGACCGGGTCGAGCTGAACCGGTCACACGCCGGAAGCAAGGCAAAGCGTGCGATTCACGCTTTCGCCCGTTCCAGACTCAAGCGATCGCGCTCTAGGCACCGGGCGCGACGGCAGGCAAGTTCGCCCGATGCCGATGCTGTTTCTCACGCTGCTCCTGCTGCTCGCCGTGCCCGCGGCCGCCGCGGAGATCAAACTCGCCACATGGAACCTGGCCTGGCTGACGCTCCGCCCTGCCGGCGATCCGATTCTCCCGCATAATCTCACAACCCGTGCCCCGGCGGATTTCGAGCGCCTGGCCGCCTATGCCCGGCGCCTCGATGCCGATGTGGTCGCGCTGCAGGAAGTGGACGGGCCCGAAGCTGCCGCCCGCGTCTTCGACCCGCGCAGCTACGCCTTCTTCTTCGCCGATGAGCACGACGTTCAGCGCGCCGGCTTTGCCGTGCGGCGCAGCCTGCGTGTCAGGCAGAACCCCGACCTTGCAGCGCTGGACGTGCACGCGGCAGCGCGCTTCTCCCAGCGCCGTGGCACCGATATCACCGTGGAGGCCGGCGGGGTGCGGCTCCGGCTGCTCTCCATCCATCTCAATGCCGGCTGCCGCGAGGGGCGGCTCACCCGGCGGGCAAGGGACTGCGAGGCGCTGGCCGAGCAGGCGGATGTCCTGGCCGGCTGGATCGCCGCGCGCCGGCGGGAAGGCGTCGCCTTCGCCATCCTGGGCGATTTCAACCGCCGCATGACCGGCCCGCGCGACGATCTGCTGGACCGGCTTGGCGGGCGGATGGTGCGCGTGACGGAGGGTGTCTCCGACCCCTGCTGGGCTGGTGCACGCGGCACGCGGCCCTTCATCGACCACATCCTGCTCGGTGGCGGCGCGGAGCGATGGTGGATGCGCGATTCGCTGCGCGTGCTGGTCTATGCTGAGCGCAATCGGGCGCTGCGGCCGCGGATCTCGGATCATTGCCCGGTCAGCATCCGGCTGGCGCTGCCGGATTGATAGGCGGCGTTCTGCCAGCCGCCCTCCCCTGCATGCGCGGGAGGACCGGTCGGGGCGGCCCCCCAGGGTGACCGCGGCGGTCCGCCGTGCCACCTTCGCCCTGCATGCGAATCTTCCTCCGGGTCACCCTTCCCCTCGCTGCGGTCGGCTTCCTCAATCAGGCAGGGCGCATCGTCGTCGCCATGGTCGGCCCGGCCCTCGCGCTGGAGTTCGGCCTCTCCGCCAGCGGCCTTGGCGCGCTCGCCGCGGTGTTCTTCGCAGCCTATGCCCTGGCGCAGCTGCCGATCGGGCTGGCGATGGACCTGCACGGGGCGCGACGGGTGCAGACCCTGCTCGCGCTGGTGGCGGCCGCGGGCTTCGCGCTCTGCGCGCTGGCGCCCGATCCGGGCCTCCTCGCCGTCGGACGCTTCGTCAGCGGACTTGGCATCGCTGGCGCGCTGATCGGGATCATGAAGGCCAACATGCAGTGGTACCCGCCGCACCGGCTGGCCGCCGTGACCGGCGCCGCCGTGTTCATCGGCGGGGCCGGCGGCCTGGCCTTCACCGTGCCGGTACAGACGGTGCTGCCCCTGATCGGCTGGCGCGGCAGCTTCCTGGCGCTTGCGGTGCTGGCCTGCGGGGCGGCGCTGTGGATACATCTTTCCGTCCCGCTCGCGCCCCCCGGCGCCCGCCCGGCGGCACGCCGGCGGCTGACGACCGAGATCGCCGAGTTCGGCCGCATCTTCACCCATCCGGAATTCATCCGCTTCATGCCGGCCGTCGCGCTGACCTCGGGCCTGGTATTCACCTATCAGGGGCTCTGGGCCGGGCCATGGCTGCGCGATGTCGGCGGCCTTGGCGACGCCGCGCGCGCGGGCGTTCTGCTGTTCTACTCGCTCGGCATGATGTCCGGGCATCTCCTCGGCGGCCAGGCGGCCTCGGCCCTGCAGGCGCGGCGGCTGGACCCGATGCTGGTGCCCTTCGCCGGCATGGCCGGCATGGCGGCGCTGCAGGCGGTGCTGATGGCGGGCCCGCGTGATCCCTGGCTGCTGCATGGGCTGTGGTTCGCCTTCGCCTGCGTCGGCTCCTCCGGTCCGGTCACCTATGCGCTGCTCGCCCAGCGCTTCCCGCCCGAGCTCACGGGCCGCGTCTCCACTGCCATGAACGGCAGCATGCTGACGCTCGTCTTCGTGCTGCAGAACGTCATCGGCGCCATTCTCGACCTCTGGCCCCGCACCGCCGCCGGCGGCTGGGATCCGGCGGGCTATGCCTGGGCGCTGGGCTTGACCCTGGCGCTGCAGGCGATGACGGTTCTGTGGCTGGTCGCCGCACCGCGTGTCACCGCCCGGCGCGCGGCCTGATGCCCTCCGAAGGACCCTCGCACGGCGGCGTGCTGGTTTCCTCGGACGGCCGGATGAGCAGGGGGAGCCCCGCATGGTCGCGCTCGGCATGAACACCCGCCACGTCCTGGC
>Ga0182741_1006015_pt1 | contig 10875 bp, 10 predicted proteins | sample eDN5th37CBELigOP_FD_128874 | JGI IMG/M metagenome (GOLD analysis project Ga0182741, IMG submission 128874) | Enriched Organic Plus compost microbial communities from Emeryville, California, USA - eDNA 5th pass 37_C BE-Lig OP (version 2) (version 2) ...
CGGCACCGGTTTCTGCGTGATCGAGGTGCTGTTCGACGAAGCGCGCGCGGTGGACTTCGTGCACTGCAAGGTCAACGCCGCGTTCGAGCGCATCACCGGCCTGGCCGACGTCGTCGGGCGGCGCGCCACCGAGGTGCTGCCGGGGCTGGACGAGTACTGGTTCCGGGTGTTCGGGCGGGTGGTCGGCGAGGGCATGCCGGTGCAGTTCGAGCGCTACCTGCCGCAGCTCGGGCGCTGGTACTCGGTCGAGGCGGTGCGGCTGGGGCCGGCGGCGGCGCGACGGGTCGCGGTGCTGTTTTTCGACATCTCGCGGCGCAAGCAGATCGAGACCGACCTGGCCGAGAGCGAGGCGCGCTTCAGCGCGCTGGCCGATGGCCTGCCGATGCCGGTATGGGTGCTGGACGACCTGGGCCATGTGCGCTTCGTCAACAACGCCTTCGGCAGCTTCTTCGGGCTGGACGGCGACCATGCCTTCGGGCTGCGCTGGTGGGAAGGGCTGCTGCACCCGGAAGACCTGACGGTCTTCGAGTACGCGTTGGAAGAGGCCCTGGCCAACGAACGCGAGCTGCACCTGAGCGCACGCCTGCGCCGCCATGACGGCCAGTGGCGCTGGCTGGAGATGAACGCCGCGCCGCGTTTCTCGGCCGATGGCCGCTTCATCGGCCTGGCCGGCAACAGCCCGGACATCACCGAGCGCCGCGAGATCGAGATGGCGCGCGAGGAACTGCTGGAGGCCGAGCGCGCCGCGCGCAACGCGGCCGAAGGCATGGCGCGGGTGAAGGACGAATTCCTCGCCACCCTGTCGCACGAGCTGCGCACCCCGCTCACCACCATCCTGGGCTGGAGCGAACTGCTGCTGCAGCGCATGGAACCCGAGCATCCGATGCGCCGCGGCGTGGAGGTGATCGCCAGCAGCGCGATGGCGCAGAAGCGGCTGATGTCGGACATGCTCGACCTGAGCAGCATGCTGCTGGGCAAGGTGCAGCTGGAGGTCGAAGTACTCGACCTGGCCGAACAGGTGCGCGAGGCGGTACGCCTGCAGGAGCTGGTGGCGCAGGGCAAGGCGCAGACCCTGGTGGTCGATGTGCCGCAGGCGCCGTGCCCGGTGCTGGGCGATGCGACGCGCCTGCAGCAGGTGCTGTGGAACCTGCTGGCCAACGCGATCAAGTTCACCCCGGTCGAGGGCCGGGTCGAGGTCGTGCTGCACCAGGAGGAAGAGCACTACGTGGTGGACGTGCGCGACAACGGCGACGGCATCGCGCCGGAGTTCCTCGTGCACCTGTTCAGCCGCTTCAGCCAGGCCGACGCCACCACCACCCGCCGCCATGGCGGGCTGGGGCTGGGCCTGGCGATCGTGCAGCAGCTGACCGAGCTGCATGGCGGGTCGGTGAGCGCGCAGAGCGGCGGCGCCGGCCAGGGCGCCACCTTCAGCGTGCGCCTGCCGGTGTACCGCGTGGAGAACGCCGGGCGGCCGCGGCGCACGGTACAGCGGGTCGCGGCCGGCGAACACGTGGTGGCCGCCCACGCCCTGGCCGGGACGCGCATCCTGGCGGTGGAGGACCAGCCGGACGTGCTGGCCTATCTGCGCCGGGTGCTGGAGGAGCAGGGCGCCACCGTGGTGGTGGCCGCCTCCGCGGCCGAGGCGCTGGAACTGCTCGACCTGCGCGGCCATGCCGCCTTCGACGTGCTGGTCAGCGACGTCGGCATGCCCGGCATGGACGGTTACGGGCTGGTGCGCACCCTGCGCGAGACCATGGGCGTGTCCGCGGCGGAACTGCCGGCGGTCGCGGTGACCGCGCTGGCGCGTGGCGACGACCGCCGCCGTGCGCTGGCGGCCGGCTTCCAGAAGCATGTCGCCAAGCCGTACAGCGTGGCGCAGCTGGTCGGGGCGATCCGCGAAGCCTGTACCCGCTGCTGAACCCCGCGACGGCGCGCCCGGCCGCGGTCCGGCCGGGCCGCTAGAATGGCCGGCTACGTTCCGCCGGATATTCCGCGATGGCCGCCGCCCAAGACGCCCCGCTGCAGACCCTGTTGCTCCCGTTCGCCCATGGCGCCCTGTCCTGGCCGCAGGGGCCGGTGCTGTTCCTGCGCGCGCGCGACGGCTGGCCGCTGCGCGAGCAGGCCGCGGCCACGCAGCTGCTCTGCGTGCAGAGCTTCCGTCCGTTCGCGCAGGCGCTGGAGCGCGGCGGCTGGGAGGTGCGCGACGAGGCGGCGCTGGAAGCTTCGGGCGAAAAGTACCCGCTGGTGCTGGTGCTGCCGCCGCGCCAGCGCGACGAAGCCCGCGCGCTGCTGGCCCGGGCCCTGGCGCAGGTGGCGCCGGGCGGCGTGCTGCTCGCCTGCCAGTCCAACAACGAAGGCGCGCGCTCGGGCGAAAGCGACCTGCAGCAGCTGGCTGGCCTGGGCGGCAAACTGACCAAGAACCATTGCCGCGTGTTCTGGACCGCGCCGCTCGACGGCGGCCACGACGAAGCGCTGCGCGCGCGCTGGGCGGCGCTGGACGCGCCGCGGCCGATCATGGGCGGGCGCTTCCACAGCCGCCCCGGCGTGTTCGCCTGGGACCGCATCGATCCGGCCTCGGCGCTGCTGGTCGAACAGCTGCCGGCCGACCTCGCCGGGCGCGGCGCCGACCTCGGCGCCGGCTGGGGCTATCTGTCGGCCGAGGTGCTGGCGCGCTGCCCGAAGGTCGCCGCGCTGGACCTGTACGAGGCCGAGTCGCGCGCGCTGGCGCTGGCCCGCCGTAACCTGGCCGGCAGCGGCGCGCAGCTGGATTTCCGCTGGCACGACGTCACCGCCGGCATCGACGGCCGCTACGACTTCATCGTCTCCAACCCGCCGTTCCACACCCCCGCGCGCGAGGACCGGCCGGACATCGGCCAGCGCTTCATCGCCGTGGCCGCGCAGGCGCTGCGCCCGGGCGGGCGGCTGTTCATGGTCGCCAACCGGCACCTGCCCTACGAGCAGATCCTCAACGACAGCTTCGGGCAGGTGCGCGTGGCGGCCGAGCGCGACGGCTTCAAGGTCATCGTCGGCACCCGCGGGGGCCGCGCATGAAGCTGGTCAAGCACATCGCCAACCTCGGCTACGGCAGCCGCAAGCAGGTGCAGTGGCTGTTCCGCGAGGGCCGCGTCACCGATGCCGACGGCGAGGTGCTGTATGCCGACGACAAGGTGGAGCACGACGCCATCCGCATCGACGGCGAGCCGCTGGACCCGCCGCCGGGCCTGACCCTGATGCTGCACAAGCCGGCCGGCTACACCTGCTCGACCAAGGACCAGGGCCGGCTGGTCTACGACCTGCTGCCACCGCGATTCCGCGAGCGCTCGCCGCTGCTGTCCACGGTGGGCCGGCTGGACCGCGATACCAGCGGCCTGCTGCTGATGACCGACGACGGCGCGCTGCTGCACCGGATCGTGTCGCCGAAGTCGAAGCTGGACAAGGTCTACGAAGCGCGGCTGGCGCAGGACCTGCGCGGCGACGAGGCGGCGACCTTCGCCAGCGGCGCGCTGCTGCTGGAATCGGAGAACAAGCCGCTGCTGCCGGCCGAACTGGACGTGCTCGGCCCGCGCCACGCGCGGCTGACCCTGCACGAAGGCCGCTACCACCAGGTGCGGCGCATGTTCGCGGCCGTGGGCAACCACGTCGACGCCCTGCACCGCAGCCGCATCGGTGGGCTGGCGCTGGGCGACCTGGCGGAAGGGCAGTGGCGGCCGTTGGCGGCCGCCGACCTGCAGGCCCTGTTCGGGGACGCGCCATGACCCTGCTGACGGCACTGTCGGCGCGGCCGCAGGCGGTGATCTTCGACATGGACGGGCTGATGCTGGACAGCGAGCGCGCCCTGCTGGGCTGCCTGGCGCAGGCCGGCGCCGCAGCCGGGCACGACCTGCCCGAGGCCTTCCTGCTGTCGCTGATCGGTTCCAGCGACGCGCTTACCCGCCAGCGCATCGCCGCCCAGGTCGGTGCCGACGCGGTCGATGCCCTGCTGCAGAATTCCTATGCGCGCTACGACGGCCTGGTCGCCGCCGGCGTGCCGCACCGGCCGGGCATCGTCGACCTGCTCGACACCCTGGTCGCCCACGGCGTACCGCGCGCGGTGGCGACTTCGACGCGGCGCCCGCTGGCGCTGCGCAAGCTCGAAAGCGCCGGCCTGCTGCCGTATTTCGAACACGTGGCGACCAGCAGCGACGTCGCCCATGCCAAGCCGGCGCCGGACATCTACCTGCTGGCCGCGGCCAGGCTGGGCGTCGAACCACGCCATTGCCTGGCGCTGGAGGATTCGCCCACCGGCGTGCGCGCCGCGCTGGCCGCCGGCATGAGCGTGATCCAGGTGCCGGACCTGCTGGAGCCGGACGCCGACGTGCGCGCGCTGGGCCATGCCATCGCCGGTTCGCTGCACGATGTACGCGGCCTGCTGCTGCCCCTGCTCGAAGCCCCTCTCCCTGTGGGAGAAGGGGTTGGGGTGAGGGTACGGGCGTAGCCACGCGACAGTGATCGCGCGAGGCCTTCCACGGCCTCATCCGCTCCTTCGGGCACCGTTCCCGGCGGAGGAAGGGAGCTTTACTCCCCGGTCAGCAGCCTGTTCCAGCCTTCGACGCCCAGCCGGTCCAGCGTGGCGATGTTGCGTTCCACGATCACGTCCGGGTCCGGGAACGCGGCCACCGCGCGCTCCACGCTGTCCTCGCGCAGCAGGTGCAGCGTGGGCCAGGGCGCGCGGTTGGTGTAGTTGCTCACGTCGTCCGGCGCCGTGCCGGCGAACTGGTACTGCGGGTGGAAGCTGGCCACCTGCAGCACGCCCTGCAGGTCCAGCGCCTCCACCGCGGCGTCGGCGTTGTCGAGGAAATCGTTGTAGTCGAGGAAATCGGTGAGCACCTGCGGGTGCACGATCAGCGTGGTGTCGATCTGCTCGGCCGGGGTGTCGCGCAGCAGCAGCAGTTCCTCGGCCAGCTGCTCCAGCAGGGCTTCGGGCGTGGTGGCGTCGCTGAGCACCAAGCGCACCTGCTCCTTGACGTACACCGCCTTGGCGAACGGACACAGGTTCAGCCCGATCACGGCCTTTTCCAGCCAGCGGCGGGTGTCGGCGATCGGGTCGTGGGCGGTGTCGTTCATGGCGTGCGGGCTGGGAACCGGGGCGGCCATTCTAGGGGATGCCGCCCGCGTCGGCGGCCAGAAACGCTGTAGGAGCGGCTTAAGCCGCGATGGAGCCTTCCCGGGAAGGCCATCGCGGCTGAAGCCGCTCCTACGGTGACATGCGGCCGGTTGCGGGCCGGCAGGCTCAATCGCGGAAGTTGTCGAACTGCAGCGGCTGCTCGAATTCGTTCTTCTTCAGCAGCGCGATCACCTCCTGCAGGTCGTCGCGCTTCTTGCCGTTCACGCGCAGCTTGTCGCCGTTGATCTGGGTGTCGACCTTGATCTTCGATTCCTTGATCTTCGCCGCGATCTGCTTGGCCAGCTTCTGCTCGATGCCCTGCTTGACCGTGACCTGCTGGCGCGCGCCGCCCAGGTTGGTCTCGATGTCGCCGAACTCCATGCAGCGGAAATCGATGCCGCGCGCGGCCAGGCGCTGCTTGAGGATGTCGGCCATCTGCTTGAGCTGGAAATCGCTGGGCGCGGCCAGCTTGATCAGCTTGTCGCCGTCCTGCTCGAACTTCGCGTCCACGCCCTTGAAATCGAAGCGCGTGGACAACTCGCGGTTGGCCTGGTCGATGGCATTGGTCAGTTCGTGCTTGTCGACTTCGGACACGACGTCGAAGGAAGGCATGGGGAAGCTCCTGGCGGAAAAACAGCGGCCATTCTAGGCGATCGCCCCGTGGCGCCGCCGTCAGGGCGCGCCCTTCCACTGCGCATGCAGCAGGTTGGATACCGCGAAGCAGGCCGGCGCGTCCCTGTTGGACAGCACGATCACGGTTTCGCCCGTGTGCGGGTAGGTGCGTACGTCGGTACAGATGCCGTCGGCATTGCCGCCATGGCCCCAGCGGAAGTCGCGCTCGGGCACGTCCGGGCCGTAACCGGTGGCGAAGAAGCCCAGTCCCATGAATTCGCGCTGCGGCGTGGTCGCTTCCCTGAACAGCGGCAGCGGCAGCAGCCGCCCGTCACGCAGGGCCTGCACGAAGCGCAGCAGGTCGCCGGCCGGCGCCACTTCGCCACCGGCGGCCAGGCCGCGCGCCGGCAGCGTGGCGCAGTTGCGTACGCGCCTGCCATCGACGTCGACGTAGCCGGCTGCCAGGTCCGGCGCGGGATCGTCGCAGTCGACGAAGCCGGTGCGGGTCATTCCGGCCGGCGCCAGCACGTGCGCGTGGATGTAGGACTCGAAATCCTGCCCGGACAGCACCTCGACCATGCGCCCGAGCACCACGTAGCCGTAATTGCCGTACTTCTGCTGCGTGCCGGGGGCGAATTCCGGCGCGCGCCCGCCGTGCAGGGCGATGATGTCGGCAGCGCTGCGCAGCCGCGCGCGCCCGGCCGCGTTCGCGGCGCCGAACAGTTCGTCCACGTCGCCGGCGCCGGCGGTGTGGGTGAGCAGCTGCCGCACCGTCACCGTGTCGGCGAAGCCGCGGTGCGGGTAATCCTTGAGCACGTCGCCGACATGGCTGTCCAGGGTGATGCGGCCGGCGGCGACCTGCTGCAGGATCGCCACGCTGGTGAACATCTTGCCGGCCGAGGCCAGGTTCAGGCGGTCGTCGGCGCGCAGCGGCGCCTCGCCGTTCTCGTCGCGCAGGCCGTAGGCCTTTTCGAACACCACGTTGCCGTCGTGCGCGACCAGCACCACGCCGGAAAAGCGCCCGGCCGCTTCCAGCCCGAGAGCGAAACCGTCCAGCCGCGCCAGGTCGGTGGTCGAAGGCGCCTGCGCCGTGGCCGTTGCGCAGGCCAGGGACAGGGCCAGCGCGGTCAGGGAGCGCAACGAGGTGAGAATGGCAGGCATGCGTCCGGCTCCGGCGGCAGATGGGGCGAGCATAGCGGCAACGCGGCGTGCGCCGGCGCGGCCTGCGATAATCCGGCCATGTCCGCTTCCCCCCCGTCCGTTCCGCGCTCTCCCGCCACCGCCGTGGCGTGGATGCTGTCCGCCGTCGCCCTGTTCTCGCTGATGGATGCCGGCATGAAGCTGCTGTCCGGCAGCTACCCGACCCTGCAGGTGACCATGCTGCGCGGCGCCGCCTCGCTGCCGTTCGTGCTGGTGTGGGTGCTGGCCACCGTCGGGCCGCGTTCGCTGGTGCCGGTGCGCTGGGGCCTGCACCTGCTGCGCGGCGCGCTGGGCATGGTGATGATCGGCTGCTTCGTCTACGCGCTGCGCAGCCTGCCGCTGTCCACCGCCTATTCGATCTACTTCGTCGCGCCGCTGCTGGTGGCGGCGCTGTCGGTGCCGCTGCTGGGCGAGCGGGTCGGGCCGCGGCGCTGGGTCGCCATTGCCGTGGGCCTGGTCGGCGTGCTGGTGGTGCTGCGCCCCGGCGTGGACGGTTTCATCTCGCTGCCGGGGCTGATGGTGCTGCTGGCGGCCACCGCCTATGCCATCGCCGCGGTGACGGTGAGCCTGCTGACCCGCACCGATACGCCGCAGTCGATGGTGGTGTGGTTCCTGCTGATCATGGCGGTCGGCGCCGGGCTGCTGGCCTGGCCGCAGTGGCAGCCGCTGCAGTGGAAGCACGCCGGGGTGATCGCCGGCATGGGCCTGGCCGGCGCGCTGGGGCAGATCGCGCTGACCCGCGCCTTCCAGCTGGGCCAGGCCTCGATGATCGCGCCGCTGGAGTACACCGGCCTGGTCTGGGTGATCGGCTGGGACCTGCTGCTGTGGGGCGTGCTGCCGGACCGCATGACCTGGATCGGCGCGGCGATCATCGTCGCCAGCGGCCTGTACCTGCTGCACCGCGAGCGCGTCCAGCACGCGCGGCGGGCCGGGCAGGTGGACCACCCCTGAACGGTCCGCCGGCCTACATAGAACCAAAAGGAATAAGATTCCTTCCGCCCATGCGGGCGCCGCGGTCCCGGCGCTGCTAGGCTTGCCGCCCCCCTGTCGTCCGTCCACCCGCCCTGGCCGTGATCGAGTTCCAGAACCTGCACAAATCCTATGCCGTGGACGGCCGCGCGATCACCGCGCTGCATCCGCTCGACCTGGCCATCGGCGCCGGCGAGGTGTTCGGCATCATCGGCCATTCCGGCGCCGGCAAGTCGACCCTGATCCGCCTGATCAACCGCCTGGAGGAGCCCAGCGGCGGCCGCGTGCTGATCGACGGCCAGGACGCCACCGCGCTCGACGCCGAGGGCCTGCGCGCGCTGCGCCGGCGCATCGGCATGATCTTCCAGCACTTCAACCTGCTGTCGGCGCGCACCGTGGCCGGCAACGTCGCCTTCCCGCTGGAACTGGCCGGCGTGCCGAAGGCCCGTATCGACGCACGCGTGGCCGAGCTGCTGCGCACCGTGGGCCTGGAAGCGCACGCGGCCAAGTACCCGGCGCAGCTGTCCGGCGGGCAGAAGCAGCGCGTGGGCATCGCCCGCGCGCTGGCCACCGAGCCGAAGATCCTGCTGTGCGACGAGGCCACCAGCGCGCTCGACCCGCAGACCACCGCCTCGGTGCTGGCGCTGCTGGCCAGGATCAACCGCGAGCTGGGCCTGACCATCGTGCTGATCACCCACGAGATGGACGTGATCCGCCGCGTCTGCGACCGCGTGGCGGTGCTCGACGCCGGCCGCCTGGTCGAGAGCGGGCCGGTGAGCCAGGTGTTCCTGCATCCGCAGCACCCGACCACGCGTCGCTTCGTGTCCGAATCCGAACACGTGGACGAGGGCGAACTGCACCGCGATTTCGCCGCCGTGGGCGGGCGCATCGTGCGCCTGACCTTCCTCGGCGACGGCACCTACGAACCGCTGCTGGGCCGCATCGCGCGGCAGACCGGGGTGGACTACAACATCCTGTCCGGCCGCATCGACCGGATCAAGGACACCCCCTACGGGCAGCTGACCGTGGCCCTGGTGGGCGGCGACCAGAACGCCGCCCAGGCCGGTTTCGTCGACGCCGGCGTGCACGTGGAGGAACTGCGCCGATGATCGTCGCCACCGCCGGCGGTTTCTTCCGCCACCTGGATGCCGGCAAATGGGCCGACATCGGCCAGGCCACCGTCGACACCCTGCTGATGCTGGCCGGCTCGCTGCCATTGACCATGGCCATCGGCCTGCCGCTGGGCGTGCTGCTGTTCCTCACCGGATCAAGGCAGCTGCGCCGCCGCCCGCTGCTGTACGGCGTGACCGCGCTGTTGGTGAACGTGCTGCGCTCGGTGCCCTTCATCATCCTGATGATCGTGCTGATCCCGGTGACGCTGGCGATGATGGGTACCTCGCTGGGCGTGCGCGGCGCGATCCTGCCGCTGGTGGTCGGCGCGGCGCCGTTCTACGCGCGCCTGGTCGAGACCGCGCTGCGCGAAGTGGACCGCGGCGTGATCGAGGCCAGCCAGGCGATGGGCGCCACCACCGCGCAGCTGGTGTTCAAGGTGCTGCTGCCCGAAGCGCGGCCCGGCCTGATCGCCGGCGCCACGGTCACCACCATCGCCCTGATCGGCTTCACCGCCATGGGCGGCGCCATCGGCTCCGGCGGCCTCGGCGACCTGGCCTTCCGCGACGGCTACCAGCGCTCGCACACCGACGTGGCCCTGGTCACCGTGGTGCTGCTGCTGGTACTGGTGCAGCTGCTGCAGATGCTGGGCGACCGGCTGGTGCGCCACTACACTCGCCGTTGAGTCCGCGCTCGCCTGCACGCCCCCTCCCGCACTGGAATCCCGATGAAGACTTCCCTGTTCCGCCCGCTGCTCGCCGCCGCCGCCGCGCTGGCGCTGTCGGCCTGCGGCAAGCCCGCCGCCGACGAATCCAGGCTGGTGGTCGCCGCCACCGCCGTGCCGCACGCCGAGATCCTCGAGGTGGTCAAGCCGATCCTGGAGAAGGAGGGCGTCAAGCTGGATGTGCGCGTGTTCAACGACTACGTGCAGCCCAACGACCAGCTGGTGCAGAAGCAGGTGGACGCCAACTACTTCCAGACCGAGCCCTACCTGGACGCCTACAACCGCGACCGCAAGACCGGCCTGGTGACCGTGGTCGGCGTGCACATCGAACCGTTCGGCGCCTACTCGCGCCGCGTCAAGTCGCTGGCCGAGCTGCCCACCGGCGCCGACGTGGTCATTCCCAACGATCCGAGCAACAACAGCCGCGCGCTGATCCTGCTGGACAAGGCCGGCGTCATCAAACTGAAGGACCCGTCCAACGCGCTGTCCACCCAGCGCGACATCGTCGACAACCCGAAGCAGCTCAGGTTCCGCGAGCTGGATTCGGCGATGCTGCCGCGCGTGCTCGACCAGGTCGACCTGGCGCTGATCAACACCAATTACGCGCTCGACGCCGGCCTCGACCCGACCCGCGACGCGCTGGCGATCGAAAGCAAGGATTCGCCGTACGTGAACTTCCTGGTCGCGCGCCCTGACAACAAGGACGATGCGCGCGTGCAGAAGCTGGCCAGGGCGCTGACCGGCCCGGAAGTGAAGGCCTTCATCGAGAAGAAGTACAAGGGCGCGGTGCTGCCGGCGTTCTGAGCGCGGCCGGTACACCGGCGGAGCGGGCGCGGGTGCCTACCGGCCGGTTGGCGCAGGCATGGCCCGGACCGCGCCGGCCTGCGCGCGCGGGTGTAGAGCGGGCAATGCCCCGCTGCGGCCCGCCCGGCAGACCGCAGCGGGACAAGGCCGTCAGCGCACGGCCAGCGGTTGTGCAGCCGCGGCGGCGGGGGCTAGGTGTGGAGCTTCAATAGGTTGTTTTGGCTGAGCCTCAGTCTGGAGATTGGCGCCAGGCCTCCTGCGGCGGTGTGGGGCCGATGCCAGTTGTAGTGGTGGAGCCAGTCGCCCAGGGCCG
>Ga0182741_1006018_pt1 | contig 10864 bp, 10 predicted proteins | sample eDN5th37CBELigOP_FD_128874 | JGI IMG/M metagenome (GOLD analysis project Ga0182741, IMG submission 128874) | Enriched Organic Plus compost microbial communities from Emeryville, California, USA - eDNA 5th pass 37_C BE-Lig OP (version 2) (version 2) ...
GCGAAACCGTGCTGGTTCTGGTCTGTCATGAAGATCTGTGTCCTATCGGCCTTGAGAGATGAATCCGAGCAGGTCGTGGCGGGTGATCACTCCGACGGGCTTGCCGTCGTCGATCACCATGAGCGCGTCGGTGTCGCCGAACGCCTTGGTGGCGGCGTCGATGGACTCGCCCACGCCGATGTTCGGCAGCGGGGGGCTCATGTGCTTCTCGACCGGATCGGCGAGGTTCGCGCGACCCTCGAAGACCGCGCTGAGCAGTTCGCGTTCGCTGACCGAGCCGGCGACCTCACCTGCGGTGACGGGCGGCTCCGCACCCACGACCGGCATCTGCGACACGCCGTACTCGCGGAGGATCTCGATGGCGTCGCGCACCGTCTCCGAGGGGTGGGTGTGTACGAGATCGGGCAGATCGCCGCTCTTGCCACGCAGCACGTCGCCGACGGTCGAGTCGTCGGGCTTGCCGTCGAGCGGCGCGCGGAGGAAGCCGTAGCTGGCCATCCACTTGTCGTTGAAAATCTTCGACATGTAGCCGCGGCCACCATCGGGGAGCAGGACGACCACGACGGCGTCGGGGCCTTCACGTTCGGCGACCTGCAGGGCAGCGACGACCGCCATGCCGCACGAACCGCCGACGAGCAGGCCCTCCTCGCGAGCGAGGCGCCGCGTCATCTCGAAGGAATCGGCGTCGGAGACGGCGATGATCTCGTCGGGGACGGAGGGATCGTAGGCGGAGGGCCAGAAGTCCTCGCCGACACCTTCGACGAGATAGGGGCGGCCCGTGCCGCCGGAGTAGACCGAGCCTTCGGGGTCGACGCCGATGACCTTGACCGCTCCTCCGGAGACCTCCTTGAGGTACCGGCCGGTGCCCGAGATGGTGCCACCGGTACCGACCCCGGCGACGAAGTGCGTGATCTTGCCGTCGGTGTCCTTCCAGATCTCCGGACCGGTGCTCTCGTAGTGGCTGGCCGGACCGCCCGGGTTGGAGTACTGGTTGGGCTTCCAGCCACCCGGCAGTTCGCGGGCGAGGCGGTCGGAGACGGTGTAGTAGCTGTCGGGGTGCTCCGGCGGAACAGCGGTCGGGCACACGACGACCTCGGCACCGTAGGCCCGCAGCACGTTGCGCTTGTCCTCGCTGACCTTGTCGGGGCACACGAACACGCACTTGTAGCCGCGCTGCTGGGCGACGAGGGCCAGGCCGATGCCGGTATTGCCGGACGTGGGCTCGACGATGGTCCCACCGGGTTTCAGCTCGCCCGACGCCTCGGCGGCGTCGATCATCTTCACCGCGATGCGGTCCTTGGAGCTGCCACCGGGGTTGAGGTACTCGACCTTCGCGGCCACGAGGCCCGAACCCGGTTTCACCACCGAGTTGAGTTTGACGAGGGGTGTGTTTCCGATGAGGTCGACGACGGAATCCGCAATGCGCATGTCTCCATGTTCCCACGTCGCGCGTCGAGGGTCGGTGACGGTGCATGCGTGCCGGTAAACGACGACGGACCCCGGGCTGTACGCCCGGGGTCCGTCGTGCTGCGAACGACTAGTCGTTCTGGAAGTAGCTGAGCAGTCGCAGGATCTCGACGTACAGCCACACCAAGGTGACGGTCAGGCCGAGGGCGACACCCCACGCGGCCTTCTCGGGGGCCTGTGCGCGGATGAGCTGGTCGGCGGAATCGAAGTCCAGCAGGAAGCTGAACGCCGCGATGCCGATGCACACGAGGCTGAAGATGATGGCGAGCGGGCCACCGTCGCGCAGGCCGAGCCCACCGTCGATGAAGAAGCTCGCGATGATGTTGCCCAGCGCGAGGATGAGGACACCGACGAGGGCGCCGACGATCATGCGGGTCAGCCGCGGGGTGACACGGATCGCTCCGGTGCGGTAGACGACGAGCATGCCGAAGAACACGCCGAAGGTGCCGAGGATCGCCTGAGCGATCAGGGTCGCGCCGCCTGCACCACCGAAGGTGATGTCGGTGAACATGAACGACAGGGCACCGAGGAAGACGCCCTCGGCCACGGCGTACGCGAGCACGATCGCCGGGTTGTCCATCTTGCGGCCGAACGTCGCGACCAGCACGAGGACCAGGCCGATCAGGCCACCGCCGATGACGAACGGAGCGGCCAGGCCGACATTGGAGTTGACCAGCACGTAGGAGATGAGCGCGGAAACGGCGAGCACGCCGAGCGTGATGCCCGTCTTGGTGACGACATCGTCGATGGTCATCGTCCGCTGGTCGGTCGGCCGCGCCCACGGATCGACCTGCGGCTGTCCGAATTGCTGCGTGGCCTGCGCGGCGCCCGCCGTCGCAGAGCCGAACGTGGCGTATCCGCCGCCCTCTTGCTTGGGCAGGTTGCGGAACACCGGGTTACTGGTGGTGCGCACCGTGCACTTCCCTTCTTGTGGTCGCTTCTGTCCGTTCAACGAGGAGGCAACCTCACGAGTTCCCGAATCGTCGAGAAACCTCGGACGAATCGGACTCTACCGGTTACGCACCGAGCGGGTCACGGTGAACTTGCGGTTCCGGCCCTCGACTCGGGTGGTACCGACGACCCCGGACAACGCCGGACGGTAGTCGAGATGACGGTTGTAGACCGTCCACATCTCCCCTCCCGGGCGCAGGATCCGGGCGGCAGCGGCGAACATCCTGTGCGCTGCGCCGGTGTGCACGGTCGCGCCGACGTGGAAGGGCGGGTTGCACACGACGAGGTCGACCGACCCCGAGGGAATCGACGCTGCGGCGTCGTCGCGGAGCGTCTCGATGCGATCGGACAGGCCGTTCGCGGCAGCCGTCTCCGCGGCGGAGGTCACGGCCGCGGCCGACTGGTCGGTGGCGATCACCCTGGCGGTCGGGAGCTGCCGGGCGACCATCGCGGCGAGGATGCCGGTGCCGCAGCCGAGATCGACTGCGAGCTGCGCACCACGATCGATGCGGGGAAGGAAGTCGAGGAGGAAACGGGTGCCGATGTCCAGGCGGGGGCCGGCGAAGACGGACCCGTGCGCGACGACGGTCAGGTCGAGTTCGGGGAGACTCTCGCGAACGGGAAACGAGGCGGGCCCGGGCCGGGCACCGCGCGCCGTGAGCACGCGTGACTTCTGCCGGCCCCGCGAGGCACGGACGTCGGCGAAGGACGCACCGAGTACGTCGTTCATCGCGCGGCTGATGTGCTTGTCACGTCCGCCGGCGAACACGACGACCCCGGGGTCGGCACTGCGTGCGACGATCTCGGCGATCTCGGTGAGCGCGGACAGCGAGCGCGGGAGGCGCAACAGAACGACGCGCGCCCCGGCGAGCAACTCCTCGTCGAGGGCACAGGACCGGTAACGATCCGTGAGCCCTTCCCGATCGGCGTTGGCCGCGAGGGATCGCTCACCCACGATCGAGTCCTGATGGACACGCAGGAGGCCGACGTCGTGGCGCACCGCGGTCCCGAGCGTGAGGGCTCCGTACCTGTCGTCGACGACGATCACGGTCCCGGGAGCCGCGGCGTCGAGCGCGGGAGCGGCCTCGTCGAGGATCAACCGGTCGGCACCGTCTACTGCGAACAGATTGGGCGCTTCCACGTCCGGGAAGCGCCGCAACCTGTCGAACAACTCATCCATCAGCACTCGGCTGTCAGCACTTCCCCTGGCCGGCGTTCTCGATGGCACGCAGGGTGTCGGCCTGCTCGTCTTCCCCGAGATCCTGCCACGCCGGGAGCTGCTGCTGGGCGTCCGCGACGGCCTGGGCGGCTGCCGCACGGTCCTGGCCCCACTCCTCGAGCTCGTCGAGGTAGGGCAGCAACGCCTCGCAGTTCTCCTCGTAGCTCTTGCCGAGCTCGACGGTGGTGCCCGTGCTGCCGGCTTCGGCGGCTGCCGAGGTACTCGTGGTGGTGGTGGTCTCCTCGGCCGAGTCGGATCCGTCGGAGGATCCACACGCCGCCGCCAGCAGGACCACACCTGCACCGAACAGCGCCGCGAGAGTCTTCTTCATCTATGTCCCACTTCTGGTCGCAGTGTCGTTTGACCGTTCCCGGTGATGCACCGTGGTCCGGCCGGACCACGGTAGACCAGGGGCGACGCAGGATATTCAGCGGGCGTGCAGATCCGGGGACTATTGTGGGGAAACCGCTTCCCGAGGTGGCGCCGATGTCCGACAACGATCCGGCCACCCGACGATCACCGACCGTCGACGTGACCGAGACCGACATCGTCCGCGCGCTCCACGACGCGGGCTTCTCCGATGCCGAGGTGATCGGCCGTGGCGGCTTCGGCGTGGTCTACCGCTGCAGGCAGGAATCACTCGACCGGGATGTCGCTGTGAAGGTGCTCCGGCGGAGTCCCGACCCGACGAATCTCGAGCGGTTCCTGCGTGAACAGCGGGCGATGGGACGTGTGTCGGGGCATCCGCACATCGTCACCGTGCTGCAGACGGGTGTCACGGACGACGGTCTTCCGTACCTGGTGATGCCCTATCACCCTCACGACTCGCTGGACACCCGTGTCCGCCGGCACGGCACCCTCTCGTGGGCCGAAGCTGTCCGGTTGGGCGTCAAGCTGGCCGGCGCGCTGGAGACGGCCCACCGATCCGACGTCCTGCACCGCGACGTCAAACCCGCGAACATCCTCCTCACCGAATACGGAGAGCCGCAACTCACCGATTTCGGCATCGCGCGGATCGGCGACGGATTCCGCACCTCGGACGGTGAGATCACCGGATCCCCGGCGTTCACGGCCCCGGAAGTGCTGCGAGGCCGGGCCCCCACACCCGCAGCCGACGTCTACGGCCTCGCCGCCACCCTGTTCGCCGCGATCACCGGGCACGCAGCCTTCGAGCGGAAGAAAGGCGAGAAGGTCGTCGCGCAGTTCCTGCGCATCACCTCCGAGCCTGTTCCCGATCTGCGGGGTGAAGGTGTTCCCGACGACCTGTGCGATGCACTCGAGCGCGGTATGGCCCCCGAGCCCGAGGACCGGCCGCAGACCGCCGCCGCCTTCGGGGACGTCCTCCGGAACATCCAGCGGGCGCACGGCCTGCCGGTCGACACCATGGCGCTGCCGGGGCCTCCCCCGCCGGATCCGCCCGCGGCCCCGCCGGATCTTCCTGCCACCGATCACAGGTCGGGAGCACTGCCCGATCGCGCGGACGGATCCGTCACACCGTCGACCCGGTTCCGTCCGCCCTCGACCACACGGCCCCTCGTCGAACGCAGCCGGCTGATCTCACAGCTGCGCGCCGGACGGCGCCGCCGCCTGACCGCCATCCACGCCCCCACCGGCTTCGGGAAGTCCACCCTGGCCTCGCAGTGGCGCGATGCACTCGCGGCGGACGGGGTGCCCGTCGCCTGGTTGACGGTCGACAGTGACGACGACAACGTGCTGTGGTTCCTCACGCATCTGGTCGAGGCGATGAAGGAGGTCGGTTCCTCGTCGACACGCGAACTCTCCAGGATCCTCGACGCGCACGGACAGGACGCAGAACGCTACGTGTTGTACACGTTGATCGACGATCTCCACCGCACCGACACCGCGGCAACACTGTTCATCGACGATTGGCACCGCGTCACCTCACCCGGGACGATCGCCGCGCTGGACTTCCTGCTCGAGAAGGGCTGCCACCATCTGCACCTCGTCGTGATGAGCCGCAACCGTTCCGGTCTCCCCGCGAGTCGTATGCGCGTCAAGGACGAGCTGGTCGAAATCGATTCGGAAGCATTGCGATTCGACGTGGACGAGTCGAGCTCTTTCCTGCGCGGCGTGAGTGGCATCGATCTCGCCCCGGCGGACGTCCACGAACTGAACAGGACCACCGACGGCTGGGTGGCAGCCTTGCAACTCGCGTCGTTGTCGTTGCGCACCAGCGACGATCCGTCGTGGATGATCGAGAACATCACCGGCCGGCACCACGCGATCGAGGAATTCCTCGCCGACAACGTGCTCTCGACGCTCGAACCGCGAATGTACGAATTCCTGTTGTCCACGTGCATCACCGAATCCGTCAGTGGCAGTCTGGCCGCAGCATTGACCGGTGATCCACGCAGCCAGGCGATGCTCGAGGAAGCGGAGGCACGCGATCTCTTCGTCCGCCACGTCGACGACGAACGTATCTGGTTCCGGTACCACCAGATGTTCCTCGACTTCCTGCGGCGACGACTCGAACGAGATCATCCCGAGAGGATCGCCGGCCTGCACCGCACGGCCGCAACCTGGTTCGCAGCCCATCGCATGCTGCCCGAAGCGGTGGATCACGCCTTGGAGCTCGGCGACACCGACTTCGCGGTGGACCTGCTCGCCTCGGACGGCATGTACCTGATGGAGCACGGTCACATCGCTCCCCTGCTCGCGCTGATCGACCGGTTGCCGCCCCGCTCCGTGGCCCGTGAGCCCCGGCTCCTGTTGGCGCAGGCATGGGCGAACACCGCGGCGCAACGACTGGATCGCGCCCGCAGCGCGCTCGCCGCCGTACGCGAACTCCTGGATCGCGGCGTCACCGCCGGGCAGGACCCCCACGCTCTGCGTGTGGAGGCCGACGCCGCCGAAGCGGCGGTCCTCATGAACGCCGACATTCTGCAGGGGATCGACGAACTCGTCGCGCCGTGCCTCGACGATCCGGGGGCTGTGCATCCCTGGGTCGTCGCGGCGGCCGCGGTCTTCGCCTCCTACGCCGAGATCTTCCGCTTCGACTTCGACGAGGCCGTCCGCATGCAGGAATGGGCGGCGCCCTTCCACCACGAGACCCGAGGCCCGTTCACGTCGATCTACGGGCAATGCCTGTGCGGGATCGCGGTCGGTGAACAACTCGACGTCGCCCGCGCGGAAGAGTACTTCCGCTCGGCCTTGCTGCGGGCACGGCGCACCGGCGGCATCCATACGCATTCGGGCCGCCTCGCGGCAGCGATGCTCGGCGAACTGCTCTACGAGCAGGGCCGGATCGACGAAGCCGAGACCCTGATCGACGAGAGCAACAGACTGGGCATCGAAGGTGGGGCAACCGATTTCATGATCGCCCGGGTGGTCACCTCGGCGCGCCTGAAGGTGCTGCGGCACGACCGGGAATCCGCGGGGCAACTCCTGGAGGAAGGACTGTGCGCAGCAGCGATCAACGATCTTCCCCGGTTGCGGGCACGGATCGAGAACGAGCGCCTGAGACTGGGGCTCGGCACGGTTCCCGTACCGGCACGTCGTGTGCCCGAGTCCGACCGTCCCGATCCGGACGGCACGGTGGAGATCACCCGTCAGCTCGAGGACGCGACGGCGATCCGCCTGCTCTGCGAGAGCGACGAGCCGGAGGCGGTGGAACGCGCGGTCGAATGGGCACAGCGGTGGGTACGCCGCACCGAGGGAGTGCGTCCCCGCGCACACCTGCAGGCGAGAGGACTGCTCGTGTGCTGCCTGCATGCCGCCGGACGCACGGAGGAGGCCGAGCGCACGCTCGCCGCGGTGGTCGACGAGTGCGCATCACGCGGGATGGTGCGGTTTCCGGTGGACGGAGGTCCGCGGACGGCACGCGTCCTCGCCGCTCTCCACCGGCGGATGAGGGAGAACGACCGGCCGGACGAGTGGCCCCCCGTCGACGAGCAGTTCCTCGCGCGCGTCACCCGGCTCGCAGAGTCGGAGAACAGGCCCGTGGTGTGAAGAACTCGGATTTCGGGGACACTCGCGGCATGACGGACCTCGAGGAAATTCCCATCCGGACCCGGCGATGGACCGACGGCAAACTCGTCGACGACGGCTTTCCGCTCTCCGACGTCGCGGGATATCTCGCCGACGAGGACTCCCTGGTGTGGGTGGACCTGTGGAACCCCGAGCAAGCACATCTGCTCGAACTCGCCGGCGAATGGAATCTCGATCCGCTCGCGGTCGAGGACTCCCTTGCTCAGGGTGAACGGACCAAGGCGACCCGATACTCCACCCACACCTTCCTCACGGTGTACGCCACCCACCTGTCCTGGGACGGGGACGACGACATCGAGCGGGGCCACGAATCCCGCTTGCGCACCACGAGAATCTCGGCGTTCGTCCTGCCTCGCGGTGTCGTCACGGTGCGCCGTGGAACCCCCCACGACATCGACGAAGTGGTACGTCGCTGGGACGAGCACTCGGATCTGCTGCAGTACGGTCCCGGAGCACTGGTGCACGGGCTGCTGGACACCGTCGTCGACGGACAGTTCGAGACGATCCAGATACTCGACGATGCGGCGGAAGGGGTCGAGGACTACCTGTTCGACGACCAGGTCTCCACACGGATGATCCAGCGCCGGGTCTACCGCCTCCGGAAGGAACTCGTGCAGTTGCGGCGCGTCGTGCTCCCGATGCGGGAGATCGTCAACGCCGTGGCCCGGACCCGCGCCGAACAGAACCGCCATCCCGAACTCGACAGCTGGTACAACGACCTCTACGACCACGTGATGCGAGCGGCGGAATGGACCGATTCGCTCCGCGACATGGTCGATTCCATCTTCGAGACGAATCTGTCCTTGCAGGACTCCCACCTGAACATCGTGATGAAGAAGCTGACCGGATGGGCGGCGATCATCGCGGTGCCCACCGCCATCACCGGGTGGTACGGCATGAACGTGCCCTATCCGGGTTTCGGTCAGGTCTGGGGCATGGTGACCGGTGCCGTGATCATCGCCGTCTCGGCGATCGTGCTGTACGTCCAGTTCAAGCGACGCGACTGGCTCTGATTTCGCGCCGGGTGCTCAGAGCAGGACGACGAGCAGCACCAGAACCAGGACGACCGCCAGTATCGCGACGATCACCCCGCCGGCGGATCGTCGACGTTGCACCGAGCCGTCACGTACGAGTTCGGGATCGGCGTCGGGAGCGTCACTGATCGGATCGTCGTCCTCGGGGCCGGGGCTGGTGGGATGCGACATCGATCTCCTCCTGGCTCTCTGTTTCCGCAGTCTGGCACGCCGGGGCACGCCATGGTCGTTTTCGCTCGGTTCGGGGCGGGTACTCCGTTGAGGCAACGTCCGACGACCGAGAACGTTCGATGACAGAGGAGGACCGATGGCCGACTTCGTCGACAAGGCAAAGCACAAGGCAGAAGAAGCAGGCGGCAAGATCAAGGAGAACACCGGTCAGGCGACCGGCGACCGTGATCTCGAAGCCGAAGGCCGGGGCGATCAGGCCTCGAGCGGTCTGAAGCAGGCCGGCGACAAGGTTTCGGACGCCGTGGACGACGTCAAGAACGCCTTCAAGAAGTAGTCCGACCCACGCGGTGCCGGTAGTCACGACTACCGGCACCGCGCGTGTGTGGATGCCTACTGCGTGGTGCCCTCGGTGTCGTCGAAGAAGTGCCAGGTGCCGTCCTGCTCGTTCTGCGCCTCCATGCGCCAACCGAGTTCGCTGTTGTCCGCGCGCTGGTCGACGAACCAGGCGTGCGCGTCGTCCGCACTCTCGATTTCCTTGGTGTCCACGACGTTACCGGTGGGGTCGATCACTCGATAGGTAGCCATGACGTGGGGCTTCCCGTCCGACTCGCCGATCAAACGTTGCCGGAGCGCTCTGGTGTAGGGTGGGACCAACGCTCGGCTCGCACTCCGTGAGCTACCTCGCACCGACAGTGCCCGAAGGTTACGAGCCGAACGTGAGAGTCTTCCGCCGCGTGTACCGCGGCCCCTCTTCTTCGCACTGCCCTCGATGGTCGGGGTCTACCCGACCGCACCCGAAAGGACGGCCATGAGCCAGAACAAAGAATTCGACGGTCCCATCTTCCTCGCCCCCACGAGCCCCGAGGCAGAGATCGAGCGCGAACCCGTCGCCGTCGTCGCCGAGAACACCGGTCCCCACGACTACACCTCCATCTTCTCGGCCCGCGGCGCCTGATCCGGACGACCGGCACCGGGATCAGTCGACTGCGAAGTCGGCCAGCGCCTGGGACACCTGCTCGGGTCGCCCGTCGTTCTGAACCGCCGATGCGGTGAGCACGTCGATGTGGTTGTAGCCCGGAAGTGTCACCCTGCGTTCGTTCGGATGATTCGTCTCCGGAACCGTGATCCCACCTCCCGCGAGCAGTGTCACGACGGGATTCCGGGTGACGCCGTCGCGGTGGAGATGCCCCTCGAAACGGGTTGCGGACGCGAGGTCGAACGGCAGCTTCGACGGGAAGTACCACTCGGTGAAATCCAGTGGCGGCTCCGACAGATTCCGCGCCAGCTCCGCGATCGAGGTCACCTCGCTCCCCCGATCGGTGTACCGCGCCTCGTCGGGTGACGACGCCGCCGTGCCCACCTCGTCGTAGTCGAGCCAGCGGTAGACGACCGCCGGATCGGCGAAGACTTCCGGCGACGCCTTGGGTGCGTCGCCGAACATCCCCGAACCGAGCACCTCCGGGGTGCTGGGAACAGGAAACAGCTTGTCGCGCACGGGAGCCCCCGTGATGAAGCCGACGCTCGCCTGCAGGAATCCCAGCGGTTGCGAATTGTCGTCGAGGATCGCCCCGAGAACGGCCTCGTTGGTGGCGTTCAGCGTCCGCACATCCGGCTCACCGGTCACGAACATCGCGTAATCCCTCGCCAGCAGCGTCCGCAACGTCCAATCGACGTTCGGGTTGTCCGGCATGCGCGGGACGATGCCGTCGATGCCGTCCGGGTCGAGCCGCGCCGCGAGACCGGTGAGTGCCAGCAGATTCGTCGTCTCCGGGTTGATGACCGCGGGGAGCGCGAGCACAGGCGACACCGTGGAGATCGAACCGGACAACGCATCGAGCGGAGCGGACACCGTGTCGGGCAGATCCGGGAGCGCGCCCCGGCCGGGGAACGGCGCTCCGGCTCTGATCACCGTGTCGAGCGCGAAGTACCCACCGCACTGGTTGTAGCCGGCGTCGTCGGTGGTCGCCGGATTTCCGTCGAAATCCCACTCCGCGAAGTAGCCGGTGACGAAACC
>Ga0182741_1006019_pt1 | contig 10864 bp, 8 predicted proteins | sample eDN5th37CBELigOP_FD_128874 | JGI IMG/M metagenome (GOLD analysis project Ga0182741, IMG submission 128874) | Enriched Organic Plus compost microbial communities from Emeryville, California, USA - eDNA 5th pass 37_C BE-Lig OP (version 2) (version 2) ...
CCTTCGTGGATCGAGCTCCGCCGCCCCATGCCGAGCCGCTCCTCCCAGAGCGGATCACGGCTACCCACGGTGGGGATGACCGCGAAGTTGTAGGGCGGCGGCGGGGAGCTGGTGGCCCACTCGAGCGAGCTCGCATCCCACGGGTTGTCGCCCGCCGGTGCGCCGTAGCGCAGGCTCCAGAAGAAGTTGACCACGAAGAGCAGCACGCCGATCGCGAAGATGTACGAGCCGATGCTCGTGACCAGGTTCACCGCGTCCCACCCGACGCCGGCCGGATAGGTGAAGATGCGGCGCGGCATCCCCAGCAGCCCGCTGATGTGCATGGGGAAGAAGCCCAGATTGAACGAGAGGAACATCACCCAGAAGTTCCATTTCCCGAGCCGCTCGCTCAGCATCTTCCCCGTCATCTTCGGGAGCCAGTAGTAGAACGCCGCGATGACGGGGAAGAGGTTGATCCCGATGAGCACGTAGTGGATGTGGGCCACCACGAAATAGGTATCGGTGATCGTCCAGTCGAAGGGAGTGGCCGCTGTCACCACGCCCGACACTCCGCCGATCACGAAGAGGAAGATGAAGCCGAGCGCGAAGAGCATGGACGTGGTGGGCACCACGCGGCCCTGCCAGATGGTGGCGAGCCATACGAAGATCGAGATCGCGCTCGGGATCACCACCGTCATGCTGGCCGCGCTGAAGAAGCTGAGAGCCATCGGTGGAAGCCCCGTCGCGAACATGTGGTGCGCCCATACTCCGAAGCCGATCACTCCGGTCATCACCACACCGAGCGCGTTCCAGGAGTAGCCCACGATCGGCCTGCGGGCGAAGGTGGGGATGATCATCGAGACGAAGCTCAGCGCGGGGAGCACCACGATGTAGACCCACGGGTGGCCGAATATCCAGAAGAGATGCTGCCAGAGGAGCGCGCTCCCACCTCCCGTGGCATCGAAGAAGTGCGTGCCGAACTTCCGGTCGAGATAGAGGAACACGCACGCCACCGAGAGCGATGGGAGCGCGAAGATGATCGAGAACGATGCGGTGAGCGTACCGTACATGAAGAGCGGGAGCCGCCCGAGCGACATCCCCGGCGCGCGCAGCTTGAACGCCGTCACGATGAAGTTGATCGACCCCACGGTCCCGGAGATCGTGAGGAAGATCAGCGCCAGCGTGTAGAAGTCCATGTTGATTCCGGGCGCGTAGAGGCGCTCGGTGAGCGGCGCGTAGGCGAACCAGCCGCGGTCCGGCGCGAGGCCCGCCGCGTAGCCGGTGTACAGGAATACGCCCGACAGAAGAAAGCACCAGTAGCTGAAGGCGTTCATCCGCGGGTACGCCATGTCGCGCGCACCGATCATCAATGGGAAGAAGTAGTTGCTGAAGCCGGAAAGGATCGGGAAGGCGTACCAGAAGATCATGGTCAGCCCGTGCATCGTGAAGAGCTGGTCGTACGCCTCGGGCGAGAGCAGGTGCTCGTTGGAGTGGGTGAGCTGCGCGCGGATCACCGCGGCCTCCAGCCCGCCCAGCAGCAGGAAGACGAACGCGGTCACCAGGTAGCGCTTCCCGATGACCTTGTGGTCGACGCTCGCGAGGGCGCTGTACAGGCTTCTGGGTGGCTCCCATACGGTGTCGAGCCGCTCGGCCAGGGTCGTCACGTGGCCTCCCGCATCAGCGCAGCGTCTCCAGGTACGCCACGACGGCGTGCAGCTCGTCGGGCTCGAGATCGATGCGTGGCATGGCGGCGCCCGGTTTGATGCTGGGCGCGTTGACCACCCACCCCGCCAGATTGCCCCGGTTGTTGGTGAGCGCGCCTCCGGCTATCGTCGCCCTGCTCGCCAGGTGTGTCAGATCGGGGCCGGCGACTCCTCTCGCCCCGGTACCGCGCACGGTGTGGCAGAGCGCGCACGTCTGCATGAAGCGCTGCAACCCGTGCGCGGCCTCGCCTTCCGCTGGCGCCGGGATGGCAGCCGGACGCGCCTCGGCCGCGAGCCAGCTCCGGAACTGGCCGGCGCTCTCGGCGGTCACGTAGACGGCCATGTTGCTGTGCTGCAGCCCGCAGTATTCGGCGCACTGCCCGCGATAGCGGCCGGCCGAGTCGGCACGGATCCAGAACTGGTTCCGCACTCCCGGGATGAGGTCGATCTTCCCATGCAGTCGCGGAACCCAGAAGCTGTGGATCACATCCGCCGATGCCACCTGGAGCCGTACCGGGACTCCCACGGGGATGTGCAGCTCGTTCGCCGTCGTGAAGCTCTCGGATGCGTCGGTGCGCGGATAGCGTGCCTCCCACCACCATCTGTGGCCGACTATCTCGATCGTGAGCGCGGGAGTCTCGCCGGGAGTCACCGTCTCGCCAGTCACCACCATGGAGTACGCGAAGGTGCCGAGGAGCGTGATGCCGGTGAGTACCACGCCGATGATGATCCAGTGCGTCTTCGGTGGAGAGTCGACCAGCGGTGTACCGGCCAGCGTGCTGCCGCGATGCCGGATGGCGGGGATCAGCAGAAGTACGCCGATGATCAGCACCACCAGCATGCTGATGCCGAGAAGCCACCAGCCGAGTACCGCGAGGGTGTGGGCGGGGTGACTCGCCGGGCGCATCATCGACGGCGCCTCGCTGCACGCCGCGGATGCGAGGGGTACCGGGACGAGCCACGCGAGCAACATGCGCACGCGGCCGATGCGGCGGCGTGCGCTCACCTTCCGACCCGCGCAGTGATCCTGTCGGGCTCCAGCGGAGTGCGGAGCGAGCGGATGTAGGAGATGAGCTGCCAGATCTGGTCTTCCGGGATTCGCCCGCCCCACGCGGGCATCCCCACCGGCCGCCCCTCGGAGATGGTCGCGAAGAGCTGCGTATCGCTCGATCCGTAGCTCCACACGCTGTCGCGCAGGCTCGGCCCCATCCCGCCGCCCGCGCGCCCACCATGGCAGCCGTAGCAGTTGTAGCGTAGAAATAGCTGCCGCCCGGTAGCCGCCGCGGAGGGGTCGTTCGCGTAGGGATTGTGCAACTCGCCGTAGATCACCACGGGATGAATCCCCGGCTGTACACCGCCCTGTCCTTCGGCGGCGTTCGCGGGAAGCGGCGCGGCGCGGGCGGTCCCCAGCGACGGCGGCGCATCCGGAGCACCGGACTCCTCGCCACGACACCCCGCCGCGACGAGAGCAGTCGCGAGAGCGGCCAGCGTCGTGCGAAGCAGAAAGCTCAGTCGCACACCCCCATCTCCCCTCCCCGCTCACATGGCTGTCCGCTCCGCGCGGGCAGCGCCGAGGCCAGCTCGCCCGAATCGCCCACGAGCGGCGTGCCGTATGCGCGGAGGATGCTCAGGATATCGGCGTGCCGTCTCGCGATGATGTCGTTCAACGCCTTCGCCAGCGTGCTGTCGCCGCGACGCACTCCCATGGAAATGGCGTAGTCGAAAGGCATCCCGGGGACCGCCATCCGCGGTGACACCGGTGCGATCGCGAGCGGCACCGGTTCGCGCGCGGCGTAGTAGCCGGCGAGCGGCCCCCACGCTACCGCTACATCCACGTCTCCATCCGCCACGGCGCGGATGAGATCCGCGGGCGGACTGGGTCTGGAGTAGTCGCCGTAGATACTGTAGCCCACCACGTTCCTCACTATCCCGCGGCGGGCGAGGGCGATTCCCGGCGGTAGCGCATTGTAGTCGTCGCCGATCACGTGCACGCCGACCTTCAACTCCTTCAGACGCGGATCGTCGAACGAGTGGATGTCGTAATCGCGGTCCTTGCGCCAGACGAAGACGTAGGTGGAGCGGTAGTACGGCTTCGTGGCGAGCACCATCTCGTCGTCCCGCGGGATGCCGATCACCACGTCGCAGCGCTCGGCGCGCAGCGTGTTGCGGATGAAGCCGCGCCGCTGCGCCCACCACGTGTAGCTCACCGGCACACCCAGCTCCTTCGCCACGAGCGAGGCGATGCGGTTCTCGAACCCCTCACCGCGTGCGTTGGAGAAGGGGAGGTTGTTGGGATCGGCGCAGACCCGGAGCGCGTGGAGAGAGGCGGAGTCGGCTCCGGTGCTCCGCGCGGGCGCGACCGCGGCGGCGGGCGACCCTGCCCGCAGGCCGAGGACCGACGCCGTCGCCGCGACAGCGACCGCCGCGAGCCAGAGGGCGGGTTTCCTCATTGCAGCGAGAAGACGTAGAGCGTGCCGCCCGCTGCGGTGTACTGCGGAAGATCGGGCACCGCACCGACCGCGCCGAGAGCGGCGGTGGGATCGTCGGGCGAGAGCCTGCCAGGGACTATCGCACCCACCCAGCCGCCGATCCCGGAGTACACGGCCACGTACTGCTTGCCGTCGGGACCAACGTACGTCATCGGGTTTCCCACGATCCCCGAACCGGTCCTGAACTTCCAGAGTAGCTTCCCGGTGCGGGCATCCACCGCCTTGAACCACCCTTCCATGTTACCGTAGAACACCACGTCGCCGGCGGTGACCAGAGCGCCGCTCCACACCGGGAAGCGCTCGCTTATGCCCCACACCTTCTTCCCGCGCGCCGGGTCCCACGCGAGGAACTCGCCGCGCGCGTCCATGCCGCCGGGTCCCGGATAGAAGCGCACGTCGGCACCGAGGTAGGGCGTACCGGCGATGTAGCTCACTTCCATTCCCCTGTAGTCCATGCAGAGATCCGTGGATGGGGTGTAGAGGAGCCTCGTCTGCGGCGAGAAGGCGGCGGGCTGCTGGTCGCGCGCACCGGTGGAAGAGGGGCAGATGTACTGCGTGTCCTTGCCCTGGTGCGTCTGCTTCTCGCTCACCTTCTCGGGGAGACCGGTGGAGAGATTCACTCCCTTCGCCCAGTTCACGAACTGATAGGGCTCGGCCACCAGCACCTGGCCATCGGTACGGTCTATGGTGTAGAGAAACCCGTTGCGGTCGGCGTGGATGATGACCTTGCGCTCGCTGCCATCGATGGGGATGTCGGCCACGATGCTCTCGTTGACTCCATCGTAGTCCCATGAATCGTGCGGCGTCATCTGGTAGGCCCACTTAGCGTGGCCGGTATCGGCATCGCGAGCGATGATCGCGGCGGTCCAGAGGTTGTCGCCGGGGCGCATGTCGGGATTCCACACGCCGGGATTCGCGGTGCCGGTGAAGATGAGGTTCGTCTCGGGATCGTAGGTGATCCATCCCCACACCGTACCGCCGCCGAGCTTCCACTGGTCGCCCGGCCACGTAGTCACGCCGAGGTTCTTCCCATCGTACCGTTCGTAGTACGGCTCGAAGTCGGCGCCGATGAGGACCGCGCTGTCGGGGCCAGTGCTGTACGCCTTCCAGACGACCTTTCCCGAGCCCAGGTCGAGCGCCGCAACCCAGCCGCGCACCCCGAGCTCGGCGCCGCTGTTCCCCACGATCACCTTGCCGTGCGCGATGAGCGGCGCCATGGTCATCGTGGCGCCGTTGGCGATCGTATCGAGCTTCGTGTCCCAGAGGACCTTGCCGGTGGCGGCGTCGAGAGCGACGGTGTGATCGTCGAGCCGGTTGATCACGATCCTGCCGTCGGCATACGAAGCGCCCCGGTTCACCACGTCGCAGCACGCTTCTCCCTGCGCGGCGGTGGAAGTGCGGGGCTCGTACGACCACTTCAGTGGGCCGTCGGGGTTGGCGAGGTCGATCGCGTAGACGTCGTTGGGCCAGGGCGTGACGATGTACATCGTGTTGTTCACCACCAGCGGCTGTCCCTCGTGTCCGTGCAGCACGCCGGTGGACATCGTCCACGCGACTTTCAGGTTGGCCACGTTCTCGTTGGTGATCTGAGTCAGCGGGCTGTAGCGCGTACCCTGCGGATCGCGTCCGGGGAGCGTCCAGGTGGCGCCGGAGTCGGCGGGCGGCGCGGGCGCGCGGGGAGTCGCATCGCCGCCGGCGGTAGGGTCCGTTCCGGCCGGCTCTGCTGCATGGCCAACGGCGGCTAAAGCATCGGCGCCGTTCGCCGAGCCACCGCTCCCCTCCGAGCATCCCCACACGAGCATGACTGTCGGCAGCGTGATGAGAGTCATCACGCGTCGAACCGCACCTTTCACCTAGGCAACCTCCTGGTCCGCCCTCACGAGAGCTTCGCGGCATCACTCGGCTCGCGCGCGGACGGGGTTGCACGAAGCGTTCCGGGTGCGGAGGACCCTGCCAGCCCCGGCCGTGCGGCGATTGCCGCTACGCGGCCAGCGTCAGGAACTGCCGTAGTATTCGCTCCGTGAGACCCCAGATGATGCGCCCATCGTGCTCGAAGCACTGGACGCGGCGCGCACCGCCGGTCAGCTCGAGAACGATCTCGCGCGACGCGCGCGGATCGCGCAGCGCATCCACCGGCACCCAGAACGCCTCCGCCACCTCGGGGCTGAGCGTGACGATGCCGGATGCTCCGTACGCCACCAGGAAGGGTGTGATGGTGATGGGCGGAAGGGGCGCCGAGTGCGGCCCCAGGTCGTCGAGCCTTCCGAAGAACAGGCCATCGTGCTCGATATCGAGCGCGGTTTCCTCGCGCGTCTCGCGGATGGCCGTGTCCTCGAGCGAGTGGTCGGCGCGCTCTTCGCGACCGCCGGGGAGCGCGATGTGGCCGCTCCACGGATCGCCGGCGTACTCCGCGCGCCTGATCATCAGGAGCTCGAGCAGGCCGCGCTCCGTCGTACGGAGGATGAGCGCCACCGCCGCGCGGCGCACCCGGCCGCCGGGCTCCATCCGCAACGGAACCCGCTGCGCCAGCGAGAGGGAGAGCCGGCGGATCATCGGATGGTTCAGGACATCTTCTATCCCAGCCGCCGAGCTCCGGCGGTCACGCGGTTCCACTCGCTCCCCGGCTTCCCTACTGATCGAGCTCTCCGCCCACGTCGTACCAGGCGTGCACGCCGCCCGCGATGGTCGCGATCCGCTCGTACCCGAGCTCGCGCATGATGTCCGCCGCCTGCGTCGCGCGCCCGCCTCGCGCGCAATACACGAGCACCCGCCGCCCGGGCGGGATCAGATCGCGCACGCCCTCGCGCACGCGTCCCACCGGAAGGTGAACGGCGCCCGGTATCCGGAAGAGATTCCACTCGTTCGACTCGCGAACGTCGAGATAGACCAGATCGTCGCCATTCCCGAACATGGCCACGGCATCCGCTGCGGGGATCTCGCTCACTCGCTCGCCGCATCCCTCCACGAACTGGTCGAAGCTCTTCACGCTCATGATGAAGGTTTCCTCCCTGCCTGGTTCGCAGCCGGCGGATCCGGCCGCGCAGGAACGTAGGATACAAGTGGAGCGCGGTCAACGGGGGATAGACGCGCGCGGGCACGGCAGTAGAATTAGCGAATGTCGCTCACCGTACGCGTCCTGATCGGACTGGTCGTCGGCCTCGCTGCCGGCATAGTGATCTCGCTCGTTCCGTCGCTCATGGGGGTCGTCCCCTTCGTGGAGCCGGTCGGGACGCTGTTCATCAACGCCATACGGATGACGGTGGTGCCGCTCGTGTTCGCCTGCCTGCTCGTGGGCGTCGCGGACGCGGCCGACGCGCGCGTCATCGGGCGACTGGGGCGGAGATCGCTGGTGGTCTTCGTGATCACCGCGCTCGTCGCGGCCGTCTTCGCGGTGCTCGTGGCGCACCCGCTGCTCGGTCTCCTGTCCATAGACCCGGCGGCGAGCGCGTCGCTGCGCGAGGTGGCGGCGAGCAGCAGCGCGACCGTGGAAGCGGGGACGAAGCAGGTGCCCACGATCGCGGAGTGGATCGTCTCGCTGGTGCCGGTGAACCCCGTGAAGGCTGCCGCGGACGGCGCCATGCTCCCGCTCATCGTCTTTGCCATCGCCTTCGGCATCGCGATCCTCAAGCTCCCGAGAGAGCGACGCGAGCCACTGATCTCCTTCTTCCGGAGCGTCTTCGACGCGATGCTCGTGCTGGTGCGCTGGGTGCTCGAGCTCGCGCCCATCGGCGTGTTCGCGCTCGCGCTACCGCTCGCGGCGCGGCTCGGTCTCTCGGCCGCGGGCGCGGTGGCATACTACATGGCGCTCGTCGCGCTCGTGTGCGTGCTCTTCGTGGTGATCTTCCTCTTCCCCGCGGCGTCGGTGCTGGGCCGCACGCCCATGCGACGCTTCGCGAAGGCCACCACTCCGGCGCTCGCGGTGGCGTTCAGCTCGCGTTCGTCGCTCGCGGCGCTTCCGGTGATGATCGAGGAGTCCACCAGCACGCTCGAGCTCCCCGCCGAGATCTCCACCTTCTTCCTCCCGCTGGCCACGTCGGTGTTCCGCGCGGGCTCGGCGGCGATGCTGACGATCGGCGTGCTCTTCGTGGCGCGGCTCTACGGAGTGGAGCTCGGCGTCACCCAGCTCGCGAGCGTGGTGGTCACCTCGGCGCTGGTGAGCTTCAGCGTTCCCGCCATCCCCTCGGGCTCGATCCTCGTGATGGTGCCGGTGATGATGGCAGCCGGCGTGCCGGTGGCCGGGATCGGCATCCTCCTCGGGATAGACACGATCCCCGACATGTTCCGCACGACCACCAACGTGATCGGCAGCATGTCGGCGGCGACGCTCGTGGCGCGTGAGGGACGCGCGCCGGTGGCCGAGCTCGTGGAGCAGCCGGATACGTGATGTCGCTGCCGCTCGTCGCGGCCATCCCCTGGCTGGCCGTGCCGTTCGTCCTGGCCTGGCGGATGCGCGGCTCGCCGCGGCTGAGCGACGAGGTCATGCTGTCCAACGCCGAGTCGCCGCTGGTGAGCGTGGTGGTCCCGGCGCGCAACGAGGCGCGCAACATAGCTCTCTGCATGCAGTCGGTGCTCCGCTCCCACTACCCGGCCGTGGAGGTGGTGGTCGTGGACGACCGCTCCACCGACGGCACCGGGATCATCGCTCGCGAGGTGTCGCGCAACGACAAGCGCGCCCGCGTGATCGAAGCGCCTCCCCTTCCCGACGGCTGGCTCGGCAAGCAGTGGGCGTGCAGCCAGGGGGCCGCCGTGGCGCGCGGAGAGCTCATCTGCTTCACCGATGCGGACACGATCCACGGCAGCGAGCTGCTCACGCGATCGGTGGCGATGCTGCACAATCACGAGCTGGACTTCGTCACCGTGGCCGGCCGGCAGCGGCTGGTCGGCTTCTGGGAGCGCGTGGTGCAGCCGCACGTCTTCACCATGCTCGCCCTCCGCTATGGCGGCCCGGGAGCGGTGAATCGCTCGCCGCGCGTGGAAGACAAGATCGCCAACGGTCAGTTCATGCTCTTCAGGCGTGACACGTACGACGAGATCGACGGCCACGACGCGGTGCGCGGGCGAGTGGCCGAGGACCTGGCGCTCGCGCAGCTCCTCTTCGAGCGCGGCAAGCGGACGATGGTGGCGCTCGGGCTCGAGCTGCTCTCCACACGCATGTACGGCTCGCTCGGCGAGATCGTACGCGGCTGGATGAAGAACATCTACGCCGGCGGCCTCGACGCGGCACCCTTCGGCGCGGCGGGACGAGCCCTGCTCCCACTGGGCCTCCTGGCCGTGCCCGTAGCCATGCTCGCGCCGGTGGTGGTGCTCCTGCTGGCGGCGCTCGGCCTGGTGTCGTCGGGCGCGTTCCTCTGGGCCGCCGCCTGCACGGCGATCACGCTGGCGTGGTGGGCGTTCAGCTACGTCATGGCGGCGCGGATCTCTCCCTGGTACGCCTTCACCTTCCCGCTCGGGGCAATCGTGCTGCTCTACATCGTGGCACGGGCGGTCTCGCGCGGTACGCGCGTGGAGTGGAAGGGGCGCGAGTATCAGTTGAAATGACGGCGGGCGAAATTTTCCCGGAGGCGGAAACCTTTTCGGCACCGGAATCGTCAAAGAGAATGAAGCTCCCAACCGAGCTTCTTCCTCCGAGTGGGGCACCCCCGGCAGCAGCGCGAGCGGCTGTCCGGGGGTGATCCTTTTTCGAGGGATACCTCTCCCAGCCCCGGCCGCACCGCGGCCGTCCGGCGGGAGTGTGCAACGCTTTGGTACACAATGCGTTGGATCGGTGACGGAGCTTCGAAGCAGGAGCGCTAACGTGGCACATGCGCCCGCTCGCCTCCGTCGCCTCCCTCCTCGCCGCAGCCGCTCCGGAACGGCTCCCGGCGGTGGCCGCCGCCCTCGGCTTCACCGCTGATCCGCTCCCGCTCGATCAGAGAACGCGTGGCGCGCTGGGCCTCGCCGCCCCGCCCGTCGCGAGCGCCAGGATCGTCACCGGCGCGGGCAGCCTCCGCGCACTGCTCGTGGAGCTCGACGGCGCCACCCCCATTCGCGAGAGCGTGGGCACGGTCGCCGCGCGGCTCGCGGCTCGCGCGCCACATCTCCTCTGGCTCCTCGTCGCCGCACAGCGCGGCGCTGCTGGCCTCGCTCTCGCCGCCTGGAGCGGAGAACACGCCCGCCCACGCGTCGCGGCGCTCCTGGTGGACCGCGAGCACGTGGTCCCGAGCGACGCCGAGACGTTCGCCGCGCTCGCGGACATCCCGCACTCCACCGATGCTCTGACCCACGCCTGCTGGCTCGAGGCGCTGGGACGCGAGTCGCTCACGCGGCGTTTCTACCGCGCACTGGAGCGCGTGGTGTACGAGATGGCCGGCGAGGCTCGCGGGCGCGCCACCGCCGCCGAGCGCGCCGAGCTCGCACTCCTCCACGTCTCGCGGCTCATCTTCCTCTCCTTCCTCGAGAGCAAGGGTTGGCTCGACGATGACCACCGCTTCCTCGAGAACGTCTTCGAGCGCTGCATGGAGACGGGCGGCGAGTTGCACGCGCGAGCCCTGCTCCCGCTCTTTTTCGGGACGTTGAACACGCCGCTCCACCGGCGCTCGCGCACCGCGCGCGCATTCGGCAGGGTGCCTTTCCTGAACGGCGGCCTCTTCGCGCGCACGCCGCTGGAACGGAAGCGAGCCGGCCTCCGCTTCCCCGACGAGGCGTTCGGCACAG
>Ga0182741_1006021_pt1 | contig 10859 bp, 2 predicted proteins | sample eDN5th37CBELigOP_FD_128874 | JGI IMG/M metagenome (GOLD analysis project Ga0182741, IMG submission 128874) | Enriched Organic Plus compost microbial communities from Emeryville, California, USA - eDNA 5th pass 37_C BE-Lig OP (version 2) (version 2) ...
AGCGTCTCGGGACTATAGAAATACTTGGGTGCAAGGATTCTCAAGAAATTCTCGTACATCCGGGTTTGGGATGGAGGTATGCTCGCGAGTCCTCGGATGAGGAGGTCAATCACAGCAGAGGGACGAGTGAGAGTAAGAACTGAAGGATCCGTGGTACTTCGACTCTGTTCATCGTCTTTGCTGTCGAATCCCATCGAACGCTTCCGAATCATATCCATGATGGAGTCAACTGCACACAACCCGCTCGTGCTTGACGCTAACGATGTGGTCGCATCAATGGGCTCACGGAAAGCTCCATAGATCTCAAATCCACCGAGAATCAGACTATTCATGTACGCGGAGTTTACTCCTGTCATACGAAGCCGAATACGACTGTAGAATCGTGGGGCTTCCACAAAGGTATTCGTGTCCTGAGCGTTTGCAACCTGAGCCAATTTTCGGAGATCTTGCTGAGGCAGACACTCGAATGAGAATGCTCGTTCGGGTGGATTCGATATCAACTGATTTGATACATAAACACTTCGAATTGACTCATCATCGGGTGGCTTGATGAAATGCTCGAGTGCCAGCTCTGTCGCTGGGAGTGTCATTTGAGTAGGCCATGGGTTGGATGTGTAGTTCATTCTCACAATTGTTTTTGGTGTCTGTCCGGTGGCGGATCTGGAAGACGTGGTCATTGCGGAGTCGGATGGACGACTTGGTGTGGAAGTTTTGTACCAAGCACGGGATATTGGTGGGAAAACGAGATCGAGTGGTGCGAGCTGTGTGGCAACCCCCAACTCAGCCATTCGTTTTTGGCGGAGGATTTGTGCCCACATAAAAGGATGGGTGTGGGGGATTGCGTCGTCTTGGAGAATGCCGTGCTCAAGATAAGAGTCATCTACGTAAAGGTTTTGCTCTGGATGCTGGACGTAAGGGAAGATGCGTTGGAAGTCGATTCGTGTTGTAGAGGTGTAGATTTCAGGGCGTTCAGGCGCGCCTAGTTTCCACGTGACGCCTGTAGCCAGCGTGTGACCATGGGGAATGCCAATCCCCAACGATTGGCAGATATCACCCAACCGGTCATTAGATACGAGTGTGGGATCGCTATCATGCTTGGCAAGGAGCACCCAGGAGGCTTTCTCGAGGGCCTGATATCGTTCCTGCACTTCCTTCAGTGCCTCAACGTTGCTTGCATTTTTGATGGACGACATTTCAAGTTCGAACCGGAGCATTCGTGAGAGCTGACTTTCCTGACCTTCGATGACCCACGACATTGGAGAACCGTAATCGGCGCTAGAGGCATTTGTCGCAAGTTGCCGCAGCGCTTGAGTTGGGACTGCGTGTGGTGCATGCTTAAATAGTTCTGCAGCAAGTGCCAATTCTGCTTGCGCGAAGACTTCTTGGGCAGTCAGCCTAAACGGCACCAATGAATAGTGGGTTGGGGCGATGCCAGCTTCGCCGAAGTTAAGTTCGAGCACTACTTCTCCCGGACGTACTCTCGTCTGCAGTTGATTAAGCAAATGATCCAAGGCGATTAGTGCCGCACGCTTCATATCGGCAAGGGTTGTAGAGCCAGAAAGTGGGCGATCGGATACGAGTGTGTTTGCTCTTAGAATGGCATCAAATCGGCGACGGTCATCACTAATACAGCTTCTCCAACGGACGATTCGCACAAGTCGATGAACTATATAAGGAACCACAGCGCGCGTGCCAAAAACATTCCAGGCTGCTGTGCAGATTGCACCCAGCGTCTTTAGATCGACTGTTGAGTTGTAGAGCACCACCGCACCAGGAGCAGTACAAACATCCTCTAAGTAAGTTCTCGCGTCCTTCTCATATTCAGCAAACTTGCTCGATATGAAACGAATCGGTTTAGTGGTCCCGGGAACAGGTTGGCCCACTAATCTCAGCCCTAGCTGTGCCCAAGATTCGATGACCACATCTTCAGAGATAGCTAATCCCTTTGCTCCGTGAGCATTGGCAGCACTGTTTAAAACTCTCACAGCCGCATGACCCGCGTAGTTTTGAATAAGAGTCTGAAATTCTCTGATGAGTTCGGGCGGGGCTTCAATGAACTCGTTGAAATCATCGAGATTTCGTGCGTTCTTCCTTTGGCCCTTCGTGGTTTTGCCAGCAGCTGCTGGTGTTTCATCCCACAGTCGAATGGCTTCATCACATGCTTGTTCAAGACTTTGCTCTACCTCAAACTCACGTAATGATGCTCTCTTCGCTATCGCTGATGACTTTGGTAGATTTCCGAATAGAGAGGACGGGGGAATAAGAGCATCGTTCGGAGTCATCGCGAAGCAGTGGCCCATTATGGCCGGATTTCGAGGAAGAACCGCAAGTCTAGGAGCGTCACTGATGCTAATATCCTGTTTCCGGGCGAATTCCCGGATGGACTGTGGAACGCCATCGAGATCCTGATAAGGAGGCGCCAATCCGCCTGGCACCATTGCTGCTAGAGCCAAAGGCGCGGCAGGGCGAGAGAGCCGTGAAAAGACACCTCTCGTAAAACCAGCCCGAGCGTAAACAGCAGCAGCGGGCTCCGACAATGTTTCGAACGTCACCCCAATTGTCCCCGAAAGTGCCTTCATAAGCTTGGAGTGATCATGATTCGGCTTTAGCTCAAGCAGTCTGATGATCTGGGATGCGTCCGGTGCGGAGTCACTGGTTTTCGCCTCGGCAGATGCTTGTAGCCCGTTCGGTGGTGGCAATAGCATGCTAAGCGCCAGCTCACGTCTAAGCTGGATAGGTCTCCAGATGGCATCATCTGAATCACTGCGAGAACCAGCCATTACAGATGGGTAGATTTCAGGGGGGATGCTTTGAAGACACTCAAAGGCGAGCGTCGGGAATGCCGCTGTTGTAAGCAGTGTGGGCTTCATCAACTGCACATTGATCTTCCTCTCCAAACCAGACCTCGAAACTATGGTATTGAGGTTTAGCTCAGCAAATAGTCGCTTGACTTTGTGAGCGAGCACAATGAGCTCGAGTGGCTCAAGTGTTTTCTTTGCCAAGGTGTATCCGACCAGATCTGTCAAATGAAGCCGCTCAGATAGCGTAGTCTCAATCTCGAACCGCTTCATTGTCCGAGCCAGCTGTAAGTTAAGCTGTGTTTTGCGGGCGTGCACGAGCTTGTTGCCTAACACGGCCAGTGAGCGTTTGTGGCTGTCTAGAATGTACATCCAAGTTTCCTTGCACAGAATCCATTTTTTTGCGAGCTGGATAATGCCCCTGCGTAAACCTAAGTAAGCGAGCGGTGTCAACTGAAGAAGGCTGCCGTCGCTGAAGCCAACATTGTAACGAGTTGAGTCCGAGTTATCGGTATCCGCTCGACCACCTATGAGCGCCCACACATCAAGTTGTCCACTGTCCATAGAAGTAGCGGACTCCAAATCCGTACTCGGCACAATCAAATTAGCGAGACACGTGTCCGGTAGGGCCTGTAGAGGAAGAGGCAAATCATGTGCCAGCTTCGTGTTCCAGCTGGTGGTTGTGTTGCAGCGTTGGTCCAATACCTTCTGAATCTTTGCATTTGATTGACCTCCAAGCAAATTGGATAGCGCAAGGGAGCTTCGAAGGACGGAGTCAGGGACAGGTGTCGATTCGGTGATCGCTCCAACTGCGTTGACTTGGAACGGGTTGTTGGTCGGTTCGGAATTCTCATCGGACTCCTGAAGCCATTCAGGTAAGCTTGCACCGGCTGCCGACGCGGCTGCCGAAGATGGAGCAACTGTCATAGTTACGGGGTCACGAAGTCGTAGGTCCTTAACTTCCTCCCATAACATTCTCGGATTGTCATCGACGAGCGTCTGAACGAGTTCCTCCTGCGCGGCCAGGAATGCAGATTTCAGTGCAGCAGCTTCAGTTGATCCTGGTTGGTGCTCTAACACTGCGGATAACCTGCCTCGTGCAGCGTGGGACAGCTTGGGCGCTTCCTCAGCTAGGGCTTTGGCCCGAGCCTTGCCCGTTTTGGACTCGACGGAGAGGGCTCGCAGGCCGTTTGGCGTTGCAACAACCTCAATGTAGCCGAGTGGGTCGACCCACACAGGCTCGCTAGCTCCAGGATGCAGCTTTGGCTCGACTCGTGCTGCTTCGGCTTCACTGAGGGGACGGAGGCCGCGCTCTTGGAGTGAGGTTGGTGGGGCAGCACCATGGCCTGTCGCACTAGTAGAGTAAGTCTCTAAGTGCCGTGCGTTGTCATCCCTCAAACCATAGATAGACCAAATGCTACCCAACATCGAGTTCACTTCAAACTGTTTCCAGCGAGCACGCTCGAGATAACAGTACATCCGGTTGAGGACGTATACAGGAAGATCCAACGCCATCCACTGTGCTGGTGTGAACAGCTGGAGGTGAAATACTGAGACGGCTGTACAATGTGTGAGTTGCGCAATGCGACCAAGTACGGAGCTCATTAGGCGTTCAACGTCTATTCTGGAAGAGCTTGATTCAGATGTATAGCAGCGACCAGAGTCTGAGTATCCAAGGGGAAGGCCAAACGCTCTTGCTGCGAAGGGGATCAGAGTCTCATGGCGAACGGTTTGGGAGTAGCGAATATTTTCGCCTATTCGATACATGAGATCCGCGATGGTCGAGGTTGGTAAGATGGGCCGATATGAACATGGCACTGAGGAGTTGGCAGCGGCAGCATAAAAGCCATTCTGACCGGTGGCGTCTTCAATGAACTTAGCCTGAGCAATCGCCTCCTTCGGCGCATAGTTCGCAGAGGCATTGCAGCTGACGCACATATCCTTGGCGTCGGGATTAAACTGAAAGCATCGCCAACATTCCCACATATCCCAATCTGTTTCCCGCGGGTTGAATTTTGTCCCAGTTACCAACACCTGGTCTGTTGTAATCCGCAGTTTGGTCCGACCTGTATCGTATAGGTCCTTAATGAAGCTTCGATTGGTTGGGGGGAATGCATACGGTGATGGACCGGGGGTACTCTTATGCACATGAACGTTATATCGCTGACGTGTGTGGCCACCTTCAGTGCGCTCCATGTGATACGAGACTGCGCAGTAGAGCGGATTTCGGCCGAAAGGAATCGTAGGCAGTAAACTTGTACACTTTTCACATCGCCCGCGATGAAGCACAGGGTCCTCTGTGACGTAGAGGCAACTGAGGCAGAGTCTAGCATCACGTGGTGCCGTACAGACGGGGCAACCGGCCTTGCTTGTTGGGTAGGGGAACAAGCAACCATCGCAAGGTTCCATGGTAAGCTTGGGGTCCCGGTCTGGCTTCCAGTCTATGACGGCGTTCGAGGTCGTAGCTCCGGTTGCCGCGGCCATCATCTCGGCCGATCCTCGTGGGTCTGGCGAAGAGGATGATGATGATGATGATGATGATGATGATGATGATGATGATGATGATGATGATGATGATGATGATGATGATGATGAGGAGGAGGAGGAGGAGAAGGAGGAGGAGAAGGAGAAGGAGAAGGAAGACGTATTTGTGAACGGTGCTGTGGTGAGGTGCCCTACCGCCGTGACTGGAGGACTATCAGGGTTCTGAGGTGCAGCCGCGGGTAAACCACCCGATAAGAACTTGGCAGCTTCAACCTCACCCACTAACTCCGTTGCGGTCACAGTAAGGGTCCTCAGTGCAAGTGGCTCCGCTGCAGCATCATCTGCTGCAAGCTTCTGCATCACGGCGTATCGTGGGCTGCGAAAGGGAAGGAGACCACTCAGCAAGAAGCACTCAGCACTGGCGAGGTCTGCCAGCTGGGTCGCATCTGCAACCTGATTCTCATTGGGCCAGTCCTGTTGCACATAGCTTGTGAGAGGCAGATTCAGCTCCCGAGCAACCTGGTCTTGCTTGCTGTACACGGCAGACGTCTGGAAGTTGAGTGGGTTGACCAGATAGTAGTTCGGAATGCAGCGAGGCGGGTCAAAGTATTCCCTCAGTGGGTGTCGGTTGTGCACGGTAGAGAGTGGCAGATGCGTTCCCTCGAGCGCCAAGTTGTTCGAGTGCTTGCTGACCCATACACCACCGTCGTCAGCGGCGAATAGCAACACACCGCGCTCCAGCGGGTCGTTCTCCATCAAGAGTGAGTTGAGGTTCTGCTTGGGGATGGGCGGTCGCAAAAAGAGCTTGCTCTGGTCCTTTGGCACAAGCAGCTGGACAAAGATCCGCTCACCCACGGCAAGTCGGATAATTCCATGCATCCATACGCAGTTCGGAGTTCCATTTGCATTCACACTCTTCTTCCTCACAAGCACCTCGAGCGCGAACCCGGGCAAGAGGTGGTTCGGTGTGAGCAACAGGAAGCGCTGGGCAGGGAATCCGTGTGCAACTCCGATTGGTGTGCGCAGTAGCTTCTTAAGGCCACTGCCAAACTCGTCTCGGGCGATGATCTCCTCACCGCGGGCGCCAACAAATGGCAGCGCGGTGAGAAGATCCTGGACACGGGACATGCAGTCGTGCTGTTTAGTGGGGTTGGGGTGGTTTCGTGGACAAATTAGTCGGTGCGACCGAGTCACGAACTCGTGGCAGAACTACTTGATGTGTTATCTTACCTAGCAATACTCCAGCACTTGACGGTCCGATATCTATACAAAAGGTCTTTAGACAATTTTCCAACTTCGGAAAAGGCGCTGTTTCTCGCGCCCCACACAGCGCCGCACCGAACAGATACCGCGAAGCGATTTGTATAGCGCGGGAAACTACACCTGCAGTCGCTTTGCCTGTTCATATTATCAATAACCGACGAAATATCTCGTCTAATTCTTTTATTATCCCCCCAGAGACGTACGCGTGTGTGTGTTTGACAGGGTTGATCCCACGTGTACGGATTGTCCTCGGTACCTTTACTTCGAACACTTCGCGCAGCAACTATCCTGCCTAGCCAATCGAGCAAACGTCCCCGCAGCGCCTCAAAAAGCGCCGATATTTTAGCCCACCATGTTTGGCGTGGGCTCCTCTGTCTTCCTTCGAGCGTTGGTGGAGGTGGGACCGTTCTTCAAAGATGTTCAACAGGAGCGCGAACAGCTTTCCAATGCCTATCTGCAGCTAATGGCAGAGCACATGGCCGGTCTGCGAGGCCTGCCGGGTACTTCTTTGTGCTTCCAACTGCCTCCTGCCTACGCGAATCTGCTCCCAGCATGGTACAACTTCTTCGAGTCCGTGTCGTTGGGCCACGAGACAATGACTGCCAGCGCCAGCAGCGGTGGCCTGGGATCGAGCGCAGCTGGGTCTGCATCAGGCTCCCCAGGCTCAGGCACTGGGTCGGGCTCGGGTGTCGGGACAGGAGCGGGCTCCACTCCTAATCAGAAGGACTCCACGAACGCACAGAGTCAGCAGCAGCAACAACAACTGCAGCAACAACAGCCTCAGGCGAGTGGCCAACAAGCATCCCACTCACAGCAACAACAGCAGCAGAGTGGGGCTAAGAATGCGGGCAACAAAGCCTCCACAACCGGACTGACGATCTTTGTAGGCCAGGGGAGTGCCGTTCACTCGAGCTCCTCGAGCTCCAAGAGTGATCGGCACAGTTCATCGTCGTCCTCGTCGACCACATCCGCGAGCCAAGCTTCGGGCTCGGGCCAACAACAAGCCGGAAGCACCACCGCATTGAACTCGAACGCAGGCTCCAACGCCTCGACCACTGTAGGCTCTTTGCAAACTGTGACAGGGAATCTGGGGAACACCCAAGGTGCACAACAGCCAAATGCTCCTAAGATGGGCATTGTCGGTATCTTTGGTGTCATGCGCCCTATAATTCCTCCGCTCGTTCTCTCAGCGGCAGCGCTGGGTGTGCGTGTACAACAGGCAAACCTAGCCGCCCTCTCGGGTGCCACGGGTGCCGGCGATGGAGGAGCGGGTGGACTGGCCGGACAGCTCTCAGCTGGCTCCGTCCCGCACGTGGCTCCCTCGGTGCTTATGCAATTTCTCAACGCGTTGGCTTCGAATACCTCGCCTGCCGCTCAACTTCCACCGTTGACCCCACCCATTCTGGCTCTGCTGAACTCAACTCCCGCGCTCGATCCGTGCTTCAGCGGAAAGGCGTTCGTGAGGTGGGCCGTGGCGCAGGGCTATGCTAAGACGAAGGAAGCTGCGCAGGCCTTAGGCACAAGACTGCTCAAGGCGGGCATCATTTCGACGGTTCCCTTTCGAACTTCCGCGTCGGATAGTTCGAATGAGTTGAATCTCGACTCTGAAACAGGTCCGTTCAACTGTCAGTTTGATTATAAGGGTGTTGCAACGCTGCCCTTTGGCTCCAACGGTGATGGCAACGAGGCCAATTCAGACGCTAAGACTGCCAATCCGCAACAACCCTCGCAGCAAGCATCGCAGGCACAGGGTGCTTCGGGATCGTCGACACAGCAGTCCCAACAGCTTCAGTATTTCACACGTGCTAAGGGTGTCTACTACTACATCCGAGACGATTTCCGTCCTCCGTCGTGGACGGCCCTTGAGCCGAACGATGTAGACGTCCAGCGGCTTCGAGCCTCGCGACCATCGTTGTGTGCGCTCGCGGCGAGTCTGGCGACTCATATGCAGCCGATCGATTTTGAGGCTGGTCTGGCACCAGACCAAGAGATGACTCCATCCCTCAAGTCTCAGATTGCCAGCCTATTTCCACCTCAGGTTCAGCTACAGTTACCGAAGCTCAAGGGTGAAAACAATGCTGCGTCATCCCCGTATGCTGCATCCCTCCCGCTTTCTCCTCAGTGCGATCCAAACGCAGGCTTGATGCATGTGGTTTCTGTTCCTTCGACTGAAATCCCTGTTGTTCGACAGGTGGTGTGCCGCAATACTGGTGCCTTGAACGAGCTCGCCATGCAGCTCCTTACCTTCGCAAATCAAGCGCCGTCGGAGGATGTAGTAGCACGTGCAAAACAAGTGGTCAAAGTGGCGTCTAGTGCACTGAAACACAACCCAGATCTCGTACCAGAATTCGAGATCGTAGACTGCTTCACAGGTGCAGACCTCATCGAATGGATTCGCAACAACTACGTCGCATTGCACACAAGCATGCCGAATTCAAACGACCAAAGATGTGCCTTAAGTACTGTGACAGCTGATGAGGCTGAAAACGACCCAGTTCTGGCTGTTCTAGGTACTGGTGAGGAGCTTGCTGAGACTGAACACAATTTGCTGGTGTCAACTCCAGGATCACCGGTCGTTGCTGCGGTTTCATCTTCAAAGCCCACGCTATCCAGTACAGGAACGTCCAACAAAACAACCGCGGACCCTCGCGGACGATCACTAAGCGGGTCCAGCAAGCCAACCGCCACTGGTACTAAGTCAGCTGAAAAGACACAAGAAACCGGGTCGATGATCGTGATCTCCACAGATGGAACTACATCTGAAGATCTAGCAGCTGTCGCAAAAGCCGGAACAGGGACACCTGCGCGCCTTTCGCTCCGGGACGCACATATCTTGGCGACGCTTCTCGTTCGAGAAGGGCTAATCGAATTCGTCGGATATGGACCTGCATTATCTGACATCACATTGCTCAAGGCTACCACAGGTTCTACCCGCCCTCAGTCACCAACATCGCCAAGCAGTGCGGACTCAGGTGAGGCAAGTAGCAACATCAGCACACTCGTGTTGGCACGAAAGGGCTCATCTACAGATTCACCTGCGAATATCCAGATTCTTCGCAAAGTGCTTGATGGCATCCCCAGAGCATTGATGGTCACGAACGGGTTTTGCCACAAACTTGATTTCAGCAATAGTGGTGTGCTTTATCGCCTTGCACCAGGCATTGAATTACCATTCGCATCATCGTTGGTTGGAAAGGCAGATGTGAAACAGCCCGCCCCCCTCTTGGAGCTTCCCGACTCGCCTCCGCTTGATATTGATTTCGGTTCACCCTTTGCAGCCTCCGCTGCAGCCGCAGCAGCTGCAGTTGTCGCGGCTGCAGATCTAGCAGGTTCCGGTCTCCTGGATTCACCCCATATCACACGCATTCCCTCATTTGCCAGGGTCCTAAGTGCGGTCCTATTCCGCAATACTCAGTTTGGTACGAGCATTGGCATGGCCCTCTCCCGTTCTGACGGTGTTGCGAACTCATCGGTGGGAGACTCCACGCCTGGACAAAGCTTCGAAGACAGCGAAGGAGATTTTCCGCGCATGAGTGGAGTTGCTTCTCCAGAGGACGCATCCTTACTAGCGGTTGCAGGAGCTGAGTCGACATTAACGTTAGACGGAACAGTTTCGCTCCTAGCAACTGCAGCAATAGCGGCCACCCCTATGCCACGGGTGTGCTCCGTGTCTGTGACTGAGGCCGCCGCCAATGCACAAGCTGCTATTACGGCGTACGCCATGAATGCGACCGCAGTGTCAACTGCCGCGCAGGAACTTGGTATAAGCTTTGGTACGACTCCACATTTAGCGGCGCTTGTGTTTGGCACGAAATCCATGACATTGAAAGTTGACCATGGCCATGGGTCGATGGAGAATGCCAAAGCCTGGACAGACCTACATCTGAACAGTTGCCAACATGCACCATATCGACTTTTGCCCTTTACAAAAATCGCACAAACAGCTGCACTCACCGCGTACACAGGATTCACTCCTACAGCGACAACAATTGCGGTTGCATCTGCCGCAGCCGCAGCGGCTGCAGCTGCAGCCGCGGCAACTGTAAGCGGCACCCTCTCTTTCAACCCATCAACATCGTCGCTGCCCGCATCCAATCCCGCAAGTGCTACGGGTACCACTGTGTTTAGCCTCCGAAGCGGGAGCGAATCTTTCCATTCCGTCGGGGCCTCGTCAGGACCTTCACCCTCTTTGGCACCCGCCACTATTATGCAATCATCATCACTATCACCGACGCTAAGCGGCATTTCGGGAGCTCGTGCACAGGATCCTGGCTCGCCAGCGGCATCAGCAGCGGCGGCGGCTGCAGCTGCCGC
>Ga0182741_1006023_pt1 | contig 10856 bp, 12 predicted proteins | sample eDN5th37CBELigOP_FD_128874 | JGI IMG/M metagenome (GOLD analysis project Ga0182741, IMG submission 128874) | Enriched Organic Plus compost microbial communities from Emeryville, California, USA - eDNA 5th pass 37_C BE-Lig OP (version 2) (version 2) ...
AGCTGAAAAAGAAAGCGCCCCCGTGAGGGGGCGCTGCACAGTCCGCTTCCGCTCGCGTTAGCGGGTCGTGGCCGGCGGCGTCGCACCGCCGCTCGGGCGGCCAGCCGGAGCCGTGCCCGAAGTCTGCCGCGGCGGCTGATATTCCTTGAACGCGGCCGCCTGCTGCAGCTGCTCCTTGGAGAGATTCGCGGTGACCTTGTCGGTGTCGCCATCGCGGGAGATGTTGAGCGACTTCATCGACACCGCCACGTCCTTCTCGCCGATGCCGAGGAACCCGCCGACGCCAATGATGGCCGCCATGACGTTGCCCGACTTGTCGACCAGCAGATCGTTCACGTCGCCGATCTTCTCGTTGCCGTTGTTGGTGACGGTCACGCCGATGAGATCGGAGGCGAGCCACTGATCGCTCGTCTGCGCGTCAACGAACATCGCGCCATCCGTTGCGGCCTGCGTGTTCGTGCTCGCCGGCGGCGGCGTGGTGGACTGGGCGGACGGCGCGCTCGTATCGGGCGACTGCCCGCTCGGTGCCGTCGTCTGCGCAAGCGCAGGCGTAATCGCCAGCGCGGCAACGGCGGTCATCAAAGACAATTTGTTCAGCATTCGGCCTCTCCCTGAGTCCAGATTCGAAAAACGGCGCTCTCTGCGCTGGCGGGACAACGCCCGGCTGCGGCGGCGGTTCCGTCGCGGTAAGCCGCAACCCAAACGTTTGTGTATGTGTCAGTCAAAGAAACGGCCGTTTTGGCCGAAGCGCGCGTCAGGCGCGTTCAGAGATATTCGCGCGGGTCGAAAGTGGCCGGTGCGCGACGATTGCCCTCGCGCACCAGGCGTTCACGCGCTTCACGCAGCCTTCGTGCGATCTCGGATCGCGTGGCGTCTCGCGTGCTCGTTGCGATTTCTTCCTGCCAGCTCGCGATGGCGGCGAGCTTCGCCTCGAAAGGAACAATGCGACTTTCCATCAAACGCTCGAGCAACGACGAGGTGATCATTCTCCACTCCTGCAATCGTCCGCATACACAGCGTTGTCGGCAATTGCGGTGCGATTGCGACGAAAACGACGGAACGTTACGACAAGCAACGCGCGGTGAGATGCGCCAACGCCGGCGCCGTCAACGGACTGAAGGCGGGATCGCAGCCGATCGGACGCTTGGCTTTCTCGTCCGCGGCTTCCGGCTTGTCCGCGGGCACTTCCCGCACCGGAGCTTTCGGGGCGTTGCGCACGGTGACGCTGGGGACCTTGAGATTCTTCGCGACGACCGTGGTGTTGGTCAGCGGATCGGTGCTGTACAGGACGGCGCCGTTGCGGTCGCGATAGACGATCGCGGTGTTCTGCAGGCCGACGATTTCGACGGTCGCAACGACCGCCTTCGCGTCGTCCGTGCGGCGCGCGGTGATGCGGTCGGCCTTGTCGGCCGCGCCAGCGGCGGCCGCAGCGGGCGCCACGCCGTCGCGCAGGAATGTCAGCGGATCATGGGTGTCGGCGATGAAATGGCTGGCGGACAACACGGTGACGAGTCCGCCCGCTATACAAGCGGCCAGGCGGAACATGGCTCTCTCCCCGTTTTAAAAAGACGACGCGTCCCCTCGGCACACGCGAGCACAGGACTTCAGATCGCGTGAGAAAACGCGCTGGGGGTAGCAAAGTTCCGCCGCATTCCAAGCGAAGCCATTCAGGAAACGCCGTAGAGGTGCTCCACCGGGATCAGGATGCGGCAACACAGGCCGCCCGGTTCGAAGGTCATGGCGACCGTCGCATTCAGCGAGCGGGAAAGGTTCTTTTCGATCACCAGCGAGCCGAAACCGCGCCGGTCGGGCGGACGCACGGACGGCCCGCCCCGCTCGCTCCAGGTCAGTTCGATCCCCTCGCGCGCGGGCTGCGGCTGCCAACGGATGGTCACGTGGCCGGTCGGCACCGACAGCGCCCCGTATTTCGCCGCGTTGGTCGCGAGCTCATGCAGCGCCAGGCCCAGCGACTGGGCCGCCTCCGGCCGCAGGAATAGCGGCGTACCGTCGACCGTGACCTGGGAGGCGCCACGGTCGAGGTAATGGCCGAGCTGCAGCCGGACCAGTTCGTTCAGGGAGGCGCCGTGCCAGCTCTCCTGCACCAGCAGGTCGTGGGACCGCGCCAGCGCCTGCAGGCGGGCCGAGAACTGCTCGAGGAAGGCGTCGATGGTGCCGGCATGGCGCGCCGTCTGGCGTGACATCGCCTGGATCACCGCGAGCAGATTCTTGGAGCGGTGCGTGAGTTCGCGCATCAACAGGCGCAGATGCGCTTCGCCCTCCTTGCGGTCGGTCACGTCGACGGCCGCGCAGCTGAGGCCGACGAGGGCGCCGCTGAGATCGCGCAGCGGCTCGATGTGAAGATCGTACCACCGTGACATGCCGCTCTGGACGATCCGCAACTCCTGGTCCTTGGTCAGGCCGTCGGCGAGCGCCGCCTGCTTGAGGGCGATGACCGCCGCCCGGCTCTCGGCCGGCACCACGTCCTCGTCGGTGCGGCCGACGATCTTGTCCACCGGCAGGCCGAACAGCGGGTTGCTGATCGACGTGTAGCGAAGCTCGCGGTCCTGGGTGAAGATCGTGACGTTGGAACCCCTCAGCGCCGTCTCGTATCGTTGTACCGCCGTGCCCAGTTCCTCGGCGAGGCGCCGCTGCTCCTGTTCGAGCCGGCGGATGCGGGTGACGTCGACCGCCGCGCACATGATGCCTTCGACCTGGCCGTCCGGGTCGAAGATCGGGTCGACATGCAGCGAGAACATCGCCGTCTCGCCGTCGCGGGTATTGGGAACTTCGGTGCTTTCGGGCTTTCCGGTCGCGAGCACGCGGCGTTTCACCGACACGACCGCGGTGCGGTCGGGCTCGGCGAGGAGCTCGTCGTCGGTGCGGCCGATGGTGGCCTTCGCCACTTCCGCCCCTTCCGGCGTGTAGATCCAGGTGTAACGAAGGTCCGCGTCCTGCGAGAAGACGATGATCTTCGCCCCGTGCAGCGCGGTCTCGAACCGCGCCTTGACGAGCGTCAGCTCGCGCGTGCGCGCGGCCACACGCTGCTCGAGTTCGCGGCGCGCGGCGTCGAGCTCGCGCAGCGTCGCCTCGTGGGCAGCCACCTCGCTGCGCATGCGCTGGTTGGCGTCGCGCAATTGCTGCGCGGACGGCAACCGCACGAGGCTCGGCAGAAGCGGCCACATGAAGCCGATCGTGGCGAAGGAGATGATCGCGGTCACGGCCTTGGTCACGCCCTGCAGCGGGTAGACCGGCGCCCAGACGGCCAGAGCCGCGAGCATATGGCTGACACCCGCAGCCAGGATGAAAAGGCCGAACAGCCACGCGATGCGGCGGCTCGTGCCCTTAAGATCGGGACGGCGGCGGAAGAACCAGACCATTCCGAACGGAATGGCGAGAAAGCTGGCGCCGATGAGCAGATCCGCCGTGACGTTGAGGGCGATCAGCGGGCGGGACCATCCCATGCATGCGCCCAATGGCAAGACACCACCGGCGCTCAGCCAATCGAGCATCCTGTCCATCGTCATGCCCCTGTCTGCGCAGCCGGCTCGCTCCGGCTAGATCGCGCCGCAACGATCATCCTACATCCCGGCGAGGCTAGGGCAGCGCCGACCGAAATGTCGCGCGGCGATGCTGTCCGCGGCAGGCCATAAAAATTTCGCCGCGGCGGGAACACGGCTCAGACACCGGCGTTGTTTGCCTGACCGGCCGAAATCCCCCTCCCCCAGTGCCCGGCCGGTTTTGAGGCGTAGTCGGTGCTGCCGGCTACGCCTTTTTCTTTGCCGGCCGCGCCTCTATGCCGCCGCGCCGCCTTGTCCCGAAGGGAACTATGATTTTCGCACGCGCGTTGTGACGGCGTGTCGAACAACGGAGATGTGCAAATGAACTGGGACCGCGTGGAAGGCAACTGGAAGGAGTTCAAGGGCCGGGTGCAGCAGCAGTGGGGCAAGCTCACGGACGACGATCTCGACGTCGTCGAAGGAAAGCGGACCGAGCTCGCCGGGCGCCTGCAAAACCGCTACGGCATCGCCAAGGACGAGGCCGAGCGCGAGATCGACAGTTGGCTGCAGCGGGTCAGCTAACGCCGTTGCGCAAGGCGCGCGGGCATGGCCCGTGTGCCTCTGCGACGCTCATTCCATGACAGGAGACGTCCATGACCCGCTGGCTCGCCTCGGCCCGTGACCATCGTTCCGATCTCGGCAGCATCGAGGCCCTGATCGAAGACCTGCAGGATCGGCTTGGCGACTTCGGCCACCGGGCGCGGCGGGGCTCCCGCCACGGCGTGCGCCGGGCGCACAGGGCCGCTCACAGTGCCGGCGACACGGTGCTGGAGAATGTCGGCGAGGCGCTCGCCGCCCTGGCCAGCCGCGCCCGGTCCGGTGCGGCCGACGCCAACCGGCTCGGCGCCCGGGCGGCGCGCGAGATCGGCAGCCACGCCGAGGGGCATCCGTTCGCGGCCATTGCCGTTGCTTTCGGGCTGGGTCTCGCCGTGGGCTTCATCGCACGGCGCGAATGGTCCTGACCGGCAACCGGCCGTCACCGACGGCGCGGTCGCTGGTCGAACCTTGGCAGCGGGAGGGCGTCAGGCGCTCGCCCGCTGCTCGCGCTTGTGCGCCGTACGCTCGAAGAAGAGCGCCTGGCTGACCACGGCGGAGACGGTCGCGGGCTGGAACGGCTTGGCGATGAGGAAGGCCGGCTCGGGACGTTCGCCGGTCAGGAACCGTTCCGGATAGGCGGTGATGAAGATCACCGGCACGGAGAAGCTCTGCAGCAGCTCGTTGACCGCATCGAGACCGGAGCTGCCGTCGGCGAGCTGGATATCGGCCAGGATAAGGCCAGGCCGCTTGGCCTTGGCGATCGCGACCGCCTCGGCGTGGGTGCGGGCGACGCCGGTCACGCGGTGGCCGAGGCCCTCGACGAGCCCCTCCAGATCCATGGCGATGAACGGTTCGTCCTCGATGATCAGAACGTCGGTGGCGATTTCCGCCGCCAGTTCGCGGCCGGCGTCCTCGACCAGGGCGCGAAGGTCGCCGACGTCGACCTCGAGGATCTTGGCCGCCTCTTCCTCGCTGAACCCCTCCAGCGCCACCAGGAGGAAGGCCTGCCGCGGCCGGGCCGTGATCTGGCCCAGGCGCTGCTCCACCGGAGCCCGTTTCGGCGCCTGTTCGGGCTTTCCGTTCACGTCAACCGAACCCCAGAGGGCGGTAAAGACTTTATAAAGCGCGGTGCGGGGAGATAGCTCGTTATCGAGGATCTTCGGGTCGGCGATCAAAGCTTCGAGCACGGCGACAACATACGCGTCGCCGGAGCTCTGGCTACCGGTTAGCGCGCGCGCATAGCGACGAAGGAACGGTAGATGTTGCGCTACAACCTGCGATGTGGACACGAAACCCTCCCGCATCCGTGAGTGACATAAGATATCGCAGTTCAACGCCGGACGGCCGAAAAAGTTCCCGACTATGGAACCATTCGAACCACATCGCGTTATGTGGGGACGAAAAGGGGGTACCGCCGGGAACAATACCGTGTGGCGGAGGATTGGGCATGGGACCACAAGATGAATGACAGAAAGCCTGGCAGGCCACCTTCCATGGATATGCATACTCCCGAAACTGCCAAGGCCGGTGCCCGACTCGGCCGAGACATCCAGAACAAAATCGGCCAGCAGCTTCGAGCCATCTACGATGAGGTGGTCAGCGAGGGGGTACCCGACCGGTTCGCCGACCTGCTTCGGCGCCTAGACGACCGAGGCGAGGACAACAAATAATGAGCGTCGACAACTCCGTTCGAGACGCCGTGCTGCGCGCGGTTCCCAGTCTGCGCGCTTTCGCCATTTCGCTGTGCGGCAATGTCGACCGCGCCGACGATCTCGTTCAGGAGACGCTGCTGCGAGCGCTCGCCAACATTAACTCATTCCAACCCGGCACGAATATGTCGGCGTGGCTCTTTACCATCCTGCGCAACCTGTTCCGGTCCGAGTACCGGAAGCGGCGGCGGGAGGTCGAGGACGGCGACGGCAGCTACGCGGAAAGCCTGAAGTCCCAGCCCGAGCAGAACAGCCGGGTGGAGTTCGAGGAATTCCGCACCGCCCTCTCCCGGCTGCCGTCCGACCAGCGCGAGGCGCTGATCCTGGTCGGGGCCTCGGGCTTTTCCTACGAGGAAGCGGCCGAGATTTGCGGCTGCGCCGTCGGCACGATCAAGAGCCGGGTCAACCGGGCCCGCACGCGGCTGGCCGAAATGCTGGCCATCGAAGGCGCCGAGGATTTCGGCCCCGACGTCGCCACCCGGGCGGTGCTGGCCACGACCAACGAATAGGCGGCCCGCGGGGCGAAAAACGCCCGGTGCGGGAGCGGTTCGCTGCGGCCGAGGCGGCCACTTCAGACTTCAATCCATGAGTGGGCGGGTGAATCGCGTGCAAGCGCCCCGGATCAGCGCCGCATCGCTGCGCGCTGCGCCGCATCCGGGGCACGGCGATGCTCAACGCAGCGCGGTGACATCGATCGTCCTGCCGTGCCGCCCCTGGGCCCGGATCGCGCTGCGCGGATCCGGGGAGCGCATCGACACACGGCACGGAATGCGGCGCGGTCTTGATCGTTGGGGCCGCGCACGGCTTCTCCTCTCGCGTTTGCCGGACGACGGCGCGCAGCGTCGTGCGATCCGGGAGCCAGGGCCACGGGCACCGCGCCGGCCATGCCGTGCTCCGGATGCGCCGCGGCATGCAATGACGCGGCGCTGATCCGGTGCGCTTGCTCCGTCCCGCTTCCCCCCTCCCTCGCAGCAAAACGCCGCCGGGCGGAGCCGGCGGCGCAAACCGTTCGTGGATCCCTTCGTCACAGCGTCGTCAGGGGATCGTCCGGCGTCCGCGCACCAAGCCGGCAATCGCGGCGATGGCGAAGAGGATAATCGCGACGAAGAAGATGATCTTGGCGATTTCAATCGCGGTGCCCGCGATGCCGCCGAATCCGAGCACGGCGGCGACCAGCGCCACGAGGAGAAACGTCAGGGCCCAACCCAACATGGCAACCTCTCGTTTTGGCCACGGCGTCCGATGCCGCGGCGATACAACTTGACAGCGGTGGACATCGTTCCCCTGCGTCCCGCCGAGCCGTGTCCAAGTACCGCAAATTGGGCACCCGGAACCGTCTCGCTGCGCGGACGTTGGGATGGGTCAAGGCTGGGACATTCACATGGCACCGCGCGCGAACTGGAAGGGCCACCTGAAGCTGTCGCTGGTTTCCTGCGCGGTGGCGATGTTCCGCGCGACCACGACCAGCGAGCGGATCAGCTTCAACATCATCAATCGCGACACCGGCAATCGCGTCCGCTACCAGGTGGTGGATGCCGAGACCGGCGATCCCGTGGCCGACGAGGACCGGGTCAAGGGCTACAAGACCGACGGCGACAATTACATCCTGCTCGAGGACGAGGATTTCGAGCGTGTCGCTCTCGAAAGTTCGCACACGCTGGATATCGACACGTTCGTCCCCGAGGAAGAGATCGATCGCCTCTATCTCGACGAGTCTTATTACATCGTGCCCGACGACAAGGTCGGCCAGGAAGCCTTTGCGGTGATCCGCGAGGCGATGACCAAGCAGGGCGTGGTCGGGCTGGCGCGCGCGGTGCTCTATCGGCGCGAGCGCGTGCTGATGCTGCAGCCGCGCGGCAAGGGTCTGCTGGCGACGGCGCTGCGCTATTACAACGAGGTCCGCAAAGAGGACCCCTATTTCGACGAGATCCCGGACATCAAAATTCCGGGCGACATGGTCGAGCTCGCCACGCACATCCTTGAAAGCAAGGCCGGGCATTTCGAGCCCGAGCGCTTCGAAGACCGGTACGAGGAGGCGCTGGCGGAGATGATCCGCGCCAAGCAGGCCGGCAAGGCCCCGCCGAAGGCGGCCCAGGGCCGTCCCACCAATGTCGTCAACCTGATGGATGCGCTCAAGCGCAGCGTGAAGGCGGAGCGCAGCGCCGCCTCCGAGCCGGCGCGGCGGCGGGCGAGCCGCGGTACGACCGCCAAGAAGCGCAGTTCCGCCCGCGGGAGCAAGGTGAAACGGGCGAGCTGAGGTCGTGAGCCTCCAGAAATACAGGACCAAACGCGACTTTTCGGCGACGCCCGAACCGCGCGGCAAAGCGAAAGGCGCCACCGGCACGCGCTTCGTGATCCAGAAGCATGCCGCGCGGCGGCTGCATTACGACCTGCGCCTCGAAGTCGACGGCACGATGAAGAGCTGGGCCGTCACGCGCGGCCCGAGCCTCGTGCCGGGCGAGAAGCGACTGGCGGTCCAGGTCGAAGACCATCCGATCGAGTACAACGATTTCGAAGGCACGATCCCCAAAGGCCAGTATGGCGGCGGCACGGTGATGATCTGGGATCGCGGCCGCTGGGAGCCGGATGGCGATCCGCGCGCGGGGCTAAAGAAGGGCCATCTGCATTTCACTTTGCACGGCGAGAAGCTCGACGGCGCCTGGCATCTGGTGCGGATGAAGCAGCGAGCCGGAGAGAAGCAGCCGCCCTGGCTGCTGATCAAGTCGGACGATGAGGCCGCGCGTGGGCCGGAGGATCCCGACATTCTGGAACAGAAGACGCGTTCCGTCGTGACGGGGCGCACGATGGACGAGATCACCGCGGGCAAGGCGCCGAAGCGGCGCAAGGTGGCGGCCTCCGGCCGCGCGAAGAAGGCCACGGCCAAAAAACCGGCGGCAAGTAAAACGGCGAGGAAGACGCCTTCTGCGAAGAAGCCTGCAGCGAAACAGGCAGTGAATAAGAAGGCCGCTGCGCCGAAGCGCGCCGCCGCGCGCGCATCCGCGGCAGCGACGAAGACGGCCGTTGCGCGGCCAAAAGCGCCGGCGACGCAGCGCCGGCCACGGGCCGCGACAGCACGCGCCCGCAGCCAGACCGCGCCGCCCGACTTCGTCGCGCCGTGCCTGGCGACACTCGTTTCCAAGGCGCCCGGCGGGTCGGGCTGGATCCACGAGGTGAAGATCGACGGCTACCGGATGCAGGGCCGCATCGCCGGGGACGACATCGCGCTGCGGACCCGCAGCGGACTCGACTGGACGGACAAGTTCAAACCGGTGGCCGAAGCGCTGCGCGCACTGCCGACGCGATCGGCGCTGATCGACGGCGAGATCGTCGTCGAAGACGAACGCGGCGTCTCCAGCTTCTCGATGCTGCAGGGTGACCTGAAAGCCGGCCGCCGCGACCGGTTCCGCTATTACGTGTTCGACCTCTTGTTCCTGGACGGGCGCGATCTGCGCGCGGAGCCCCTGCTCGCGCGCAAGGCGGCGCTGGCGAAGCTCTGCAGAAAGCTGCCGGCGGACGGCGTCGTGCATTTCAGCGACCATTTCGAGGACGACGGCGCGCTGGTTCTCAAGCATGCCTGCCGCATGACGCTGGAGGGGATCGTCTCGAAACGTGCCGACGCGCCGTACCGGTCGGGCCGCAACGGCGACTGGCTGAAGGCGAAGTGCTCGCAGCGGCAGGAATTCATCGTCGCCGGCTACACGCCGGCCACCAGCGGGCCCGGCATCCGTTCGCTCGTCGTCGGCTATCGCGACAAGGGCAAGCTGATCTATGCCGGGCGGGTGGGCACCGGCTTCTCCCACGCCGATTCCGTTTCGCTCGCGAAGACGCTGAAGCCGCTGCGCGCGGCGCGCAGCCCGTTCGGGGCGGTGCCGCCCGAGGAAGCGCGGCGCAAGGCGGTGTGGGTCGAACCGCAGATCGTGATCGAAGTCGAATATCGCGGCTGGACCGGCGACGGCCTTTTGCGCCACGCTGCCTTCCAGGGCGTGCGCGAGGACAAGGCGCCGCGCGAGGTGGTCCGCGAGGAACCGGTGGACGATCCGGCCACGGAGACGAAGAAGGCCAGCAAGAAGGCGGCGGCGAAGAAGCCGGCCGCGCGCAAGAGCACCTCCGCGCCCGCGCCGGGCGGCGTCAAGCTTACCCACCCCGACCGCGTCTACTGGGAGGATGTCGGCGTCACCAAGCAGATGCTGGCGGACTATTACGTCGCCACCTGGGACTGGATCGCGCCGCATATCGTGCATCGCCCGCTCAGCCTGCTGCGCTGCCCAGACGGCGTGACGAAGGAATGTTTCTTCCAGAAGCATGCCACCGCCGGCGCGCACAAGCGCGTGCGGGTGGAGAAGGCCTCGGGCGAGGACGTGATCGTGATCGAGGACCTGCCGGGTCTTCTGTCGCTGGTGCAGATGGGCACGATCGAGATCCATCCGCGCGGCGCGACGGTCGACGATTTGGAACGCTGCGACCGGCTGATCTTCGATCTCGACCCGGGCGACGGGGTCGGCTGGGACGCGGTCGTCGCCGCCGCGCGCGAGGTGCGCGAGCGCCTCGCGGCGCTGGGGCTCGAAAGCTTCCTCAAGATCAGCGGCGGCAAGGGCCTGCACGTGGTGCTGCCGATCGCCAAGACGCCGTGGGAGCCGGCCAAGGCGTTCGCCCACGACATCGCCAAGGCGATGGCGGCGGATTCACCGGAGCGCTACGTCGCCAACATGGCGAAGCGGCTGCGGCACGGGCGCATCTTCGTCGACTATCTGCGCAACAGCCGCGAGGCGACGGCGGTCGCACCCTATTCGCCGCGGGCACGGCCGGGCGCGGCGGTGGCAACGCCCGTCCGTTGGGAGGAGCTCGGCCCGCAGCTGCGGCCGAACCAGTACACGGTGCTCAATCTCGGCAAGCGCCTGGCGCGGCTGCGCAACGACCCGTGGGCGCAGATGGGCGAAATCGACCAGAAGCTTCCCTCCGCTGCGTCCCGCAAGCGGCGGTGACTTGCAGGAACGCCGCGCTCCATGCCGGCGTTGACGCCGATGATGCTGCGCTGCACGGCGCCCGCGCCGGC
>Ga0182741_1006025_pt1 | contig 10851 bp, 10 predicted proteins | sample eDN5th37CBELigOP_FD_128874 | JGI IMG/M metagenome (GOLD analysis project Ga0182741, IMG submission 128874) | Enriched Organic Plus compost microbial communities from Emeryville, California, USA - eDNA 5th pass 37_C BE-Lig OP (version 2) (version 2) ...
CGGTTGTTCTCGCCGATGAACCCGGCGACGAACCGCGTCTGCGGCTTTTCGTACAAGGTTGCCGGATCTGAAAGCTGCTGGATCGTGCCGGCGTCGAATACCGCGATGCGGTCCGACATGGTCAGCGCCTCGGTCTGGTCGTGCGTGACATAGACGAAGGTGACGCCGAGCCGTGCGTGAATGTCCTTGATCTCGTATTGCATCTGCTCGCGCAGCTGCTTGTCGAGCGCGCTGAGCGGCTCGTCCATCAGCACCAGCGTCGGCTTGAAGATCAGGGCGCGGGCGACCGCGATGCGCTGCTGCTGGCCGCCGGACAGCTGGTCCGGCCGGCGCTCGCCGAGCCCGGGTAGCCGCACCATCTCGAGCACGGACGCCACCCGTTCGGCGATCTCGGGCTTCCCGAGGCCCCGCACTTCCAGCGGGAAGGCGAGGTTCTCGGCCACCGTCATGTGCGGGAACAGCGCATAGTTCTGGAACACCATGCCGATGCCTCGGCGGTTGGGCGGCACGTTATCGATGCGCCTGTCGTCGACGAGGATTTCCCCGCTGGTCGGCTCCTCGAAGCCGGCCAGCATCATCAGGGCCGTCGTCTTGCCGGAACCCGAGGGGCCGAGCAGCGTCAGGAACTCGCCGCGCAGGACGTCGAGGTTCAGGTTCTTCACCGCCAGTACCGAGCCGTAGCGCTTCGACACGTCGGCAAAGCGCACATGCACCGCAGATGCCTCCTCCGTCATCGGGACCCCTGAGCCGGTGGGGTGGCCTGGCGCCGCGAGGCGCGGGACGGTGCCGCTGGAGCTTGGGCGCTGGCGGCGCGCAGGATGATGTCGGCGGCGTCGCTGATGTCGGCGACGATCGCCCGACGCGCCATCGTCCCGTTGCCGGCGCGCAGCGCCTCGATGATTTCGGCGTGATAGTCGAGGCCGAGGCCGAGGGTCGCTTCGCCGCGCATGATGTTGAGCCACGGTCCGGCGCGCAGCCAGAGCCGCTTGATGATCTGTTGCATGGTGCCCGACCGCGCCGCGCGGTAGATGCTGAAGTGGAACTGACGGTTGAAGGCGAGGTACTTGTCGGCGCCATCGACCGTGGTGCAGGCCTTCATGCGCTCGTTGATTTCGTTGATCGCGTCCAGTTCCGCCGCCGTGATGGTCGAGGCGGCCCACTCGGCTGCCGAGCCTTCGATCAGGCAGCGCACCCGGACTATGTCGGTGATGACCTCGACGGATGCCTCCGGAACGATGACGCCGCGATTGGGATGGTCGAACAACGCCCCCTCGCTGACGAGCCGGCGCAGCGCCTCACGCACCGGCATGGCGCTGGTCTGGAAACGCTCGGCGATATTGCGGACCACGAGCCGCTGGCCCGGCAGGAAATCGCCGTTCATCAGCCCGTGGCGCAGTTCTGCATAGACGTGCGCATGCACGGTCGCCTGGACGGACGCCGGCGATGAGCTGACCCCTGCAGCCATCAAGCAGCGCCCCTGTCCGGCAGGATCGACTTGTGCGTGAGGAGGAAATCCTCGAAGGCGTCGATGAAGGCGTCCAGGTCGGCGTCTCCAAAAGGCAGCGACAATGCCAGCATGCCCCGCGGCGTGACATGGAAGCCGCGCATCAACATCTCGACATGCCACAGGGCCAGCAGCCTCGGATCCTGGTCGTCGAGCGGCGCCGGGGTCGTGACCGGGCCCCTGACGAAATGCAGGTTCATCAGCGAGCCGCGGCCGAGCACGACGCCTTCCACTTCATGCTTCTCGAGCAGGTCGTTCATCCGCTCGCGCATGCGGTCGCCACGGGAGTTCATGGCGTTGCTGGCCTCTTCAGTCAGCACCCGGGTGAAGCCCGTGAAGCCGCCAGCCATGCTGAGGATGTTGTTGTTGAACGTGCCACCGTGGGAGAAGGCGCCGGGGGAGGCCGGATCGAAGCGGTCGATCAGGTCCGCGCGGCCACCGAAGGCGCCGAAGCTCGCGCCGCCACCGAGATACTTACCGAGCGTCACGAAATCCGGGTTGATGCCATGAACGCCATGAAGGCCGCGGAATGCGAGCCGCGACGTCATCACCTCGTCGAAGATCAGGAAGGCGCCGGCCTTCGCCGTCGCCTCGCGCAGCGCGGCGAGAAAGGCGCGCTCGGCCGGAATGCAGCCTCCGCCGCCCATCATCGGCTCTATGATGACTGCCGCGAGGTCGTCGCCCAGTTCCTCGATCAGGCGCACGGTCCCTTCGGTGTCATTGTAGTCGGCGAAAACGAAGGGGAAGGGGAGGTTCAGCGGCGACCCGCCATGCGCGAAGGTCAGGACGCCGCCGTGATAGCCCTCGCGGAACGCCATGATCTTCGACTTGCCGCTGATGGCGCGCGCAGCCGACAGCGCCATGATGTTGGCTTCCGTTCCGGAATTGCAGAACCGGACGCGCTCGACGGCCGGGAAGCGTTCAACGATCGCCGCGGCATAGCGCGCTTCGAAGCGATTGGGCGCGCCGAGCAGCAGGCCCTGGTCGATGACCTCCTTCAGTGCAGCCGCGATAGTCTTGTCGGAATGGCCGTAGAGGCCGGCGCTGTACTCGGACACGAGGTCGACATAGCGATGCCCGTCGAGATCGGTGACATGGCAACCGTCGCCGGAGACCAGCGTCAGCGGGAAAGGCCGATACCAGAGCACGGCGCGGGTGTTGCCACCGGGCAGCGAATTGGCCGCCTGCTGGTGCCGTTCCAGGCTCCGGGGATTGGCGGCCGTGAAGCGTTGCCGGGCATCGGCGAGAACGGCGTCCAGGCTGGCGTTCCCCCGTCTGGAGGATGGAGAGTCCAACATTGATCAAATCCTGATGTACTATCTTTCCGCGCTGCTCGGCGTTTCGGCGGCATAGTTGACGAGTTTCGCTTGCATTTCAATCCATCTTCGGTAACAAATTTGATCAAATATGACCAAGAAGGGGAACGAGCATGTTGAAGATCTGGCAGTCAGTCTCCGTCGCGGCGCTGCTCGCCGCAGCCGTGTCGACCGCGCAGGCAGCCGACACGATCACCGTCGTCGGCTGGGGCGGCAACTGGGACAAGGCCTACAAGGAAGGCGTCTGGGACAAGTACACCGAGCAGACCGGCACCAAGATCGTCCAGGAGGAATGGGGCGGAGAGCTCGCCAAGGTGCGCGCACAGGTCCAATCCGGGAGCGTCACCTGGGACGTCGTGTCCCCGGAGGCGCCTTCGGTCGAGATCGGCTGTGCCGAAGGCCTGTTCGTACCCCTCACTCCCGAGATTACGGGCGACCCGGCGAAGTACCACCCGGGCACGATCATGGAGTGTGGCGTTGCCTCGGACACCTGGGCGACCATTCTTGCCTACAACGCCGATGCGATACCGGGCGAAGGTCCGAAGTCCTGGGCGGACTATTTCGACGTCGAGAAGTTCCCCGGCAAACGCGGAATGCTCTCGCAGGCTCAATACACGCTTGAGAACGCGATGATGGCAGATGGCGTCGCGCCCGCCGACGTCTACACCGAGCTGCGTAAGCCCGGTGGTGTCGATCGCGCCTTCGCCAAGCTGGACATGATCAAGCCGCATGTCGTCTGGTGGAGCAGCTCGACGCAGGCCATGCAGAACCTCGCAAGCGGCGAAGTCGTGATGACCGACCAGTACAATGCCCGCGTCACCAACGACATCGTCAACGAAAAGAAGAACTACAAGATCGTCTGGGATGCCGGCTTCTTCTACGGAACCGACATGTGGGCGGTGGTGAAGGGTTCGCCCAACGAGAAGGCGGCGCTGGAACTCTTGAAGTGGTTCTCGATCCCGGAAAACCAGGCCGGCTTCTCCAAGCTCTACGCCTACGGCACGGGCCGCGTCGAGGCTGCCGAATACGTGCCGGCCGAGTGGCTGAAAAACCTGCCGACTTCACCTGACCATGCCAAGTATGGCGCGACCTACGACACCCAGTTCTGGGTCGAGAACAAGGAAGCGCTGGAAGCCCGGTTCAAGGCCTGGCTGGCTCAGTAAGCGACATGTCGAGCGGCGGCACCAGGACCGGACATCGGGCCCGTCGGCAGAACCTGCTGATGGCCGCCATGGTGGTGCCGCTCGTCCTCTTCATCGTCTTCATCTTCCTTTGGCCAGTCGCCCGCTTTCTTTGGCTGGCCGTCGACAATTCCGACATGTCCGCCAACCTGTCTCGCACGTTCGCGGCAATCGGCGACTGGCGGCCGGCTGATGGACCGCCGCCCGAGCCGGTGCTCGCCGCGTTGGTCGAGGATCTTGCCGAGGCGCGCGCCAACGGTCGTGACGGGATTCTGGCGCAGCTCGTCAACCAGCGGCTGGTTGGCACACGCTACCTCGTCATCAAGACGGCGAAGGACGCCTCGGAAGGCAAGTTCGACATGCGACCGGTGGGCGAAGCCTTGCTTGCGGCGCATTCCGGCTGGAACAACCCCGCACTGTGGACCGAACTCATCCGCGCGAGCGGCGCGGTCACCGACTATTACCTGCTCGGCAGCCTTGACCTGCAACGTTCCGCCAACGGCGGCATCGAGCGTGTTCCGGCCGACCAGGCGGTCTTCCTCGATGCGCTGCTGCGCACAGTCTGGATCAGCATCGTGGTGACGGTGATCTGCGCCGTCCTTGCCATACCGCTCGCGCAGGCGATCGTCAGCGCGCCGCCATCCTGGTCGCGGCTGTTGTTCGCCCTGGTGCTCTTTCCATTGTGGACGTCACTGCTGGTGAGGACGGTGATCTGGATCATCGTGCTGCAGAAGAACGGGCCGGTGAATGCCGCGCTCGTCTTCACCGGCCTCGTGTCCGAACCGCTGACGCTGATCTACACGCGCTTCTCGCTCTACATCGCCATGGTGCAGGTGCTGTTGCCGCTGATGGTGCTGTCGCTCGTCTCGGTGATGCGGCGCGTGCCGACGAGCTACATGAAGGCGGCGCTGTCGCTCGGCGCGCCGTGGATCACCGCGTGGCGCCGCGTACAGCTGCCGCTGATCATGCCCGGGATCCTGGCGGGCGCCGCGATCGTCTTCGTGTTCGCGCTCGGCTACTACATCACGCCAACGCTGGTCGGTGGACCCGGCGACCAGATGATCTCATCCTACATCGCCTTCTATACGAACACGACGCTCAACTGGGGGCTCGCCGCCGCGCTGTCGGTGCAGCTGCTGCTCATCCTCCTGCTCGCAGCCCTGCTGTTCTGGACCGCGCGTGCTTTGACCCGCAGGCGCGGAGCCCTCGCATGAAGGCCGCGTCCATCCGCAGCACGGCGATGTATGCCTATGCGGCGCTGCTGCTCGCCTTCATCCTGGTGCCGCTGCTGATCATCGTGCCGATGTCGCTGACCAGTGGCAATTCGCTGGCCTTTCCGACGCCGGGCTACTCGACGCGCTGGTATCGGGAACTGCTCGACGACCCGCGCTGGTTCTCGTCCTTCGTCAATTCCGTCGTGGTGGCCTCGGCGGCCACCGTCTTCTCCTCGCTGCTTGGCATCCCGGCAGCGATCGGGCTCGCCTGGGGCCATTTCCCGGGAAAGAAGATCGTCTATGCTATCGTCGCGGCGCCGCTTGTGGCGCCGGTGGTGATCGTCGGCGTCGCGGCCTTCTCCTTCTTCGCCGCAGCCGGCATGACGGGCAACCTCTGGGCGCTCATCCTGACGCATACGGCGCTCGCCGTTCCGGTGATGCTGACCACCGTGGTGGCAAGCCTGCAGGGCTTCGATCGCACGCTCGTGCGCGCTGCTGCCTCGCTGGGCGCAGGCACGATGCGGACCTTCTTCAAGGTTATCCTGCCGCTGATCGCGCCGGGCGTGCTGAGCGGGGCGATCATCGCCTTCATCATCTCCTTCGACGAGGTCGTGGTGGCGAGTTTCCTGACTACCGGCGAACAGCGCACCCTGCCGCGCATGATCTTCTCCGGCGTTCGCGAATCCGTCAGCCCGGCGATCGCCTCGGTCGCGGTGCTGCTGGTCCTTTTCTCGGCACTGCTGCTCGGCGTCATCGCCTGGCTCCAGGCGCGCACCGCACGGCTGCGGGCGAGGGCGGTTTGATGACTATTCCGGCGGCCGTCGCAAACCTCGCCGAAGAGATGACCGGCTGGCGCCGCCACCTGCATGCACGGCCGGAGCTGGGTTTCGAAGAGGTCGAGACGGCGCGCTTCGTCGCCGACAGGCTGCGCGCCTTTGGCATCGAGGTGACCGAGGGTGTCGGGCGAACCGGCGTGGTCGGGACGCTGACGGGAAGGCATGGCGGCGGGGGCAGAAGCATCGGCCTGCGCGCCGACATGGACGCGCTGCCGATGACTGAGGCTCGGGCGCTGCCCTATGCATCGCGTGCGGCGGGCCGCATGCATGCCTGCGGCCACGACGGCCACATGGCGACGCTGCTCGGGGCGGCAGCGGCGCTGGCCGGGACGCGCGACTTTGCAGGCGCGGTGCATTTTATCTTCCAGCCGGCCGAAGAGGGGAGGGGCGGGGCCCTCGCGATGCTGGAGGACGGGCTGTTCGACCGTTTCCCCTGCGACGAGATCTATGCCTACCACAACTCCGAGCGCCCGTTCGGCCAGGTGGTCATCTACGACGATGTCGTGGCGGCGGCCGCCGACCGCTTCACCATCACCGTCCACGGGCGCGGCGGCCACGCGGCGACGCCACATCTGGCGATCGACCCGCTCCCGATCGCCGCACGCATTTTGCTCGCCATAGAAGCCCTGCCGGGCCGCCTGACGAATGTCTCGTCGCCGGCGGTCGTGACGGTCGGCGCCCTGCATGCGGGCGAGGCGTTCAACACCATCCCGGACAGGGCGACGCTGACCGGCACCGTGCGCTGCTTCAGCGAGGCGGTGCGCCAGGAGCTCCAGCGCGCGATCCGGAAGGTCGCCGAGTGCGAGGCAGAGGCACACGGCGCGCGCGCCGAAATCGAACACGAGACACTGTTCGCCGCGACGGTGAACACTGCCGAGAATGCGCGTTTCGTCGAGGAGGCGGCGAGAGACGTCGTCGCGGGCGACGCCATCGTGCGCAACCCGGCGCCCGAACTCGGCTCGGAGGATTTCTCCTTCATGCTGCAGCGACGGCCGGGTTGCTACTTCCTGATCGGGCAGGGCGATGCCGAGCACCAGGCGATCTGCCACGACGTGAACTACGACTTCAACGACGCCATCCTGCCCATCGGCGCGGCGATCTTCGTGCGGCTGGTCGAACGGCGTCTGGCGCCGGGGACCTGACCAGGAGGAAGCATGCCGAGGATCGACCCCGCGGACATCGCCTGGCGCAGTCACTGGCTGCAGCAGGCGCTCGCCGCGGACGACGGTCTGGAGCCCCCGCTCGCGGGCGACACGAGCGCCGACGTGGTCATCGTCGGCGGCGGCTTCCTCGGCCTGTGGACGGCGATCCGGCTGAAGGAGCACGACCCGTCGCTCGACGTGGTCATCGTGGAACGCGACATCTGTGGCGGGGGCCCGAGCGGCCGCAATTCCGGGATGGTCCTGTCGGCCTGGACGAAATTCAGTGCAATCGCCGCCCTGCGCGACGAGGCCGACGCGGTGACGCTGATCGACCAGTCGCGCGATGCGATCGAGGGGATCGAGGCCTTCTGCGCCGCGAACGGCATCGACTGCTGGTTCGACCGCGTCGGATGGATCTGGGGCGCCACATGCAGGGCGCAGCTTGGCGCCTGGGACGACGCGCTCGGCAAGCTCGCCCGCCACGACCGCGTTCCGGCGCGCCCGGTCAGCCGGGAGGAGATCGCCTCGATGGCCGGAACGAGAAGCCATCTGGCAGGCGTGTTCGACGCGTCGGCGGCGACTGTCCATCCGGGCTTTCTCGTGCGTGGCCTGCGCCGCGTCGCCCTGCAGCGCGGCGTGCGCATCCACGAGAAGACGGCGATGCGCCGCTTCAGCCGTCGCGATCCCATCGTGGCGGAGACGGACCGGGGAAGGATACGCTGCGGCAGGCTGGTGCTGGCGATGAACGCATGGTCTGCGGCAGTGCCGGAACTGGCGCCCGGCATCTTCACCATCTCCAGCGACGATGCGATGTCGCAACCCATGCCGGAGAAGCTGGAGGCGGCGGGCTATCGGCGCGGGCCGCTGTTGATCGATTCCCGCGTCTTCGTTTCCGGCTGTCGCGTCACCCGCGACGGCCGCCTGCTCGTCGGTGTCACCGGCGGGCATGTCGGCTTCGGAGGCATCATCGACGCCCGGTTCGATCGTCCCTCTCCGCGCGTGGAGGCGATGCGGGCTGCCCTGCGCGACAGCCACCCGGCGTTCGCCGATTTCCCGCTTGCCAGCGCGTGGAACGGTCCCATCGACCGCACGGCGAGCGGCTTGCCCTTCTTCGGCACGCTGCCCTCGAACCCGAACATCGCGTATGGCTACGGGTTCTCCGGCAACGGCATCGCCCTGACCTATCTCGGCGGACGGATCATCACGTCGCTGCTTGCCGGCCGCGACGACCAGTGGCGCAACAGCGTGCTGGCGCGGCCGGTGACGCGCGGCTTCCCGCCAGAGCCGTTCCGCTTCGTCGGCGCACACCTGGTGCGCGGGGCGGTCAGGCGACGCGACCGGCTCGAGCACCGCAACCGCAAGCCCGGCCCGCTGACGCGCTGGCTTGCCGGCCTGGCGCCCTCGGGCGTCACGCCGTCGAAGGCGAACATCGAGCGGAAGGGGGAAACGCCATGAGCACCGGCCCACGCGTGTTCAAGCGGAGCGAGATGACACTTTCGCCGGCGATCACCGCGACGGGCACGACATCCATCGCACGCGTCATCAACGCCTCGATCAGCCGGCACATGGGTGGCGGCATCGAATATCTCGAGAACGTCACCATCGACTGGACGGTGACCTATGACGAGATCCTGTTCATCTTCGAGGGCACGCTGACCCTCGAGTTTGACCACGGCCGCCACGAATGCACGCCAGGCGACATCGTCTGGCTCCCCGAAGGCACGCATCTCAGGTACATCGCCAGGGAGCGCGCCGGCTACTTCTACGCGCTCCACCCCGTGGACTGGGCGGCACGCCAGGGCACGGTCGAGCCGTAGAAGGGGGCCGGGCGGATCACCCGGCCCGGTATCGCTATTGGCTGATGCCGAGGCTGTTGCCCGCGCCGTTCTGGATGAAGGACGAGACGTTGTCGTTGCCCGCCTGGACAACGGCAACCTGGTTGGAATTCCCGCCGCCGATCGTGCCCGTGATGGAGTTGTTGTCTCCGTCCTGTTTCAGCGCGAACGCGTTGAAGTCGGTGGAGATCGTCAGGTCTACATTGTTGCCAAGATTGAGCCCGGACAGCGGCGAGTTGTCCTGCACGATCAGCCCGCTGATAAGCGACGCGTTATTCGCGACGATAAGCGCCGGTCCGCTCGTGAAAGCCGCACCGTTCCCGTTGCCCGAGATACTGATCCTCGCGAAGTTGTCCTCGCCCAGCTGACGAAGACCCAGCTGGTTGCCGTTTCCAGAGATCGTCGACAGGTTGAAGGAATTGGAGTCCCCGTCCTGGTAGATGCCCAGATAGTTCCCTGAGCCCGCAATCTCGACGCCGTCGGCCTGGTTGTTCGTCCCGTACTGGGTGATGCCGAACATGTTCTGCGTGCCGGACGCGGTGATCGTGAAATTGAGCAGGTTGGCGCCGCCGTTCTGGTCGAAGGTGTTGGCCCGCGCGCCGGATGCCCTAGCCGCGGTCGAGTCCCACAACGTGTTGCCGGGATTGCCGTTGCCATTTCCGTTTCCGGCTATGGTGATGAAGGCGTCATTGCCGGACGCCGCCAAGGAGGAGTCCTGCCGTACATAGTCGATGAAGTTCTGCCCGCCCGATTGCGCGACGTTAGCCCAATTGCCGTTGGTCGCCGAACTGCTCCTCTGGTAAACTGAGTAGATCGCATTGTGGTTGCCGTTGGAGCCCTGCGTCACGCTCACCGTGTTGCTCTGACCATACTGGTTCAGCATTTCCAGACGGTTGTTGCTGGACGACTGCGTGATCAGGGCCGTGGCCGGCATTGTTTCCCTGGCCGACAAGGTTGCCTGTTCCGGTCTGCGTGATGGTGGCCTTGTTGGCCCCGGCGCCATTGACGCTCGCGATCTGGCGTGCGCGGTTGACCGTGTTGGAATTGCCGCCGCTCTGGGTGATGGTCAGCTCGTTGGCATTGGGCAACGATGACACCACGCCGGCATTCGTGGTCTGGATGACCTGGTTGACGGTATTGAAATTGCTCGACTGGGTGATCGAGGCCTTGTTGGTGTTGCCGGTCTGCTCGACACCAACGCCCTGGCCGTTCACCGGAGTGCCCAGATTGTTCGACGAACCGGACTGAAGAACCGTCAACTCGTTGCTGTTGCCGTTCTGGAGCATCGCGTCCGAAGCGGGACCGGCGACGTTGTTGGAGCCGCTCTGGGCGATCGACGCAGAGTTTGCTGCGCCGGTCTGGGTTATGTAGCTGATATTGTTTTCGCCTGCGAACGCCGCGCCCATCAGGACGCCCATCGCGGTGGCAGTTGCAAGTGCAAGCCTGAGTTTCATGCCACTCCCCTGATTGATCGTTGCAATCGCGCGTGTGGACACAGCCGTTCATGCATCCCGCCCCTGACCTGGGCGGGATGCCAAGGGGCCGGGCGGTCAGCCCGGCAGAAGGTGTGTCACTGCGAAACGGCGAGGTTGTTCGAGCTGCCAATCTGGGTGAAACTGACAGTGTTGGAGCTGCCGGTCTGAGCCACCGCCGCCTGATTGCCGCCTGAGCCGCTGACGGAGCCGGTGATGCTGTTCAGGTTGCCATCCTGGAGGAAGGCGAACTGGTTGCTGTCGCTCCCCGAGACTGTGTACAGCGCCGTATTGCTAAACCCGTCCTGCACAATCAGCCCGCTCGTCAAGCCGTTCGAGGCCGCGACGCTC
>Ga0182741_1006031_pt1 | contig 10840 bp, 5 predicted proteins | sample eDN5th37CBELigOP_FD_128874 | JGI IMG/M metagenome (GOLD analysis project Ga0182741, IMG submission 128874) | Enriched Organic Plus compost microbial communities from Emeryville, California, USA - eDNA 5th pass 37_C BE-Lig OP (version 2) (version 2) ...
AGACCCCCGAAAAAAAACCAACCTCCCCGTCTCTTGCTTGTGCGCTTCCTCCTCCCCGGGGGTTCGGTTTTGTGGTTGGGGGGGGGGGGGGGGGGGGGGCGAACTTCAAGGTTTGCAACCAGTTGTCTTGCCGCTGCATCCCACAGTCGCACCATCCCAGTGTCAGTTATCGTGGCAAGAAGTTTACCATCAGGGCCAAAGCGTAGGCATCCGACATTATCATGCTGCCCAGGCACCACAAGACTCGCCACGCACTCCCCAGACTCAGAATTCCAGAGCTTAATCATGCCGTCGCGAGCGCACGTTGCTAACATCCCGGTTGGGCTGAAGCTCGCACACTGTACATGGTTCTGATGACCGTGTAGCTCCAAGAGAGCTTTTCGGGTCGCGACATCCCACAGCTGCACGGTCCGGCCAGTGGTGCCCAACGCCAGCAGACTCCCATCACAACTGAAACTCAGACAGGTTACATGCAAAGGATCAGTACTCAAGGTCTCAAGGTATCTCGTGGAATGTACATCCCATAAATGAACGGTAGCGTCTTTTGCTGAGGTAGCCAACAGTGTGCCATCTGGACTGAAACTCAGTATAATCGCACGCTTTGGTAACACAGTGCAGGCTTCATACTCGAGTGGCCAGAGTTGTACGGTCCCATCAAAAGAGCATGACGCTATCATTTTCCGATCTAGACTAATTTCTACTTCAGCGAGTTGAGCCGTTGTAAGCGGTGCCTCTTCAACGAATCGAGCCTATCTTGAAGTAGTAAGGGCGTTTCACCCCCACGTTCCGAGGCACTATGCTCCTCTGCAGGGGACTTAAGCATCTCGTTGATCTGACTTGGGTCTTGCATCAAGTCAAGAATAGGTTTACGAATTGTGAGAAGTGCGCAAGCCGCTCCGTGGAATGGACAGTCCAGAAGGATTGCTCCTACTAATCCAGCATAGAATGGACTCAAATACAAGTGGTCTGCACAAACGCAATAGCGAGTGTTGGACTCCGAGCAATTCTGCTTGACCCTGGTTCTTGTGTCTGGTGGTCTTTGAGCAGGATCTGGTTATAGAACCTATCAACGCGGAGATGGAATACGCGACAGATGTTCACAACCCCAAAAGCACTTAGCACCCGCACGAAACTCATGAGTTATGATACCTAACATATCTGTATTTACTACATTGATGATACATGAAGCAGAGGAATCAGAAAGTGAATCAAAAGGTTGAACCGTGCTAGTGTACCTGAATCATAGTACGGCCCTGACGGAAAAAGGCGGTACTGACCGCAGTGCTTGGTTCGGAAGTTGCTTACTTAGTTAGTTGGTAAGCCAATGAGTCCGTGGGCTGGCCGGTTATGCGAGCAAAGGAAGATCTAGGTCTGTACATAAAGGGAGTTTACATTGATCGGACGCCGCTGACGGTGAGTTGCTCCTTCTCATGCCTGCGCAGTTGTTCTTGCTCCTGCAGCTGCTGTTGTTGCAGTTGCTGCTGGTAGATCTTGAACTGCTGGAGTTGCTGCTGACGCTGATACAGATACTGAGCTTGCTGTTGGAGCAGACGTTCGTCTCGCTGAATCGCGATCATTTGCTCGGCAAGAGCCTGCTTGCGTTGCTGTTGCTCCTGTTGTTGGCGCAGAAGTAGCGTCTGCGTTGCCACATCCACCGCGGTGGTGTTGGCTGCGGCTGCCACGGCTGCGGCTGCAGCGGCAGCTGCAACATTGTTAAACTTCGTTGGATCCGCCTCACTCTCGCTATGGATTACCGTTGCCCTTACACCTTCAGTCTTACCCGGAGCAGGACGACTTGCGAAATTCATATTAAGCGTATCCAATACACCACAGCGTGTCAACAGGAAGTAGAACAGAATCGGCATAAGAATATGCCAAAAAAGCGCCATAAGGTCGAGGATTGATACTGATCTCTGCATTAGCTGCGCCGTGGTCTTACTTGCACCGTCCATTGCATGAGTTGCCGATCCTGGGCTATGGTAGGTTGACCCACCTGGGAAACCGTCCGCGGAGTTGCCAGTGGACGTCTGTGCGGATTTCAAGAGCATCGAGAAAACAGCCTGGGGGGTCGCATTCGGGTCTTGATCAGTGTCGGGAGCGTGGGGGAGCTGAGGATGGGCTTGCTGGTACTGAGCAGGCTGTGCTTGCGGTTGCGGTTGCTGGTGCTGATGATAGGGAGGCTGCTGTTGCTGCTGCTGCTGATCATATGTCAGGAGTACTCGAGAACGAGGGCCGTTCTCGGTTCGTTTAGAACCAGCCATTGCTTTGTTCATCTCAACTTGCTTTAGATACTCACTGAGTTGATCACCTGTGGAGGAGGCCTCAGAACTTGGACCATCATAGTGAGCTCGACTAGTGCTGTCAGGGAGGCGTGGGTATGGATTGAAGCTCTCTGCAATGGACCAGATAGCTGACCATGCCGAGCTAACATCCTTGAGTAATCCTCCTGTTGGCTCGACGAAATAAGCGTTCATATCGGAGGGAAGGAACGAATTGAGGCTTGGAATGGCGTAGTCAGCGTGACTCGTTTGGCTGAACGGTGTCACCATGAAGAAGAACGCAAACAAAGCGAACATCACAATACCTTGTGACACGACTGACAGCCTTTGGCGCTTCACACCGAGTCCTAGCGTGTTCTGGGCATCCAAGTGATCAGGGAGATCCGATTTCAACTCCGGAAGATCATGATAAGGTCCAAAGTGATGCGAAGGATGGTGCTGAGGGTGAAGCGTGGAGGAAATCTGGGACTGTGGCGCAGGCGCAGAGCCGTTCAAACCGAAGCCTGTACCATCGGCTGTTAACGAGAAACCATACTGGGGTGGGGGAGGAAGCTGAGTTGACTTGGACGTGGGCACTGTGCTCAGATTTGCACTCCCTGAAGATGTAGCTGTACTCGAGCCTCCTGCACGTGGGATGACGTGAGACGCCAAAACAGATAGCGGACCGGTCGGTACAGGTAGGCCTTGCTGTTGGTTCTTGAGCTGATTTGATACAAACTGGGTCTCAGCTTCTTGAAGAGCCTGGCAGGACACATCAGCAACGAAAAATTGAGGGAGTGGAGCGGTTCCAGGATATCCATCATGATCTACCCTATGCAGATAATCGAGGATATCGCATTCGTTCTCACGTGCTAATTGGAGAATTCTTGAAGACATGGAACCCAAGGGAGGTTGCGTTGGAGTACCGCCTAATTTGACCACTTGCGAGGACAGAGAATCAGCTTCTTCAAGGAGACAAACCAGGACATGCTCCATCATACCTGTCTTCATCTCGAGCTGCTTCATGAAAAGCTTACGCTTTTGGCGATATTTCATCGCACTCAGCTTGTTGCGATCCTTCTTTGAAAGCTTACCAGGGAATTTGGTATGCACACTGCTCGTCCGCTTGGTTTTCTTCACGGCACTCCCTCGGGAACCATCATCGTCAACTCCTGGCTGAGAACCGAGTTCATCCTCTTCCTCTTCTTCATCGCTGCTATCACTGATTGCAGAAGGCAAGGCGTACTGGAGCTTGTAGCCAGGAAGTGTACTCGTTGCGCCACCAGCGGGAGAGTCGCCTAGATCGACTCGGCTTGGGATATAGCCACTAAGAGCTCGACTTCCAGTGTGTCGTCGACTTCCGAGACCCATGCGGTTTGGACGCCTAGCATCGAGTTCCGAGCCTTTACCGACTTCTTCTTGGCTTTTACTGAATGCCATTCCAACGCTACTGTTGGATCCAAGTAGCCGGCCAGGATGTTGCAAGTCTGACTGGGACGTCACCACGGGCGAACTGGAGTGGGAGTTGTTTGTGGATGTTGCCGGCGACGAATCCTCAAAGAAGCACAACTCATCGTCAATGGAGATGTCACTCTCGCTTGACGATGAAGTTGGCCGGCTTGATAGATCCATGGACTCCATCCTCTGCATTTTGGGAGGGGGAAGCACAGCTGACTCTGCTGATCCTGACTTTGGTCGGAGCAGTGAATTCCCGTGGAGAACATTGGGCAGCTGGACGTGGAGACCCATATTCAAGGGGATGTCGAACTCTGCATCAGAAACACTCGCCTCGCCCTCCAGTGTGCTTCGGCTCGCCTCAGCATCTTCCTGGTCGCTATCACTAGACTGCTGTCTGTGATCGTAGTAGGGATGTGAACCGACCCTGTGCTGCTGCGGGTGATTTCTGTCTATGCGTGAGTAGAAATCCTGATAGGACTCGAGCTGAAGTTCTGCCGCGTTGTGGAGAGAGGTGGTGGCTCCCATGGTATGACTTACATTTGTGGAGCCTGTGGCTGCCAAGTCGACCTGGTGGTGGTTGCTCGATCCGAGCGTGAGGATATTACGTCTGGATTGAGCACCATTCCACGACGAGTTGTCCTCGGCATGATCCACATTATTGTTTCGGTTCGATGCTACTAACTGCGTGCCCATGCGACTCTGCTGGTGGACAGATGTATGATGTGTTGCCGGACGCACAGTGCTTGCACCATTCGTTCCATTCGTGCCACTCGCAGCACCACCACCCAAACATCGCCTTCGTAACTGTTTAAGGTGATCAAGAATGAGTTTCTGCAGCAAATACTGCTGCTCCTCGATCATGGCTCGTGAAGGACGGCCACGACGTCGTGATGCAGCAACAATTGTCTGTGAGGTAGTGTCATACAGCAGTGAGACGCCAGGTGGTAGTTGTGGGAGCATGCTCGGTAGAATCAATCGCATCATCTCCTCATCATTATCCCATGGCAGCGCGTTGTTTTGTACATCAATATAGTGCGGGCTGGCTGCGTCACACATACTCTCTGGGAGGTTCAGCGGAAGGCTGGTGCCATTTAAGACGCTTTCATCGATGTAAGCATCCTCTCCATCGCTATCTCCCGAGCCGAATTTGGCCGGGGAGGTCTGCTGCTGGAGCTCAGCGACGGCACGCTTGGGGCGACCTCGTCCGCGCTTGATCGGGACAATAATAATAGAGGAGGAATGATTTCGCGTGGGCAAACCGCTGCTTGGGGTGGCTGCTTGCGCCTTTGCTGGGGTTGGAACCTGCTGAGGTTGAGGTTGAGGTCGATTGGTGTAGTAGTGCTCTTGTTTTGCTTCATGCGCGTGTGCCGTCGTCTGTTGAGACACTGGAGTGGACGAAGGGGCAATCCCTACACCAATGCTCTGGCGGGCCTGACCCTGTGAAGGGTCACTTGCATGATCTTCGAGTCGCACAAATCCGCTTGCAGCTTTGCCAGCCTTGGGACTAAATTCCTCGAAATGATAGTACGGCTGATAGTTCGAGCCATGACTGGTGCCATACTGGGTTGCTGCTAGTGCTGAATCATTCGAACCTAACGATCGGATCTCGCTGGAAGATGCCGAGACTACTGTCGACGCGACGGTACTTGATGACAGACTACCTGAGCCAGTAGCAGCAGAAGCCACGCTCGATTCATCGTCAAGAGCATCGGCCTGACTTGAATTGCTCGAAGGGACAGAGTCCATGGTGGGACTTGCACCAGAGGGTGACGTCAGAACGTCCTGAGTATACGCCTGTGACGTACCGGAGGGCTGCAAGTTCTGAGGCGGCACCGATGACGTGAAGGCCGAGAATGCGGGGATGAAATTCGTAGCAAGATGGGGCGCGCTAATCCTCGAACCAGCCTGCTCAAACACTTGTCCAGACTCACCTGCATATGATCGCAGCGAATCAGAGCCACTGGGCCCTGGGTAGAGCATAGACTTGCCAGGCGCCGGTGAGCTGATGGCTGGGAGTGGGGGCACCACTTGTGCGAAAATGCCACGTTCGTGTTCTTGTAGCGACTTGGAGGGCTCAGCGCCCGCCCCCACCTGTAGAGTACGTCGAGAGGAGTAGTTTTCCCCCGACGTGAAGGGGTTGGGCGAGTACGGATGCATGTTGTCACTCTGACAAAGCGTCACGAAATGTGCAACTTTTACGTTTCAATGAAAATATGTCTCAATTTGAACTTGAAGTATGACGTCTTTGGTGTAATGAAAAAAACAGTAGATATAAGAAGACCTATAGAGAAGGATTATTTAATTTTCAATGAGTCTTAGACACCGGAACCTCGCAGGAAATGAATGACGCCATTGTGCTTTTCCACTGACAAAAAACGGTTAAACTCGTTTTCGCGCTGGCTTGGCCTGAATTTGCGCCATACTATGGGTCGATCCGCAGATGCGCATGGCGCGCAAACGATGCATTACTGCACGTGCAATCTATTGCATTTTGTCTAAGTGAGCTACTTCACATGGGTCCAGCGAAAGGCCAGTGTTAAACTCCTGGGGTCACTCGAAAGTTGCAAGTTAGTGGGTGGATCTCCGTTGTGCCTGTGTCCAAAATACGGATATCCACCCATTGTCAGGTCTATACCCGTGTACTATATCTTTCCCTCGCGAGCAAACCCGATCTCTCCACCATTCAGAGGTGTCTTCTCACTGTAACTGGTTTTCAACTTCTGGCTGAACGTGCGTTTGCTGCGCGGTCACTGGAGAGGACTCATGGGTTGCGTTGCCAATGGCATGAGCGGAGTCCTTGTACATTACCACGGTACATACTGTGGTGCCAGGTGTGGCTGAGATGTTCCAGGCCGCAAACCCGAAGCAACTTTATTCGCGGACATTCGGCACAAGTTGTGGATGAATACCCTAGGTGCAAACCGTGGGTAGGCCCATCCAGTCACAGAATTGTTTATTCTCAGTCGACTCTGCGCGCGTGTGAGTAGCGGACCCCCTCCGTACTTTGCGCGTCAGACGCTTGCATCCCTCTCAAATCGACCACGTATACACACTCTTCGAACGTGCGAAGACAACCTTATCCTCAGTGAACGGGGGCGGGAACGCAGTGCACGCACCACCAAGATACACAGAACAGCAGCGGAGAGCCTCGACATCGTATCGCATCTACTCATGTCCGCCCCAGTTGAAGCCACCACGCAGCTGAGCCACGATGACATGGTCGCGGCAGGGTACCTCGAGCCAGTTTACATCCAGGATGAGCACGTCGAGGAGTGGATGCGGAAGCTGCGCGAGGCGAGGATCCACGACCTTGATGGGTTTCGTCTGACAGCGGGAATTGACATCGAGAAGATTCCCAAGACGCATCGCAATCAAATTAAAGTGACTCACCTGGGACCTCCTCACATGCATCGCAGCATTATGACACAGAACATTCGAGGCATCTGTCCCAAATGCTGGCTCACCGCAGGAATGTGCATGTGCGACTTGATCCCCCCTGTGGCGCTTCCTTCGCACATCCACCTGCACTTCTTGGTTCATTATGAGGAGTACCTTCGTGCTTCCAATACGGTAAAACTAATCGAACGTGGGGTTCAACTTGCGAATGAGGTCTTCTTTGAGGAGAAGGATCCCCAGGTCATTCGTTCTGAAGCTGTGGTATGGCCTGGTCCACGTGGTGGACCAGTTGCAGGTGATGGTACCGAACCGGCTATGGAGAATGTACCCTTTGTACCTGCTCCTACGGTCGACTTCCGTAAGGAGCTACTTCGCGAAGTCGGTACAGATGAAGTTGTGCAGTCAGCCCAGGACTTGTTGAGGGATGCCAATGGTACGGTTGACATGCTTATCTATGGTGTAGACGCGCATCACACGCGTCTGATCAATGTGTTTACGGAGATCGAAGAAACCAAGGCTCACGCGTTAGTACTTTTCCCCAGTGGAGACTCAAAGCTGATTGATGATCTGCTACCAGAGCTACAAGGGGAGTTGAGACGATCTGAAAGCGATGCAACTATGGTTGCACCGACCGAAGACGCCAGCACCGGATCCAGACCACAAATCGAAGCAAAGGAGGAGAAGAAAGGAGGGCTTCTTCCCATCCACATCTTCGTTTTAGACGGAACATGGCGCCAGGCCAATCACATGCACAATCGCTTCCTGGATCCACTATGCCGTCAGCTTGTAAATGAAGGGAAGCTCAGTAGGCTACCTCAGTATGTTAAGATCGATCCACAAGACATCCTGCCCGACTCGAAGTCATTGTTCGAGCCCTTGCGATCACAAACACAGGCCGACAGGTGCTGTACTCTTGAGGCAACCGTCGCATTGCTCCGTAAACTAGGCGTCTCGCAGAGCTTGACGATTGAACCCCTATTTTATGCTCTAAAATGTCTCGTTGACTCGCTTCAAACTCAAAACGGGTTCCATCCAGATTATGGCACACTCTCACGAAAACGTCTCCAACGAATGCGTGGTGCACGAGCTGACCGGCCACGAGGGTTCAGGGAGGCATCTCGTAACGCTGCATGTGAGCGGAGTCATAAGTATATGCGACTGGCAAGCTCAGCTGCAGCAGTTGCCATTGCCGCGATGAGCGGAGCAGCAACTAATCAAGAAGAAGGATGTACTATCGATCAGTCCGAGAAGTGTGCATCCAGTGAATAAGCTGTTTGAGCTCTCCGCTGAGGTTGTAATGCCTATAGCTCCAACCAATGCGACTTTGGTTTTGGCTCAATCAGTGCTATTGCCCCCGCGCACAATGTATAATAGAATGACTTTGCATTGCACGTTATCACCCATCAACAATACATGTACACAGAGTTCTTTATGTCGTGCAATTATGCAGAATTAGCGGGGATAACGACAACTTCCACATTGTAGTCTGTGATTTTCTCTTCCATAACCTGCTTCAAAACGTCCAGTGCCAAGGTCTTTGCCTCGTCCAAAGACATGCTCTTGTGATACTGCTCCTTCAATGTTGTCTGCGCGCCTTCGCTTCCAGCGCCAATTGCCTTCGCACCGAATCGTGTGTAAGTGCCCGAAGGATCAAGGTGATAGAGCGATGGGCCGTGCTCATCAACACCTGCAACGAGCAACGCGACACCAAAGGGACGAGCCATGTTACCCTGACCGAAGCCTGAGGCAAGATCACACAGGGACTGGACGCAGGTCTCGACCTGCATGGGTTCGTCATAGTTGAACCAGTGCGACTGGGTCTCGACACGGGCATGGTCGATCATGATGCGGGCGTCGGGGACGACGCCAGACATGGCAGCATAGATGTGGGAGTCGAGGCGTTCAATCTTTCGAAGCGAACTTGAGACCAAGAGGCGAGAAGTTGAGCGCTTTTCGACAGCAAGTACAACACCTTCTGAGACTTGAATACCAACAGCTGTAGAACCAAGCTTAACAGCTTCGATGGCGTACTCGACTTGGATCAGTCGACCTTCGGGCGAGAAGGTGTTGACTCCATGGTCGTATTCTGATTGGGTCGCGAACAGTGAGCTCATGATCTGACGATCTGTGTACGGCCGCCACCACTATTCTAGATAATTGGACAAAATTCGGTCGTGTTGAGTGGAGGGTCAGGGATAGATGTGCAAGAGATCCTCATAAGCCGATTGGTTGGCCCACGCAGCGTGGAGGATTGTTCACCTCCAGATCTCGTGCCTGTCGAAGAAATTGTGCATTACATCGCGGGGGATCTAGGCGACTCCATGCAGCATAATAAGGGAATAATGGAAGATTGGTAGGTTCTATAGAAAATAACACGGGTTTGTACCACACACACTCATCCACACGCCCAGAAATTCCATTCAAACCTTTCTCACATCAGAGTCGTCCTCGAGATCTGGACGTCTGATCTGGGGATTTCCGGGCCAGGACACCTAGAGGCAGATTGGCTCTCCAGACCAGGCCGAGGCGGCATGTGGTTTTGGATATCTCCTGCCACATACACCTAAGGGCTTAATCTGAGCGCTGGGCTCATTACTAGTCAATTCCTGGCAACTCAAAGCCTGTGCTCGGCAGCTCAAGATGACCACTCACAGGAGAGTTCCTTCATCTGAAACGCTTGACCGCCCAGGGGCAATATGTCGCGTCTGTGGGAATAAATTGGTCTGACATGGTCGGCGATTGGCCTGAGCCAGTATGATAACCCTCCTTTATGCGTCGTTCCCTTCCCCGCATCTCACGTGTGCCAGAGAGGCGGGACGAAAGATTACTGTCAACGGTTCAAGGATGGAAGAAGGCTTGGACAAGTTTACAATGTTTGAGGTTAGAAAACTCGGGGTTGCAGGAGCGCCATCGAGTAGAAAAATCTACTGTGGGGTGTACAGATGCGATAAACCTATGGTGGTAATTATGTGGGTCGGTTTGGTATCCCCTTTGTAATGGAAAGTCCGTGCACGGAGAAGGCTACCTCACTTGCCTCAATTAGTGAGCACGTTTTGAGTGGATATTTCTCGCAGCACTGAGGACATGAAACAGAAATTGTGAAGTCTCACATATTGTACCGTTGCTAATCTCTATGAACACTCTAGATCACAGGAACCGATCTACATCTCTTCTCCTACGATCACAAGCAGTCCTCATTAAAACGGACCACTCTGAAAAAGACCTCGGCTGTCGCGTCTAAGGAGGGACAGAAGGGATCGACCCGCTCAACGGGATTAGAAAACGGACGTGTATACGCTGTTCAACATATCTATATAGGAATAGGAGACAATGCTTCATCACATCATTGCCGTCTCAGCCTCTGGCATCACACTCTTTGCCAAGGAGTACATCAAGAGCAACACAAAAGTTGACATGCTGGGCGGTTTGATCACAGCGATGCAATCTTTCGCTGTACTACGGACGGGTCTGAGCGTCACCTATATAGAGATGCGCACACTCGGAGTGGCTATTACTCAAAATCAGAGCGTAACCATCGTGGCTTCTGTCGACGTTACTGATGGACCAGACTTAGCTCGTCTGATTGCAAGCGAGGTGCTGCGTGCATTCATGCACCGTTATGCTCGCGAACTCGATCAAGCTCGAACTGCTTCCGCCGACACCTTCGCTAGCTTCGGTAATGAAGTCCCTGAGATCATCCGGCGGTCTGTTCGCCCCGTTCTCGACCA
>Ga0182741_1006036_pt1 | contig 10834 bp, 9 predicted proteins | sample eDN5th37CBELigOP_FD_128874 | JGI IMG/M metagenome (GOLD analysis project Ga0182741, IMG submission 128874) | Enriched Organic Plus compost microbial communities from Emeryville, California, USA - eDNA 5th pass 37_C BE-Lig OP (version 2) (version 2) ...
GCCATGCCCACCGCGGAGACGCTGCTGGTCTTCGCCGCGCTCTCGCTCGGCCTCGCGCTGACGCCGGGACCGAACATGCTCTACCTCGTCTCGCGCAGCCTGGCGCAGGGAACGGGGGCGGGCATGGTCTCCCTGGTGGGCTGCCAGGCGGGGTCGCTGGCGATCATGCTCTGTGCGGCGGCCGGCATCACCGCGGCGCTGCTGGCCATTCCCTATGCCTGGGACGTGCTGCGGCTGGGCGGCGCGGCATATCTCGGCTGGCTCGCCTGGCAGTGCCTGCGGCCTGGCGGGCAGCCGCTCTTCGCGCCGCGGCCGATGCCGAGGGAGCCGGCCACGCGGCTGCTGGGCGTCGGCTTCGCCACGGCGGTGCTGAACCCGAAGGTCGCGCTGTTCTACATGGCGGTGCTGCCGCCCTTCATCGACCCGGCACGGGGCGGCCTGTTCCTGCAAGGGGCCGTGCTCGGCGCCGTGCAGATCGGCGTCGCGATCCTGTTCGACGGGCTGCTCGTGCTCGGCGCCGCCGGCGTCGCGCGCTTCCTCGGCACGCGGCCGGCCTGGATGGCGGTGCAGCGCTGGCTGCTGGGCGGCATGCTGGGGCTGCTCGCCGTGAAGCTGGCCACCGAGAGCGGGCGGGGCGGCTGAAATGGGCGGATTGCCGCTGCCGGCACTCGGACTCTTCGCCCTCGCCTATTCCGGGCTGGTGCTCTTCGCGCTCGCGCACGCGCTCCGGAAGGTCCAGCCGCCGATGCGCGCCGCCTGGACCGCCTTCGGCCTCTCCACCGTCGTGCACGGCGCGAGCACCGTCCTGGCGGACCCGGAACGCTGGCTCCCGCTCAGCCTGTTCTGGCTGCTGCCGCATCTGCTGATCCTGCCGCTGCTGCTCCATGCGGCGCGGCGCCAGGGAAGCCCCCGATGAGTGGTCTCCCTCCCGGCGCCGCGCGCCCGTCCCGGGCCGGTCGACAGCCGACCCTATACGCAATGGGCAGCCGGCGATGAGCGACATCAATCTCCACGGCTTCGACGCCATGGGCCATGGCGCGCTGGTGGCGCTGCTCGCCGTGCTGCCCAGCACGCTGCTGTTCTGGTCCCTTACGCGTGGTCTGGCGGCAGGTCCGCGCGTACTGCGCCCCGTCATCACAGGCTCGGCTTCGCTCGGCCTGATCGCCCTCCTCGGCGCCTGCTATGCGCTCGCCGCCGAGCGCGAAGGCCATGAGGGTTCCGCCCTCACCGGCTGCCTGCTCGCGGGCTTCGTCCTGCAGCTCCTCCTCTGCTTCCTCCTCCTCTTCTCCCGCAGGTCCTGACCCACCATGCCGAAGCGCACCGACATCCACTCCATCCTCATCATCGGCGCGGGTCCGATCGTCATCGGCCAGGCCTGCGAGTTCGACTATTCCGGTGCCCAGGCCTGCAAGGCGCTGCGCGCCGAGGGCTACCGCGTGATCCTGGTGAACTCCAACCCTGCCACGATCATGACCGATCCGGGCCTGGCGGACGCCACCTATGTCGAGCCGATCACGCCAGAGATCGTCGAGAAGATCATCGCGAAGGAACGGCCGGACGCGCTGCTGCCCACCATGGGCGGCCAGACCGCGCTGAATACCGCGCTGAAGCTCGCCAATGCCGGCGTGCTGGAGAGATACGGCTGCGAGCTGATCGGCGCCAAGGCGGAGGTCATCGACAAGGCCGAGGACCGGCAGAAATTCCGCGATGCCATGGCGCGCATCGGCATCGAGAGTCCGCGCAGCGCCATCGCCCACAGCATGGCCGAGGCCTGGGCGGCGCTGGAGCATGTGAGGCTGCCCTGCGTCATCCGCCCCAGCTTCACTCTGGGCGGTACCGGCGGCGGCATCGCCTACAACAAGGAGGAATTCGAGCAGATCGTCTCCGCCGGCCTCAGCGCCTCCATGACGTCCGAGGTGCTGGTCGAGGAGAGCGTGCTGGGCTGGAAGGAGTTCGAGATGGAGGTGGTCCGCGATCGCGCGGACAACTGCATCATCGTCTGCTCCATCGAGAACCTGGACGCGATGGGCGTGCATACCGGCGATTCCGTCACGGTCGCTCCGGCACTGACCCTGACCGACAAGGAATATCAGCGCATGCGCGATGCCTCCATCGCCTGCCTGCGCGAGATCGGCGTGGACACCGGCGGGTCGAACGTGCAGTTCGGCATCAACCCGGCCGACGGGCGCATGGTGATCATCGAGATGAACCCGCGCGTCTCGCGTTCCTCGGCGCTCGCCTCCAAGGCGACGGGCTTTCCCATCGCCAAGGTCGCGGCCAAGCTCGCGGTGGGCTACACGCTGGACGAGCTCGCGAACGACATCACCAAGGTGACGCCGGCGAGCTTCGAGCCGACCATCGACTACGTGGTGGTGAAGATCCCCCGCTTCACCTTCGAGAAATTCCCGGGCACGCCACCCGTGCTCACCACCAGCATGAAGTCGGTGGGCGAGGCCATGGCGATCGGCCGCAGCTTCGCCGAGGCTCTGCAGAAGGGACTGCGTAGCCTGGAGACGGGGCTCTCGGGCCTGGACGAGGTGACACCCCCCGGCGACGGCAGCACCCAGGCCTACCACGCCGCGCTCGCCACGCCGAAACCGGATCGCGTGCTGATGGCGGCGCAGGCCATGCGTGCCGGCGTCTCGCTGGAGGAGATCCATGAGGCGGCGAAGTTCGACCTCTGGTTCCTGCGCGAGATCGAGCGCATCGTGAAGGCGGAGCAGGAGGTCCGCGCCACGGGCCTGCCGCAGGGCGCCACGGCGCTCCGGCGCCTCAAGGCCCTCGGCCTCTCCGACCGCCGCCTGGCGCAGCTGGCCGGCGTGGCAGAGGCCGATGTTGCGATGCTGCGCGCACGGCTCGGCGTGCAGCCGGTGTACAAGCGCATCGACACCTGCGCCGCCGAATTCGCCTCCGAGACGCCCTACATGTACTCGACCTATGAGGGTGGCTATGGCGCACCGGTCTGCGAATCCCGCCCCACGGACCGGCAGAAGGTCGTCATCCTCGGCGGCGGCCCGAACCGGATCGGCCAGGGCATCGAGTTCGACTACTGCTGCGTGCACGCCGCCTATGCGCTGAAGGAGGCCGGGTTCGAGACCATCATGGTCAACTGCAACCCGGAGACGGTCAGCACCGACTACGACACCTCCGACCGCCTGTATTTCGAGCCGCTCACCGCCGAGGACGTCATCGCCCTGATCCGCAAGGAGCAGGAGAATGGCACGGTCCTGGGCTGCATCGTGCAATACGGCGGACAGACGCCGCTCAAGCTCTCCCAGGCGCTGCACAAGGCAGGCGTCCCCATCCTCGGCACCTCGGCCGAGGCGATCGACATCGCCGAGGACCGCGAGCGCTTCCAGCAGTTGCTGAGGGGCCTTGGCCTCAAGCAGCCGCAGAACGGCACCGCGCGCACGCTGGACGAGGCCGAGGCCGAGGCCGAGCGCATCGGCTATCCCGTGGTCGTGCGCCCCTCCTACGTCCTCGGCGGCCGCGCCATGGAGATCGCCCACAACCGTGAGCAGCTGCGGCGCTTCGGGCAGGAGGCGGTGAAGGTTTCGGGCGAGAACCCGATCCTGATCGACCAGTATCTCGCCGACGCGATCGAGGTGGATGTGGATTGCATCGCGGACGCGACGGGCGCCGTCTATGTCGCAGGCGTGATGGAGCATATCGAGGAGGCGGGCATCCATTCCGGCGATTCCGCCTGCTCGCTGCCGCCCTACTCCCTGCCCCCCGCGGTCGTGACCGAGCTGAAGGCGGAGACCGAGGCAATGGCGAAGGCCCTCAGGGTGAAGGGCCTGATGAACGTCCAGTACGCGGTGAAGGACGGCGAGATCTACGTGCTGGAGGTGAACCCGCGCGCCTCCCGCACCGTGCCCTTCGTCGCCAAGGCCACCGGCGTGCCGGTGGCGAAGATCGGTGCCCGCATCATGGCTGGCGCGCGGCTCACCGAATTCGGCCTCGATGACGATGCCGTCTATCGCCATGTGGCGGTGAAGGAGGCGGTCTTCCCCTTCAACCGCTTCCCCAATGTGGACGTGATTCTCGGCCCGGAAATGAAATCGACGGGCGAGGTCATGGGCCTGGACGCCTCCTTCGAGCGCGCCTTCCTCAAGTCCCAGCTCGGCGCGGGGGTGAGGCTGCCGGAAAGCGGCACCGCTTTCATTTCGGTGAAGGACAGCGACAAGGCGGCTGCGGTGGTGCTGGCCCGTCGGCTGACCGAGATGGGCTTCCAGGTGGTGGCCACCCGCGGCACCGCGGCGCGCATCCGCGAGGCCGGCCTGCCCTGCCAGGTGGTGAACAAGGTGCTCGAAGGCCGGCCGCATTGCGTGGACGCCATCAAGTCGGGCGAGATCCAGCTCGTCATCAACACCACCGGGGGCGGCCAGTCGGTGACGGACAGCTTCGACATCCGCCGTTCCGCCCTGACCCATGGCGTGCCGCACTACACGACAGCGGCTGGCGCCCGGGCGGCAGTGCATGCGATCGCGGCACTTCGCGCCGGAACCCTTGATGTTGCGCCGCTGCAGGCCTATTTTGCTAAATCATTCTGAAGCGGGCGGGAGCGCCGGAGCGGGGCTCCCGGCGTTTCTGCTTTCCCCTGTCGCCACGAAGGGCGTTCCGCTCCGCCGGTCATGATCCGGTGGCGGAGGTCAGTCAAGGATACGCAAGGAAGGGCCTGCCGTGCAGAAGTTCCCCATGACCCCCGAGGGTCTGGCGAAGCTGGAGGAGGAACTCAAGCAGCTGAAGTCCGAGGAGCGCCCGGCCGTGATCCGGGCGATCGCCGAAGCGCGCGCGCATGGCGACCTCTCGGAAAATGCCGAGTACCACGCAGCACGGGAACGGCAATCCTTCATCGAGGGCCGCATCGCGGAGCTCGAGACCATCATTCCGGCAGCCGAAGTGATCGACATCTCGCGTCTCTCGGGCGACCAGGTGAAATTCGGCGCCCGCGTCACGATCGTGGACGAAGAGACCGAGGAGGAGAAGACCTACCGCATCGTCGGCGCGCATGAGGCCGACATGAAAGCAGGGTCGATCTCCATCTCCTCGCCGCTGGCCAAGGCGCTGATCGGCCGCAAGGTGGGCGAGTCGGTCGAGGTGCCCGCGCCCGGCGGCGCCCGGGCCTACGAGATTACGGCCGTCGAGTTCCGCTGACGCGGGCGCGGCGTTCATGTCCACCCGCAGCCTTGCCGCGGCGGTCGCCGAACCGCCGGCGGCGTCGCCTGTCTCGCTCGCCGATGTGCGGGCGGCCGCCCGCCGCATCGCCGGAGCCGTCCAGCGCACGCCGACCCTGTTCGCCGATGCCGTTTCCCGCGCGGCAGGGACGAAGCTCTGGCTGAAGCTCGACAACCTGCAGGCGACCGGCGCCTTCAAGGAGCGAGGTGCCGCCAATCGCATTGCGCTGCTGACGCCGCGCGAGCGCGCGGCTGGCGTCATCGCCATGTCCGCCGGCAACCATGCCCAGGCGGTGGCCCGGCATGCCCAGCTGGCGGGCATCGCTGCCACCATCGTCATGCCGAAATTCACCCCGGCGACGAAGGTGGTACGAACCGAAGGCTGGGGTGCGCGCGTGGTGCTGCATGGCGAGACCCTCGCCGAGGCCGCGGCGCATGCTCACGAGCTGGCACGGACGGAAGGCCTGACCTTCATCCATCCCTATGACGACCCGGGCGTGATCGCGGGCCAGGGCACCCTTGCGCTCGAGATGCTCGAGGACGCGCCCGCGCTGGATACGTTGATCTTCCCCGTGGGTGGCGGCGGCATGCTCGCCGGCTGCGCCGCAGCAGCGCGGGAACTGCGGCCCGATGCCTCCGTCTTCGGCGTGGAGGTCGAGGGCTACCCCGCCATGTGGCAGCGCCTGCACGGCCGGCCCACCCAGGTCGGGGGCCCCACCATCGCCGAGGGCATCGCCGTGCGCGAGATCGGCGAGCTGCCGCTGGCGCTGGTCCGCCGCCTCGGCATCGAGGTGCTGCTGGTGCCGGAGCGCGCGGTGGAGCAGGCAATCGCCCTGCTGGCCGAGGGGGCGAAGGTGGTTGCCGAGGGTGCTGGCGCCGCGGGCCTCGCCGCAGTGCTCGCCTTTCCCGAGCGGTTCGCCGGGCGCAAGGTGGGCACAGTAGTCTGCGGCGGCAACATCGACCCGCGCATCCTCGCCAATGTCCTGCTGCGGCAGCTTCTCCGCGATGGCCGCATCCTGCGCCTGCATCTCGATATTCCGGACCGGCCGGGCGTGCTGGCGGACATCGCCACCCGCGTCGCCGCGGCCGGGGGCAATGTGATCGAGGTCACCCACCAGCGACTCTTTGCCGCACCCTCGGTGCAGAGCGCCGAGCTCGAGCTGATGATCGAGGTGCGCGACATGGCCCAAGGCGCGGCCATTGTCGCCGCGCTGGAGGCTGGGGACTATGTGGTGCGACGCGCCTGACGGCGTGGCCCCCCGCTGATTCGGGCTGGTGCCGCACCCCGGCGCCTGCGCTATCCTGCCGGCATGCGCCGCCGGACCATCTTTCTCGGCTTCGCCCTCCTGCCGCTCGCCGTGCGCGCGCAGGCTCCGTTGCTGCGTGTCGGCTCCAAGAACTTCACCGAGCAGCTCGTGCTCGGCGAGCTCTGGGCACAGGTGCTGGAGGCCGCCGGCGCACAGGTGGAACGGCGGCTGAATCTCGGCGGCACACTGATCGCGCAGACCGCGCTGCAGTCCGGCCAGATCGATCTCTACCCCGAATACACCGGCACCGGCCTCGGCGTGGTGCTGCGCGAGCCCACCGACGGAACGGCGGAGCAGGTTCTGGCACGCGTCCGCGCCGGCTATGCCGAACGCTTCGGCCTGCACTGGCTGGCGCCCTCCAACATCGACAACGGCAATGTGCTGCTGGTGTTGCCGGCCACGGCCGAACGCTACGGCCTCCGGACACTCTCCGACCTCACCCGCGTCGCACCGGAGCTGACGCTCGCCGCCGGCAGCGAGTTCGCCGACCGCGCCGACGGCCTGCCCGGCCTCCGGCGTGTCTATGACATGGAGTTCCGCCGCTTCCGTCAGTTCAGCGCCCTCGGCCTGCGCTATGCCGCCCTGAAGCACGGCCAGGCGGAGGTGGTGAACGGCTACGCGACGGACTGGCAGATTGCCGCCAACGACTTCGTCGTGCTGCGCGACGACAAGCAACTCTGGCCGCCTTACCAGCTCTGCGCCGTGGTGCGGGACGAGGCCGTGCGGACCATGCCAGCGCTCGCCGGCACACTGGACCGTGTGAACCGAAGCTTGGACAATGCGGTGATGCAGGAGCTGAATCGCCAGGTGGACCAGGACGGGGACGAGCCGCGCGAGGTCGCGGCGCGCTACCTGCGCGAGCACGGCCTGACCGGCGGATGAGGTGGACGCAGCGCAACCTCGACATAATCGGCGCCGCCACTCTCACGCATTGCGAGCTGGTGGTGGCGGCCATCCTGCTGGCGTTGCTGGCCGGCCTGCCACTCGGCATCGTGGTGGCGCGGCATGCAGCGCTGCGCGGCGCGGTGCTCGGTACCGCCTCCTTCCTCTACAGCCTGCCGACGCTGGCGCTCTTCGCGCTGCTGGTGCCGGTGATCGGCCTGGGCTTCGTGCCGACGCTGATCGCCCTGGTCACCTACGCGCTGCCGATCCTGCTGCGCGCGCTGGTCGCCGGCTTCGCGGCCATTCCACCCGCCGTGCTGGATGCGGCCGAGGGTATGGGCCTCACGCCGCGGCAGCGGCTGTGGCGGGTGGAGTTGCCGCTGGCCCTGCCGGCCCTGGTAGGGGGGCTGCGCGTCGCCGCCGTCACGCTGGTCTCGGCTGCCACCGTGGGGGCCACCATCAATGCCGGCGGCCTCGGCACGCTGATCCTCACCGGCCTCGACCAGGGACATACGGAGAAGATCCTGGTCGGTGCCGCCCTCGTCGCGCTGCTGTCCCTGATCCTGGACCTGTCGCTCAGCGCCCTGCAGCGCCGCCTGCCGGGGCTCGCCGCAGCATGACCACGCTGGCAGGCGCCGCCACTTGGCTGCGCGACAACCCCGGCATCTTCCTCGGCGCGATCAGCGAGCATCTGCTGCTCTCCCTGACGGGGCTGGCCATCGGCATCGCGCTGGCGCTGCCGCTCGGTGTCGCCGTCGCGCGCCGGCGGTTGCTGGCGGAGGCCGCCATCGCCGGCGCGGGGCTGTTGCGCACACTGCCGAGCCTCGCCGTGCTGGCGGCGCTGCTGCCGCTGCTCGGCGTCGGCTTCACGCCTTCCGTCGTGGCGCTGGCGCTGCTGGCACTGCCGCCGGTGCTGGTGAACACGATTGTCGGCCTGCGCGGCGCCGACCCCGCCGCGCTGGAGGCGGCACGCGCGCTCGGCATGACGGCGGTGCAGCGCGCGCTGCGGGTGGAACTGCCGCTGGCCGCGCCGCTGGTCTTCGCCGGGCTGCGCATTGCCGCGGTGCAGGTGGTCTCGGCCGCCGCGCTCGCCACCTTCATCGGCGGCGGCGGCCTGGGGGATCTCGTCACCCAGGGCCTCGCGCTGCTCGACACGGGCCGCATGCTGGTGGGTGGCATCGCCATCGCGGCGCTGGCGCTGGGCACCGAGGTCGGCTTCGGGATGATGGAGCGCCGCGTCGCGCGCTACCGTACCGCATGATCGAGCTCGAAGCGCTCACCCGCACCTGGCCCGGGGCGGCACAGCCCGCCGTCGCGGACCTCACCCTGACGGTGCCGGAAGGCACAGCCTGCGCCCTCATCGGCCCCTCCGGCTGCGGCAAGACCACGACGCTGCGCATGGTCAACCGGCTGGTGGAGCCGAGTGCCGGCCGCATCCGCATCGGCGGGCGCGACGCACTGCGCATGGATCCGGTCACGCTGCGGCGGGGCATCGGCTACGTCATCCAGGAAGGCGGCCTCTTCCCGCATCGCAGCGTCGCCGAGAACGTCGCGACCGTGCCGCGGCTGCTCGGCTGGCCGACCCCGCGCATCGCCGCGCGTGTCGAGGAGGTGCTCGCCCTCGTCGGCCTCGATCCCGGCCGCTTCCGCGACCGCTGGCCGCACCAGCTTTCGGGCGGCGAGCGGCAGCGTGTCGGTGTGGCACGCGCGCTTGCCGGTGACCCGCCGGTGCTGCTGATGGACGAGCCCTTCGGCGCGGTGGACCCCGTGGTGCGCGGGCGGCTGCAGGAAGAGGTGCTGCGCCTGCTGCGCCAGCTCCACAAGACCGTGCTTCTGGTCACGCACGATGTGGAGGAGGCCGTGCGCCTCGGCGACGCGGTGGCCGTGCTGCGCGCCGGGCGACTGGTGCAGCACGCGCCAGCGGCGGAGATCCTGGCCCGGCCGGCAGATGCCTTCGTGGCTGATTTCCTGGGCACCGATCGAGCCCTGAAGCGCCTGGCGCTGCTGACCGTCGCCATGGCCCCGCACCGGCCGGAGACGGCACCCGGCACGCCCCTGCGGCGCGACGCCAGCCTGCGCGATGCGCTCGCAGCCATGCTCGAGCGCGGCGCCCGGAGCCTGCCGCTGGAGGGCGGAGGCTCCCTCGCGCTCGAGGACCTGCTGGCGGCGGGCGGGGCCCGGGAACCGGCGGCTTCGGTCCGCTTGACGTCGCCACCCGCCAGCGGCTGACATGACCGCAACATCGAGGAGCTCGCAGCCGGTGCAGGACCGCGCGTCACGCATCGTCATCGTCGGCGCGGGCCATGCCGGGGCGGGCGCGGCCGCCTTCCTGCGCCAGTTCGGCTGGCCGGGCGACATCCTGCTGCTCGGTGAGGAGTCGGTCGCGCCCTACCACCGCCCGCCGCTCTCCAAGGCCTGGTTGAAGGGCGAGGCCACCGCCGCCAGCCTTGCCCTGCGGCCACCTGGCTTCTGGGAAGCGCAACGCATCGCCTTCCGTCCCGGCACACGGGTGGAGGGACTGGATCTCGCCACGCGGCGCCTGCACCTGTCGGATGGCGAGGCACTGGCTTGGGACCGGCTGATCCTCGCCACCGGCGCCCGGCCGCGACGCCTGGCGATCCCCGGGGCGGAGCTGCCGGGCGTGCTGGCGCTGCGCAACGCCGCCGATGCGGACAGGCTGAAGGCGGCGCTCGGCCCCGGGCGGCGGCTGGCCGTGATCGGTGCCGGCTGGATCGGGCTGGAGGTGGCGGCCTCCGCCCGCGCGCTTGGCGCCGCGGTGACGGTGCTGGAGGCAGCGCCGCGCGTGCTCGGCCGCGTGGCAAGCCAGGCGCTCTCCGCCTTCCTCGCCGATGTGCACCGGGCGCGCGGTGTGGAGCTGCGCCTTGGCGCGGCGGTCGAGGCGATCGAAGGCGAGGGCGGCCGCGCGGCCGCCCTGCGTCTGGCGGACGGCACACGCATCGCCTGCGATGCGGTGCTGGTCGGCGTCGGCGCGGTGCCCGAGGATGCGCTGGCGCGGGCCGCCGGCCTGGCCGCCCCGGGGACGTCCGGCGGCATCGCCGTGGATACGCAGGCGCGTAGCGCGGCCGAGGGGGTGCATGCCATCGGCGACTGCACCCTGAGGCCCCTCCCTGGCGGTGCCATTGGTCGGCTGGAGAGCGTCCCCAGCGCCACGGAGCAGGCGAAACAGGCCGCCGCCGACCTCTGCGGCCGCCCGGCGCCGGCGCCGGAGGTCCCCTGGTTCTGGTCCGATCAGTACGATCTCCGCCTGCAGGCCGCCGGCCTGCCCCAGGGGGCAGCCGCCAGCGTGCTGCGCGAGGATCCCGCCGCCGGCCGCTTCGCCCTGTTCCATCTGGATGCCGCCGGCGCCATCCAGGCGGTAGAAGCGGTGAATGCCGCGCCCGAGTTCATGGCCGGCAAGCGCCTGGTCGGCACCGGCCGGCCCGTCGCCCCGGCACTGCTTGCCGATCC
>Ga0182741_1006038_pt1 | contig 10833 bp, 10 predicted proteins | sample eDN5th37CBELigOP_FD_128874 | JGI IMG/M metagenome (GOLD analysis project Ga0182741, IMG submission 128874) | Enriched Organic Plus compost microbial communities from Emeryville, California, USA - eDNA 5th pass 37_C BE-Lig OP (version 2) (version 2) ...
GATCGAGGAGCCGATGGCGGCCGCGATCGGCGCCGGCCTGCCGGTGACGGAACCCTCGGGGAGCATGGTGGTGGATATCGGCGGCGGCACCACGGAGGTTGCCGTCATCAGCCTCGGCGGCATCGTCTACGCCCGCAGCGTACGGGTCGGCGGCGACAAGATGGACGAGGCGATCATCAGCTACATCCGCCGCCACTTCAACCTGCTGATCGGCGAATCGAGCGCCGAGCGCATCAAGGTGGAGATCGGCGCCGCCCGCGCCCCGGACGAGGGCGAGGAGGGGCCGCTGACCGAGGTGAAGGGCCGCGACCTCATGAACGGCGTGCCCCGCGAGGTGGTGGTCAGCCAGCGCCAGATCGCGGACAGCCTGGCCGAGCCGGTGACGGCCATCGTCGAGGCGGTGAACGTGGCGCTGGAGAACACGCCGCCGGAACTCGCGGCGGACATCGTGGACAAGGGCATCGTGCTGACCGGCGGCGGGGCGCTGCTGCACCGGCTGGACCAGGTGCTGCGCGACGCCACCGGCCTGCCCGTGATGGTGGCGGAGGAGGCGCTGTCCTGCGTCGCGCTGGGGACCGGGCGCGCCCTCGAGGAGATGAAGCGGCTTCGCCAGGTCCTTTCCTCGATGTATTGATGTCCTGACGGGATTCGCAACCCACGGTTGGAGAGGCCTTGATCCGCCTCAGCATTCCTCTCCGGCAGGCACTCGCGCGCCTGACCCTGCCCGTGCTGATCGCCGCGGCGTTCGGCACGATGCTGCTCGGCAAGATGGACACGCTGCTGGCGGAGCGGGCGCGCATGGCGCTGGCGGATCTGCTGACGCCGATCTGGGCGGCGCTGCGCGAACCGGTGGGCGCCGCGCGCGACGCGGCGGAGGAGCTGGGCCACCTGTACGCGCTGCGCAGCGAGAATGCCCGGCTCCGCGAGGAGAACGCGCGCCTGCGCCGCTGGTACGCCGCCGCACTCGCGCTGCAGGCGGAGAACGCCATGCTGCGCCGGCATCTCGCCTTCCTGCCCGAGGCGGCGCCCGCCTTCGTGACGGCGCGGGTCGTGGCCGATGGCGGCGGCACCTATGCCCGTGCCGTGCTGCTGGCCGCCGGATCGAACCACGGCCTGCGCAAGGGCCAGGTCGCGCTGGACGACCGGGGCCTGGTGGGCCGGGTGACGGAGGTCGGCGCGCGCTCCGCCCGGGTGCTGCTGGCCACCGACATGAACAGCCGCATTCCCGTGATCCTGGAAGGCAGCCGGGCGCGGGCCATCCTGGCCGGCACCAATGGCGCGCGGCCGCGGCTGCAGCACTGGCCGGCGGATCTGCGGCCGGAGGAGGGCGAGCGGGTGGTGACCAGCGCCGAGGCGGACGCCTTTCCCGCCGGCCTGCCCGTGGGCGCCGTGCGCTGGAGCGAGGCCGGCGCGCCCGAGGTCGAACTCTTTGCCCGGCTCGACCGGCTGGATGTGGTCCGGCTGTTCGATTACGGGTTGAACGGCATCCTGCCGCCGGATGCGGTCGCGCGGCCCGAGTCGCGCGGCCGGCGCTAGCCGGCGCGCGGGACGCCGGACCGGCGGCAGGAAGGGGGCGGCATGAAGGGACGGCCCGCACCGAATCCGAGCCTGCTGCGCCGGGTCGATGCGCTGGCCCGCGCCGCGACGCCCATGGCGCTCACGGTTGCGCTGCTGGTGCTGGCGGCCATGCCGGACGGGCTGCCGGGCTGCGTTGCGGCCGTCGCGCTGCCCTGCGTGTTCTTCTGGTCCGTGTTCCGGCCCGCCGCCATGCCCCCGCCGGTGGTGTTCGGCCTCGGCCTGCTGCAGGACCTGCTGAGCGCCGCACCGATCGGCACGGGCGTGCTGGCGCTGCTGGTCGTGCACGGGCTGGCCATGCGCTGGCGCCGCTTCCTGGCGCGGCAGTCCTTCCTGGCGGTCTGGATGGCGTTCTGCGGCTTCGCCGCCGGCGCCGCGGCGCTGGTCTTCGTACTGTCGGTACTGCTGGCCTGGCGGGAGCTGCCCCTGGTGCCCGGCTTGGTGCAGTTCGGCCTGACGGCGGGGCTGTATCCGCCGCTGGCCCATGTGCTGATCCGTGTGCATGAGGCGATGCGTCGCGCGGAGAGCGCGCCATGAAAGCGCGCGGAGAGCGCGCCATGAGAGCGTGCGGAGAGCGCGTCGCGGCCGGGCCCGCCGGGAGCGCGCGGTGAGCCTCTTCCGTCGCGCCGGCGTCGTCAGGGCCATGCGCGGCGTGAGACGGGAGGAGGAGCGGCGTCGCAACACCTTCACCCGCCGTGCCCTGGCGCTGGGTGGGCTGCAGCTCGGCCTCTTCGGCTTCCTCGCCACCCGCCTCTGGCACCTGCAGGTGGTGGAGGGCGCGCGCTACGCCACGCTGGCCGAGGAGAACCGCATCTCCGTCCGGCTCATCCCGCCGCCGCGCGGGCGGGTGCTGGACCGCGAGGGGCGGGTGGTCGCCGGCAACCGGCTGAACTGGAGCGCCCTGCTGGTGGCCGAGCAGACCCAGGATGTGGGCGCGACGCTCGAGACCTTCTCCCGCATCGTCCCGCTCGCGGAGCACGAGCGGGCGCGGATCGAGCGCGAGGTCCGCCGCCGTCGCCGCTTCGTCCCCGTGACGGTGCGCGACTTCCTGACCTGGGAGGAGATGGCGCGCATCGAGGTGAACGCCCCCGACCTGCCCGGCATCCTGATCGATGTCGGCACCACCCGCTTCTATCCCGAGGTCGAGCACCTGGCGCATGTGGTGGGCTATGTCGCCCCGCCCGCCGAGCGCGACATGGATGGCGATCCGCTGCTGGAGCTGCCGGGCATCCGCGTCGGCCGCGCCGGGGTGGAGAAGCACCATGAGCTGGCGCTGCGCGGCCGCGCCGGGGCGGTGCAGCTCGAGGTGAACGCCGTCGGCCGCGTGATCCGGGAGCTCGACCGGCGGGAGGGCATCCAGGGCCAGGACGTGCAGATCTCGGTGGATGCGGAGCTGCAGAAGGCGATCCGCGCGAAGATCCAGGACGGCACCTCGGTGGTGGTGATGGATGCGCGCAACGGGGAGGTGCTGGCCATGGCCTCCCAGCCCTCCTTCGACCCGAATCTCTTCAACTCCGGCATCTCGGCGGCGCAGTGGCGGCAATGGACCTCCTCCCGCGCCACGCCCCTGATCAACAAGGCCGTCAGCGGCCTCTACGCGCCCGGCTCCACCTTCAAGATGATGGTCGGGCTGGCGGCGCTGGAGGCGCGGGTGGCCACGCCGGCGGAGCGGGTGTTCTGCCCCGGGCACATGGATCTCGGCGACACGCGCTTCCACTGCTGGCGGAGGGGCGGGCATGGCGGCGTGGATCTGCGCAGCGCCATCAAGTTCTCCTGCGACGTCTATTTCTACGAGATGGCGAGGCGGGTCGGCATCGACCGCATCGCCGCCATGGCGAACCGCTTCGGCCTGGGCGTGGATCTCGGGATCGAGCTGCCCGGCGCGCGGCGCGGCCTGGTGCCGACGCGCGCCTGGCGCCAGGCGCAGGGCAAGCCCTGGAACCTCGGCGACACGCTGGTGCACGGCATCGGCCAGGGCTTCTACCAGCTCACGCCGCTGCAGCTCGCCACCATGACGGTGCGGATCGCCACCGGGCGCGCCGTGCAGCCGCATCTGACGCGCGCGGTCGGCGGCCGCAGGATGCGCGGCGGGCAGGCCGAGGACTGGCCGCCGCTCGATGTCTCCGAGCGCGACCTGCAGCTGGTCCGCGAGGCCATGTGGGCGGTGGTGAACGAGCCGGGCGGCACGGCGCTGTCGAGCCGCCTGCCGGGCGCGCTCGGCATCGCCATGGCGGGCAAGACCGGCACCACGCAGGTCCGCCGCATCAGCCGCGAGCAGCGCGAGCGGGGCTTCAGGGTGGAGCAGTTGCCGCGCGAATGGCGCCCGCATGCGCTGTTCGTCGCCTTCGCCCCGCATGACGCGCCACGGCTCGCCTGCGCGGTGGTGGTGGAGCACGGCACCAGCGGCTCCGGCGCCGCCGCGCCCCTCGCGCGCGAGGTGATGGTGGAGGCCTTCGGGCGGCTGTGCCCGCCGCCTGCGCCGCGCATGGCGGCGGCCGACGGCGGATGAGCATCCTGGAACGCCGCCTGCTGACGCAGGACCGCGGCGCGCTCGTATTGCGGAAGCTGTGGCAGATCCCCTGGAGCTTCGTGCTGCTGCTCTGCGCCATCGCCGCCGTGGGCTATGTCGCGCTGTATTCCGCCGGTGGCGGGGCGCCGGAGCCCTATGCGGCGAGGCACGCCATCCGCTTCGGCTTCGGCCTGGTGCTGATGCTCTGCGTCGCGCTGGTGGACATCCGGCTGATCGCGCGCCTCTCCTGGCTCTCCTGGCTCGGCGGTGTGGCGCTGCTGGTGCTGGTGCTGGTGCATGGCAGCATAGGGAAGGGGGCGCAGCGCTGGATCGAGATCGGCCCGCTGCAGCTGCAGCCGAGCGAGCTGATGAAGATCGTGTTGGTCATGGCGCTCGCCGCCTGGTTCCAGCGCGCGAGCTGGGAGCGGATGGGCAACCCGCTGTTCCTGATCCCCCCCGCGATCATGGTGCTGATCCCCGTCGGGCTGATCCTGAAGCAGCCGAATCTCGGCACGGCGCTGATCACCTGCATGGTCGGGGCGGCGGTGTTCTTCGCCGCCGGGGCGCGGTTGTGGAAATTCGGCCTGGGCCTCGCCGGCGTCGCGCTGGCGGCGCCGATCGCCTACCAGCACATGCACGACTACCAGCGGGCCCGGATCACCACCTTCCTCGACCCGGAGAGCGATCCGCTGGGGGCGGGCTACAACATCATCCAGTCGAAGATCGCGCTGGGCTCGGGCGGGGTGTGGGGCAAGGGCTTCCTGCAGGGCACGCAGGGCCATCTGAATTTCCTGCCGGAGAAGCAGACCGACTTCATCTTCACCATGCTGGCCGAGGAGTTCGGCCTGGCGGGCGCGCTGACGGTGCTCTGCCTGCTCGGCCTGGTGGTGTTGTTCTGCCTGCTGGTGGCCCTGCGCTGCCGGCACCAGTACGGCCGGCTCCTGGCGATGGGGCTCGGGACCAATTTCTTCCTCTACGTCTTCGTGAACGTGGCGATGGTCACGGGCTCCATTCCCGTGGGCGGGGTGCCCCTGCCGCTGATCAGCCATGGCGGATCGGCGATGCTGACCACGATGCTGGGCTTCGGCCTGCTGCTCTCGGTCCATGTGCACCGGGACGCGGAACTCGGCGTGGCCCGGGACTGACCGCCCCGGATTTCCGCCCCGGCCGCGCACCCGCTATAGCCTGTGCCGGACAGCTCCGGATCGCCCATGCCGCACGACACCGCCCCCGCCTTCGACCCGCGCACCGCCGGCTGGAAGCCGATGAAGGCGGATGGCTATCCCGCCCTGATCGGCCCCTTCTGGGCCAGGCGGGAGGGCGAGGGCTGGCGCTACGGCTTCCTGGCCGAGCCGCGGCACATCAACACCGGCGGGGTGGTCCATGGCGGCATGCTGATGAGCTTCGCCGACGACGTGCTCGGCATGACGGTGTGGGAGGCCGCGGGCCGCAAGCCCTGCACCACCGTCCAGCTCAACACCCATTTCATCGCCCCCGTCCGCCTTGGCGAGTTCGTCGAGGGCCAGGCGGAGGTGATGCGCGCGACGCGGACGGTCGTGTTCGTGCGCGGCCTCCTGCGCGTCGGCGACCGCACCACCGTCTCCGCCGATGGGGTCTGGAAGATCCTCGGCGCCTGAGGCCGGGGCAAAGCAAGAAACACGGGAGAACGCCAGCATGCGCACCGCCGTCATCGTCTCCACCGCCCGCACGCCGATCGGCCGGGCCTATCGCGGCGCCTTCAACGACACTCAGGCGCAGGCCCTCGGCGGCCATGCGATCGCCGCCGCCGTCGAGCGTGCCGGCGTCGCGCCGGCGGAGGTGGAGGACGTCATCATGGGCGCGGCCCTGCAGCAGGGCAGCCAGGGCTCCAATTTCGCCCGCCAGTGCGCGCTGCGCGCCGGCCTGCCGGACACCGTGCCGGGCATGAGCATCGACCGGCAGTGCTCCTCGGGCCTCATGGCCATCGCCACCGCGGCGAAGCAGGTGATCGCGGACGGGATGCAGGTGGCGGTGGGCGGCGGCCTCGAATCCATCTCGCTGGTGCAGAACGACAGGATGAACCAGCACCGCGCCTGCGATCCCTGGCTCGAGGAGCGCGTGCCGCAGCTCTACATGACCATGCTGGAGACGGCCGAGATCGTCGCCGATCGCTACGGGGTCTCGCGCGAGGCGCAGGACGCGTACGCCCTGCAGTCCCAGCAGCGCACCGCCGCGGCGCAGCAGGCCGGCCGCTTCGACGCCGAGATCGTGCCGATGCCGTCGGTGATGGTGGTGCAGGACAAGGAGACCGGCGCGATCTCCCGCAAGGAGGTCCTGCTGAGGAAGGACGAGGGCAACCGGGCGGACACGACGTTGCAGGGCCTCGCCGCGCTCAAGCCCGTGTTCAAGGACGGGCAGCGGGTGAAGGAGGGGCGCTTCATCACCGCCGGCAATGCCAGCCAGCTCTCGGACGGCGCCAGCGCCTGCGTCGTCATGGAGGAGAAGGAGGCCTCCCGGCGCGGCCTGCATCCGCTGGGCATCTATCGCGGCATGGCGGTGGCCGGCACCGACCCGGCGGAGATGGGCATCGGCCCGGTCTTCGCCGTGCCGAAGCTGCTGCGGCAGCACGGCCTGGCGATCGACGATATCGGCCTGTGGGAGCTGAACGAGGCCTTCGCCTGCCAGGTCCTCTACTGCCGCGACCGCCTGGGCATCCCGAACGAGCGGCTGAACGTGAACGGCGGCGCCATCTCCATCGGCCATCCCTATGGCATGAGCGGCGCGCGCATGACCGGGCACGCGCTGATCGAGGGCAAGCGTCGCGGTGCGAAATACGTGGTGGTGACCATGTGCATCGGCGGCGGCCAGGGCGCCGCGGGGCTGTTCGAGGTGGCCTGAGGCCGGCGCGCCGGCCTCCCGGGATGCATGCCATGGGCGCGGTCCCGCCGCGCTCCGCTCCGCGGCGGGGGAGGGCGGTCAGGCCTGCGACGCGGTGCGCGGCACGGTCCGGGCGCTGATCTCCGCCAGCAGGGTCCAGATGCGGTCCGGGTCCAGGCGGACATCCGGGTCGTTCAGCAGCCTGTCCAGTTCCGCGAGCTTCGCCTGGAACTCGGTCTCGGTCATCGGCCCCCTCGATCTTCGTGCCGTGCAGCCCAAGCGGCAGCGGCGGGCACGCACGATAACGTCACGGTGCGGGCCAGGTTGCCCGACCGGGGCGGAGCGGAGGCGTCACATCGAAGACAGCACCGCCGGGGCCAGGGCCGGATGCTTCGCCTGCGGGTGGGCCGGGTTGCGGTAGCGCAGCTCCCCTTCCGGCGCCGCATCGGGAGACGGCGCGCCGAACATCTCGGCCCGCGAGGCGCAGGACACGGCGACCACCGGCCGGGCCGGCGGCGTGGTGAGGAAGCGGCGCACGGCCCCTTCCAGTTCCAGCTGCTCGCGCAGCACGCGCCACTCGCTGCGGTCCACATCCTCGAGGAACACGGCGAGGATGCCAGGCTCGCGCCCTGACAGGCGGGATCCCGCGGCCCGGGCCATGCGGCGGCAGACCGCGGCGGCGATCTCGTTCTCCCGCCCCGCCCGCGCGGCCATGACGAAGATGCTGCCGCTGCGCGGGTCGGTGGTGACGGCGAGATGGGCCTCCGGTCCGAACAGCGCGCGCAGCCGGGCCTGCAGTCCGCCGGCTGCGGCCCGGTCGGCGGCCTGGGCGCCGGCGATCACCAGCGGATCGAGCTTCAGCACCGCCTGCGCGCCGGCATCCTGGCGCTTCTCGGCCAGCAGCATCTCCGAGATGCGCTGGTGGAGCTCCGCCAATGCCTCGGGGCCCGCAAGGCCCTCCGGCAGGGTCATCTTCAGCAGGTACCGTCCGGGGTGGGCGGCGAGCCAGATCTGCAACTCGGGGTTGATCCGGTCCACCAGCGCCCACCAGTCGCCGCGGTGCAACTGCCGCCCTTCCTCGGCCGAGACGGTCTCGCATGCGATCTCGGCGACGGTGTCGCCGCGCGCGATCAGCAGGTCGTAGGGCGTGCCCTCCGCGAGGCCGGTGAAGCGCACCTCGAAGCCGCGGCTGCGGGCGAGGGCGGCGGTGCGCAGCAGGTGGAACAGCGGGATGAGCGTCGCCTCGCCGGTCAGTCCCTCGAGGATCCGGTCGCGCAACCGGGCCCTCGGCGCGGCCGGAAGGCTTTCCGCCAGCCGCACGGCCTCCCGCGCGAAGGCGCAGACGCGGCGCTCGGCGGGCGAGGCGCCGGCCACCGCCTTGCGGTCGCAGAGCCGGGCGAGGGCCAGTTCCAGCGCGTGCCGCTGCTGCGCCGCGCGGCCCCGCAGCGAACCCGGCTGCGCCCGGGCGCCGAGATCCGCCATCCGTGTCCGCCAGGCCCTTTTGCCGCAGAGCGCCACGAAGGCATCAAGGGCACGGAGGTCCGGCTGGGGGTCGGCGAAGGGCATGGCCTCGGCTCATCCTCTCTCGGGCCTTGCCTAAGCCTTGTCCCGCGGCTGCCGTCAAGGGTTGAACCGTCCGGCCGGTACACTACGGCCGGGAGCGGATGAATGCGCTGCAAGATCCGGTCCCGCGGCCATGCCGGCGTCGCGCGGCTCAGTTGCTGGCGGGCAGCGGTTCCGGGCTGGCGAGGGGCTGCGCCGGCTTCGGCTCCGGCGGGCGCTGCCGGCCCCAGGACACCAGCGCCCAGGCACGTTCGTGCAGGTAGTAGAGCGCGATCTTGGTCACGACCTCCGTCGCCGCGATCCCGCCGGCCGTCGAGAGCTGGCCGGTGAAGACCAGGCTGATGAGGAAGGTGTCCATGCTGCCCGTGGCGCGCCAGCTGATGGCCTTGGCCAGGCTGCGCGCATGCGCCTCCCGCCCGGCCGGCGGCCGGCCGAACCGCGCCCAGGCGCGCTCATGCAGGTAATAAAGGGCGATCTTGGTGAAGACTTCGGTCAGAGCGATGCCGCCGGCGGTTGCCGCATGCCCGGTGATCAGCCAGCTCAGCACGAAGGTGTCGAGTGTTCCTGTGGCACGCCAACTGATGGCCTTGGCGATACTGCGCTTGTGCGTGTCGCTCATTCCGCTTCGGTCTCCCGTTTTGCGGAGCCTGGGCCCCAGAGCCTCACATCCTGTGGTAGCATTTTGCCGGGCAGGGCCGCATTACGGTAGCCTAAATATCCATCAACCAAATAGGTATTCTGTGTCGCTTCAGCACCGATCCAAAGCGGCCGGGCGGCCCAGCCGGGCAGGCTCCGCCCGGTGCCCAGGGCCGGGCGCCATCCCGCACCCTCGCCGGCGGCGGCCGCTGTCTCTCCAGAGCGCAGTCATCTGAGGCGGGAACGGCCGAAAGCGCGCCTCGCGCTCCTTGCCCCGGTTCCGGAGCGCGGGCGGTTCAGGCCTGGGCGGGCCGTGCCCTAGTTGCGGGGCAGCCGCGCCGCCGAGGGAGCGTCGGGATTCTGGGCCCGGTGGCGCAGCAGATGGTCGGCCAGCACCAGCGCCAGCATCGCCTCCCCCACCGGCACGGCGCGAATGCCGACACAGGGATCGTGCCGGCCCCGCGTCAGCACCTCCGTCTCCTGCCCGAAGCGGTCCACCGCCCGCCGCGGCGTCAGGATGGAGGAGGTGGGCTTCACGACGAAACGCGCCACGATCGGCTGGCCGGTGGAGATGCCGCCCAGGATGCCGCCCGCATGATTCGACAGGAAGCGCACCTGCCCGTCCGGCTCCATGCGCATCTCGTCCGCATTGGCCTCGCCGGAGAGCGTCGCGGCGGCGAAGCCCTCGCCGATCTCCACGCCCTTCACCGCATTGATGCCCATCAGCGCCGCGGCGATGTCGGCGTCCAGCTTGCCGTAGATCGGCGCGCCCAGCCCGGGGGGCACGCCCTCCGCCACCACCTCGATGACGGCGCCGAGCGAGGAGCCGGCCTTGCGCACCTCCAGCAGCCGCTGTTCCCAGCGCGCGGCGGCCACGGGATCGGGGCAGAAGAAGGCGTTCTCCTCCACCGCCGCCCAGTCCCAATTGGCGCGGTCCACGGCATCGCCGCCCATCTGCACCAGCGCGCCGCGGATCCGCACATCGGGGCCGAGCACCTTGCGCGCCACGGCACCGGCGGCGACGCGCATCGCCGTCTCGCGCGCCGAGGACCGGCCGCCGCCGCGATAGTCGCGGATGCCGTATTTCAGCGCGTAGGTCAGGTCGGCATGGCCGGGACGGAATCGGTCCTTGATCTCGCCGTAATCCCGGCTGCGCGGATCCTGGTTCTCGATCATCAGGCTGATCGGGGTGCCGGTGGTCAGCCCTTCGAAGACGCCGGAGAGGATGCGCACCTGGTCCGGCTCCTGCCGCTGCGTCACGAAGCGCGACTGGCCGGGCCGGCGACGGTCGAGGAAGGGCTGGATGTCCGCCTCGGACAGCGTGATGCGCGGCGGGCAGCCATCCACCGTGCAGCCGATGGCGGGGCCGTGGCTCTCGCCCCAGGTGGTGACGCGGAAGAGATGGCCGAAGCTGTTATGGGACATTGCGGGCTGCCGTTCGGGTCGCCCCGCATATAGACCCGGGCCGGCCGTGGCGGCAGGCCACTCCGCAGGGCGGCGGGACGGGTCGTGCGCCTCGCGTCACCGCAGCCCGGGCTGGCCGGCGCGCAGCCAGGCCAGCGTCTCCGCCAGCCCGTCGCGCAGCGTGCGCGGCGTGCCGAGGCCGAGCAGGGCGCGCGACCGCGCCGGATCGCCGAGCGAGTGCCGGATCTCGCCCGCACGCGGCGGCCGGTGCCGCAGGCCGGGCGCGACGC